>Ga0256843_1001111_pt1 | contig 21733 bp, 13 predicted proteins | sample AlvinellametaG_FD_191572 | JGI IMG/M metagenome (GOLD analysis project Ga0256843, IMG submission 191572) | Pompeii worm associated microbial communities from hydrothermal vent at the East Pacific Rise, Pacific Ocean - Alvinella | ecosystem: Host-associated > Annelida > Integument > Unclassified ... | reverse complement strand
AGCTCATGTACAAGCTGTAAATGAAGAAACACAAGAAGTTGAAGCATTAAAACGTGGAACGCTAGAAAGAGACGAAAATAATAATTTTCACCAAGTAGATTCAAAAACAGCAGAAGTTGTAATTGGTGACGCAAATGCAGGGGCTTATAATAAAGACGCAAAAATGGAACAAGTATATAAACAGCAAGAAGCTGGTGTTAATGCAAAAAGAAAAGCAAATGCTGACGCAAATGTAACTGTTGAAAAAGTAGGAAATACAGAAGCAAAAACAAGAGCTGCAAAAAAAATTACTGGTGAGACAAATGATCAAAAAGCAAATTTAAAACTAGGAGAAATTACAACTGTAAAAACAGATTTTACTGATAAAAAGGGAAATCATGTTGAAAATTTTCATAATGGAGAAGACGGTTCAATAGTTCACAGAACAGTAACAAAGAAGAATACAACTAATGTACAAAATGCAGATTGGAAAAGTCAAATAAATGACGTAGAAATACAAGGAACTGTTAAAAATGTTGAATCTATTGCTCAATCAGCAAATTTAGCAAATAATTCATATAATACACTGAAACAACTAAAAGATAATTCTTTAGCAGTTGTTGGAAATTTAAAAGAAAAATTTGGAGTTGCGAAAAGCAATTATCAACAAAAACAAAAATATAATAAAACATGGAACGCAAAACCTGATCATTCAAAACCATATAAATTTCAAGATAAAGAAGTTAAAAATCCAACAAGTCCTAAACCTGATTCAAAAAAATATGAATCAAATGGAAAAATTGTACCAACGAAAATAGAAAAACCAAGATTAGTTAATGGTGGTCTTGGTGTTCTTGGAGCTAAAAACTAAATTTTTAAAAAGAAGGTAAAAAATGATAAAAAAAATCTTAATAATTCTATTATTTTCACCACTAGCACTTTTTGCTAGTGATCCAACATACTTCTTCTATGTTCAAACACCAGAAGACGTAGATTCTTACTTTAATATATTTAATGCTATTGCAAAAATTTTTGGTTCGTCTGATTATCTTGGATTACTAAAATTAGTCTTTGTATTTGGTGGTTTTTTTGTTTTTGCAAAAGGAGTTATTGAAGTTGGACAAGGAAATAGCTCTGCTGCAATAACTGAATATGGTAAATATACATTAATTGCAACTTCTTTGCTTCTTTTAATTTTTGGAAGTACAGCAACAGTTGTTATAAAATCTGAAAAGCTTCCAACATACTGTTCTGGTGGAACAAGCGCAACCGCTGGTGTAGCAGTAGATAATGTTCCAGAATTATTAGCATATACCTTTTCTTTCTTAGATAGAACTGGGAAAGAAATGACTAGATTAACAGAAACAGCTTTTTCTGTACCAACAAGTACATATGGCTCATATACTTTATCTGATAATGAAGGATATATGGGTGCATTAAAGAATGCAATGACTGTTCTTGGAATGGATACTTCTAGACTTTTACTAGATAATAATGGAACAAATATTTCAGTTGATTTACCAAAAATGACTCAAACAATATTTTCACAATGTATTTTAATTCCATTTTCTTCAAAAGGACAAGACGGAATGGACGAAATATCTAAAATGAAATCTAGTGCAAATTTATATGAATATCTAGATAATTTATATACTTCAAATCCAGTAATTGGTGATACAAATGCAAGAGATTTTATTGCAACATATAATGGAGAAAATTGGACATGTGGAGATCTTTGGGATACAACAAAACCTTATTTAGAACAATTTAAAGATAATGCAGCTTGTTTATATCCAGAAGTTAATGCAGGCGCAATAATGATTATCACTGGATCTGCGTCACCAAGTGAATCTGATTTTTCAAATGTAGCTCTTCAATCTGGATTAATTAGTGAATTACAAGGAAGTACTTCTAAATTAAGTACAGGTGTTTCAGCTGTAAATTATTCAATTGGCAAATCAAAAGCAGAATTTGTTCAAACAAGTATGGCTACTGGCGCATATACAGCGGAAATGTTACCATATTTACAATCAACATTAAGAGCATTATTATATTCAATGTTTCCTTTTATTTTTGTAATAGTTCTTTTTCCAGGTAGTTTACCAATAATTACAGAATATTTAAAATCTATTCTTTGGATTGAATTATGGACTCCAACAGCAGCTGTTTTAAATATGTTTATGATTCAAAATGCAGAGAATAAAATGTCAACAATTTATAATACTCAAGGTTTTACAACTGTAAATGCTATTGATTTTTTATCAACGGGTTCTACAATCGCTGGTGCAGCAGGATATTTATATGCTAGTGTTCCAGCTTTAACTTGGTTATTTTTAACTGGATCCGAAGCAATGTTATCTAATTTTGGAGAAGGAATGGCAGATTCTCTTATGAAAAACATAAGAACCGAAGAAATTTTAAAAGATACAAGTGAAATTTCAAAAAGAAAGGAAGTTTCTTTAAAAACAGGAGAAGATATATCTTTAGCAGAAATGCAACATTATGAAGCTGTTCAATCAGGTGCTATTTCAGGTGCAGTTCTTGGAACACAAATGAATCTTGGAATGAATAGTGTTAAAGAAAATGAAGCTTACAAAGTAAATAAAGACGTAAAAACTTTTACTGCTTTAAAAGAATCTACTGGTTTAAGTGGAGAAAGTTTATCTCAAGTTCAAGCTGTTGATACTGCCGTAAAAGCGGCTCCAAGTCTTAATGCAACAAAAGAACAAAGAATGACAACTGACGGAAATTTATCTGAAAAAGCAAAAACAGAAATAGAACAAGATAAAAGAGCCGCTATTGGTGAAATTCAAGCTAAAAATGATTTACAATTAACACAAGATCAATATACTAGAACAAAAAAAGTAGATCATATGGATAAAAATTATGTAAAAGGACAAAAAGCATTAGATAAACAAAAAGCTAATAAAGCCATGGGTGTAGATAGAACTTTTGATCAAACAGTAACTCAAGAAGCAAAAGGAAGAGCTCATGTACAAGCTGTAAATGAAGAAACACAAGAAGTTGAAGCATTAAAACGTGGAACATTAGAAAGAGACGAAAATGGTAATTTTCACCAAGTAGATTCAAAAACAGCAGAAGTTGTAATTGGTGACGCAAATGCAGGGGCTTATAATAAAGACGCAAAAATGGAACAAATATATAAACAACAAGAAGCTGGTGTTGACGCAAAAAGAAAGGGATCTGCCGACGCAAATGATTACTTGTTTTCTGTTGGAACAACTGAAGCAAAAGAAAGAGCTTTAAATGAATTAATAAATAATCAAAAAACAATGGAAGAAACTTCATTTAAAGAAATCTTAGATAAAGGACTTGAAACTCTTGGTTTAGATAATTTAAGTAGAAAATTATTATTAAATGAGCTTTCTGAATTATTCAATAGTAAACAAAAAGAAATAAAAGACGGAGAAATAGAAGAAATAAATAAAAATTTAAAAGGTTCAGAATTATTTTTAAAATATGGAAACATGGAAAATGTTAATATAGATATTATTGATAAAAATGGAAATAGAGTCGTTTCTTCTAGAAATGGATTAAATGGAAATACAGTGCATAGAACTGTAACTAAAGGAAATACAACAAATGTTAAAAATGCTGAATGGTTTGCAAAAATGAGTGCAGATAATTTGGCACAATATGAATATATAAAAAGTATTTTAGTTGACATGAATATGGCTATGTCAATTGGTGGAAAACTTGAAAATTTACGTAAAAATATTCATAAAAAAGCCACAGATAAAAAACTTGAGAAAAAAATACATGAAGACGAAAAAACAAAAAATATGTCAAAAGAAGAAAAGGAAAAATTTAAAAAAGATTTAAAGAGAAGAACAGATAATTTAAGGAGATTAGGTGTTTCTGAAAAACAACTATTACAAATGTCTTTTGAAGAAATGGAAAAAGAAGAAAAAAGATTGATTGATTTAAATAAATCAAAAATGGAAGCAAAATTAGCGAGAATAAAAGCTGGTAGAGAAGTTTTAAAAGACGGTTTAAAATTTGGTGAAAAATTAAGCAAAGACGCTTTATTAACTGGTGCCAAAACTTTTGGTAAAGTAGCAAAAGGTGGACTTATTACAGCAGCAACTGTTTTTGGAGAAAAATATCTTGAAGATACGAATAGTGATATTGGACATATGGGAGCGCAAGCATTTTCTGCTCTTGGACACGCAGGTGACGCTGTATTCTCCGGTGCTTGGCATTTTGGAAATACAATAGGTTTTGCATTAACTGGTGACTTAGATAATGCAAAATATACAGCTGGATTAATGGTTGACGATTTTGTAGAAGGATATAATGGAATTGCTCAAAATGCTAAAGAAATTTGGAAAACAGCTCAACAGTTAGAGTTACATGATATAAATGATTTCTATAAAGGACAAAAAGAAGCATTAAAAGGTTATTATGATTATTTTAGTGGAGAAGAATTTCAAAAAGATTACGAAACATATTCTTCAATAGCAGAACAAACTTTTGACGAAACAGCGAATTATTATTCAACACATTCTGCTTCTGAAGTTTGGTCAGATATAAAGTCTATATTTAAATAGACTTTATATTTTAGAGCTATTTGCAACTTTTGAAATAGCTCTATATTGAGTTCCAGCATATAAAGTAACCATAATATATGGAACAAAAAATATATAATTGATTGCATTTCCAAAAAATATAATATTTATTATAGTAAAACTTAATCCTGATTTTACTATTTCAAAAATATCTTCTATTTCTTTTAAATTTTTTAGATAAAATAAAGAAAAAAAATAAAAAGAAAATAACCCTCCCATAAATAAAATTGCAACTTTAAAATCATTAAATCCATTTTCATAAAATTTTGATAAACTTTTTTCTAAAACTCCTAATCCTTCAACATTCATATTTAAAAAATATAAACCAATATAAATAAAAACCCAAAATAAAAATGTATCAAACAAATTTTCAAATGTTCTTTTATAATTCATTAATGTTAATGACACAAAATAAATTGTGATAACTGCTAAAATATATGTTGTTAGTGTCATGTCGTATCCTTTTTTTTCTTAAAATCTTATAAAAATTACCTTAATCTTTTCTTACATTTAAATCATAGCTAATATCTACTTAAATTAAACTTAAATTTTTACACTTTTTGCGATTTTTTCGACTTTTTTATTAAAATTTAAGGAAATTTATATTTCATTATTTGTTTTTCTCTGTTTTTTCATATAAAATACATAAAAACTTAAAAGGATTTTATATGCTTGAATTATTCAAGGTTGATATTCAGTATCTTTCTCAAATTCAAATGACTTATTTATATTTTTCAGCTATATTAATTTATCTAGCTTATTTCTATCAAGTATTTAATATCGAGAAACTTTTAATAAAGAGGACTGATTTGCTTCAAATAGATCTATTGAAAGAAGAAGTTTTATTTACGTTGAACTATCCTTCAATTGCTAAATTTTATTTATTTCCAGCTATGTGGACTTTACTATTTGTCTCTATATTTATTATAATATTTTTTCCAGGAATAGGTACAAAAAGTTTGTTTATTTCTTTAGCAATTATTCTTCTTGTTCAAAATTATTTTAACTATTCTAATATTTTAGATTTAGCTCTTGATTTAGAAAAAAATCCAAATAAATCAATAAAAGATCTTTTTAGAGAAAGAGAATGGACTGTAATTAGAGAAAAAATAAAAGAAAAAGATATTGATACAATTATTAATAATTCAGCAAGAATATATGACCTAAAAACCTTAAAATTTAAAACAGATACAGACTCAAAATACTTTAAAAATAAATATGAAGAACTTTTTGAATTATATGAAGTTAATGGAGTACAAAAACTAGATAAGTTAAATCTTATCTTATCCTCTATGTTCTCTCAATTATATAAAGAGGTAGATATATCTAAAATGTACAGAAACTCTATTCTAGAAGCATTTTTTGTTATACTAGTACTTTATTTTTCACTAATAATCAATTAAGGAGTTTAAATTATGAAAAAAATATTTACATTATCACTTTTATTAAGTATTGGCTTATTTGCAAGTAATAACACATTCTTTAATTTCAAGGAAACAGAAATTAAAAATTTCCAAAAAGAAGGTGAATTAATTCTTTTTAATCCTATTCAATATTTAGAACATGGAGATCAATATTCTTTATGTGCATTAACTGTTAAAGACAATAAAAAGATTATATCTATGTATTGCCAGCCAAAAAACTCAATAAATGCAATTGCTGCGGACGTAAGTGGAATATATAACGACAATAAAGTTATTATATATACACCTTTAGTTGAAGGTGTCGAGGTAGATACAACAAAATCAATGGGTAAATAATTATGAAAAAATATCTAAGTGTAATATTTATACTATTTATTTCCATAAATTCTTTATATGCAAAAGATATTAATAAGTTTGATTCTTTATTTAAAAAGTATGGAGATAAATATGGAATATCTTATGTCCTATTAAAAACTATTGCTTTAACTGAAAACAATACATTAAATCCAAAAGTAATAAGACATAATACAAATGGAACAAAAGATATTGGTTTAATGCAAATAAACACTCTTTGGATAAAAGAATTAAAACATATGCACTTATCTGAAAAAAAACTTAAAGACCCAAATGTAAGTGTTGAAGTTGCAGCATACATTCTTTCAGATTTAATTAAAAATAATGGATATTCTTGGGATACAATTGGTATGTACCATTCTAAAACTAGAAAATATAAAAAAATATGGTTAAAAAGAGCTAAAAATAATATAAAATTAATTGCAAAATATGACAATAAGGTAAAAATAAAACATGAGAAATAAAATTTTATATAATTCAAATTACTCAATACAAGAACATATACAAGCAATTATTCCAAAAAAAGAAAAAGGTTCTCCAAAAACATTAAATTTTAAAGGACTCTTCTTCTCTGGATTCTCTTATAAAAATTTTGATATATTGTTTTTTAGAGAAGATTCTAAAAAAAATGATATAAATATTGAAATAACTCTTGATAATACTGTTTTTTTAGCTATATTTGATTTATTAACAGAACTACCAATGCATAGAAATTTTTCTATATCTACTTATGAAAATGAAGTTAAAATAACTGATTTACTACTAGATAAAGAATTAATCATTAAAAATTCAATCTCTAATAAAGAACAATTATTTTTTTTAGATTCAAGAATTTTTTCTATTTTTAAATTAAATAAAAAAAACTTATCTAGAAAAACAAAAATTTTTTTATCAAATAATGAAATCTATATATTTTTAGATAGAAAAGAAAAACTTTTACTTATTTTTAAAAATCCTTCTTAAAATACTAAATAAATACTTAATTTTACATTAAAATCCTTTTTTATGATAAAATTTAAAAAAATTATAAGTGAGGTTAGTACCATGAAAAAGAAAAATATATCCCTAATTTTTTCAACAATGTTTATACCTCTGTTTTTATTTGGAGCTACAAGTCAATTAATTAATCCACAAAGTGGAACTATTATTGATATAGGAACAAAGACTCCAATCTCAAATGCAGACGTTATTATTCACAAGGATTGGGTTCAAGTTGACCCAGCATTAAGACAAATAGACGTTTTAGTCTATCCAAAAGAAAGAGAAGAAGAAGTCTATGATTGTCTAATTGACGATACTGGTGCTGAAAACTGTCCTTATGATATGGTTACTTGTAATGGAGAAAATCATTATAAAAGAGGAGAATCGGTTGCACACCCAGTACATAGAGAAACTACAAAAGAAAGAGTTTCTGCAACAGCTTCAGATAGACAAGACGATACTTTTTATGCTGATTGGTATATTAGACCAACAGGTGGAGCAATTGACGGTTCAACAGCAACATATGTTGTTGACGAAAATTATGCAGGTGGTGCTTCTCCTCAAACTTTATTTAATGACGGTTGGCAATATAATGGTAAATTTGCAATGAAAATGTTTAATTATGGCTCTGGTTGTGGAGGAATGTCTGTAAGTCCTAGACCAGATCATGTTTATACAATTATTGACGGTGGTTCTAGTGTAAATTTACAATCTTTCGTTAGTAACTGTAATCAGTTAATTTCTTCTGGTGACGGTAAATATGCAACCGTTTTAGTTACATGGGATTCAATACCTACAACAAATATTTCATTTACTTGTGACGATTATTGTTTAGCTGGAAAACCAACTTCTCCTGTTGGATATTGGAAATGGGGTTGTATTGATCCAAAATATACATATGACGATACAAGAGATATGTGTATATTAGATTATACTTGGTACGAATATTTATGTCAAAATGACGAAACAGAAGACACTTCAACTGTTTCTTGGGACGAAAATACACCTAATGGTTCTTGGATTGGTCCACTAATTAGTTCTGGTGGAGATTGTGATACTAGTACATTAAGTGATTCTTATGAATGCCAATCTTCAACACCACCTTTAAATAACTGTATGAGAAGAGACTATACTTGCCCAGCAGATCCAACACAACTTTGTACAAAAGTTCCAAATGAATTAGATTCTGCTGTTTCAAATATTGAAGAGGGTTATATTTATTCAACTGGATATTCTGTTTCTCACCATGAAGAGATTATAAAAGATAAAACATGTCCTGAAGATACAGTTTATAATCAAGCTGACGACGTATGTGTTGCAGTTAATTCTTATAAATGCTTAGTAGAAGGTTTTACATATGACCCAATGTTAAGTGAATGTGTAAAAATTCCAACTTGTGACGGAATGATTGATCCAAATACAGGAGCTTGTTTAACAGCACAAGATATAACTTGTGAAGAGGGTTATGACTATAATGACGTATTACATGTTTGTGAAAAAATGCCATTTTGTGATAAAGGTACCTATAATTCTATTACTCACCTATGTGAAGACAGTGTAAGTCAAAGTGGTTGTCCAAGTGGTTATACATTAAATGAAACAACTAGTCGTTGTGAAAAACCTTTAACCACTCAAACGAGACAAAATTGTGAAGACGGTTTTACATATGAAGCAAATATAGGTAAATGTACTCTTCAAACAGCTGATTTTAGTGATTGGACTGTTTATGGTAGTGATTCTGATTGGCAAGTAAAAGACGGTGGTTCTTATGTTAAACAAATGATTAATGGAAATAATACATTCTTAATTAGTCCATATACCTTAGGAACTTCAATTGTCTTACAAGGTAAGTTTCAAGTTGATAATGACGGTGACGACGACTGGGCTGGTTTAGCATTTGGTTGGAATGGAACAAATGATCTTTATTTATTTGACTGGAAGAAACATGATCAAGGAAATGCTAAAAAAGGTTTAAGATTAATGCATTTAACTAATTATGCAACTGGATTATGGGGTGCAACAAGTACAAGTGAAATGACATTATTAAAATCAAATTTTAATTATCCTGGTTGGTCATATGGTAGACAATATACAATGAGAGTTGAATATACTTTTGGTTCTATTAAAGCATATATTGACGGAACTAAAGTTCTTGAATATACTGATCCAAACCTTTTGATTTCAGGTGGTAAAGTAGGATTCTTTAACCTTTCTCAAAGTAAAGTATCTTATAGAGATTTTTATATCGAATCAGATCCAACATGTGACGCAGGATATGCATACAGTATTCCTTATGATATTTGTTATATTGAAGAACCTAATGCAGAAGAAGATTTCGAAAGAGGTATTGCTTGGTTATATCCAGCATGTCCAAATGGAAGTTTCAATACAGAAACATTAAAATGTGAATATGTTCCAACATGTTCAAGTAATGGTGTTCTAAATAGTGCTAGAAATAAATGTGAGTTAGATTCTACAAACACATGTCCAAGTGATACATTAGTTGTAAATACAACATATCCTGGATATGAAACAGCTTGTAGTAAAACAGATTTATGTCCAACTGGTTCTTATTCTCAATATTTTGTAGACGCAGGTGGAAATATGTGTGTTTCTGGTAAATTAGCTTCATGTAAGTCAGGTGAAGTTCTAAATGAAGAACTTGATCGTTGTGAAGCAAGACCTTATTGTGAAGAAGGATATAAAGAAACAGCAGATAAAAAATGTGAAAAACCTTATACTTGGTATTCTTATTATTGTGAAGAAGGTTGGGAAGGTCCAGGTAAACCAGGTAAAGATTGTTTAGGTTATTGTGGTGGATATGATTGTGAATGTAATCCAGAAACTCCATTACCAAACAATTGTAGACAACCATTAAGTACTGTTTTTGAAAGAGAAGTTCTTAAAGAAAGACCTATGATTTTACACCCAGTAACTGGTTCTTTATCTTATGACGAAGTAGGACAAGTAAAAGGATATCAATGTGGTGAAGATTGTCAATTTATTGTAAATAAAGTTACAGGTGAAGGAAATCAAATTTGTTTCACTAAAAAAACAGGAGAAAAAGGTTGTTTTACCGTTGATAACTGTACATTCTTTGGAAAAATTGAAAATGAACTTGGTTTAAAAGAATTACAAGTTGGTCAAGAGAAAAACGAAGAAAATGTAAGAAATGGCTATCAATATATTCTTGCAGAAGGAAATGCATTTAGTAAACCAATTGTTGCTGACGATTCAGCTATGTCTTGTTATGACGATTCAACAGTTTATAATGTTGTAACAAAAGAATGTGAAATGACTGGAAATTTAGACCTGAGAACATGGACAATAAAAGGTGCTGACGCTAATTGGGTATTTAATGCTGACGGTTCAGTAGGAACTCAAACAATTAATACAGCTCAACCAACATTATTGTTACACCCAGATTCTTTTGGTGACGCAGTTGAATTAAGTGGTCAAATTATGACAACCGATAGTGACGACGATTGGATTGGTTTAACTTTTGGTTCAAACCAAGACGGAACGTCTTATTATAGATTCACATGGCATACAACAGGTGGTGGAAATTCAAATTCAGGATTTGATATTTCTAAAATAGTTAATGGTAGAAAAACTGAATTAGTTGGAGACTATGTTTCTGGTGACGGAATGGGTTATGCAAGAAATACTTGGTACAAATTTGGTTTAAAATATATGCCAGGTGTAATAATTGGATATGTTAATGATCAAGAAGTTATTAGATTTGAACAAGAAGATTTAGATATTAGTGGTAGAGTTGGTTTTTATGGATATTCTCAAAGAAATGTATCTTATAAAAACTTTAATTTAACTACTTCACCAAAATGTCCAGAAGATTTTGATTATGATTCTACAAATAAAGCTTGTATTAAAGTTGTTGAATCTAATCCAGAAAATATAATCCATTCTACTTGTAAAATGAATGGACATGTTGGTTTCTTTAATAATAAAACTGGAATTGTTGCAGGAGCTGTTGAATCAGATTTACCAACAGAAGTAAAAGACGTTATAAAATCTCATACTTCTAGTACATTTGATCCAAATATGGCAAAATATAATCCAGAAGAAAGAATATCTTTCTGGGATCCGTATCAAGAATATTACTTAGGATTCATTGAATTTATTAATGACGTTAGTGAAAAAGATAGAGAAGACGGATTTTCTCCAAAAGAAAAATTACCATATGCTATGGGTGAAGACGGATTTACGTCTATTGCTAATACTAATGGTGTTACATATTATGTATCTCTTGGAACAATTGGTTATTCTTTAACTGAAGCTGATTGTGATTCTTTTGCAAATAAATATGGTTTAGAGAGAGTTACTGATCCAGCAGGAACAGAAGATATTTTCACAAGAATCTTATCTGGTGGAAGAGAAATATCTGAACAAATTGTAGATCCAATTTGTACAGACGGAATTTTTAATCCGGCAACAGGTATTTGTGATTATGCAGAAATTTCAAATCCAGTTCAATATTGTCTAAATGGTAAACTAAGAACGAAAGAAGTCGTTGATAATCTTGATTTAAGTGGAACAATTGTTATTGAATCAACACCAAATAAAGGTTTTGATTATTCAGAATCTGTTTCTGGAACACCTGTTTTTAGTAATTTTGGTTCTAATTGGAAATCAGAAGGTTATTCTTTAGCAAGAACTGCTATTAAATTAAGTGACGGAAATTGGTATGTAAAACAAAGTATGCAACCTGGTGATAGTAGAGCATGTGGTTGGCCAAGTCAATTTAAAACATTACCAGACTCTAGTTATAGAGTTGTTGGATATACAAGTACATGTTATGCAAGTTCTAGAAATATTTCAAATGCATGTGCTAGTAAAATAGAAATTACTTTACCAGCTGGTTTAAGTTTAAAAGGTATTTCTGATATTGAATCTGTTGCAGCAAATGACTTTGGTACTTCTGCGTGTAATGGAGATAATGCTTATGACGAAGAATATACTGTTTATAAAAAAGATAAACCAGAAGATAAAGTTACTGTAACTAGAAATGGTGTTGGAGTTCAAGGAAGTTCAGCAATTGACCTAACTAAAACAACAAATATAGGAGAATGTGTTATTTATCCTCGTTGTATATTAAAAGATCCAGAAATTGGTGATTTTAATATATTTAATACATTAGATACTGCTGTTAAAGTAGAAAAAACAAATGGAGATATTACATATAAATGTAGTGCTTACAAATGTATTGGTGGTCAATGTAAAACAGAAACTTGTCCAGAAGGTTTCTCTGGAAGTAAAATTCCTTCTGGTGTAGAGGTAGAACCAGAAGATTGTACAGCAGATATTTGTGACGGTAATAAAGATTACATTCCTTATTGTGGAAAAGATAATGGTTGCCCAACAGGACCAGGTTATTTACCTGTTGAAAACATTCATGGACCATGTTATGAATACTACTGTGAAAATGGTGGTTCTTTTGATCCAGAGACAAATAAATGTCAAGAATTAAAATGTCCTGCAAATACTCATGAAATTTCTGACGGTACTTGTAGAAGAGATTAAAATAGGGGGCTTTTAGCCTCCTTATTTTTTTTAATTATATTCCTAATTTATTGGAATAAAGTTAAGAAAAATATTCATTTATGATAAAATACAAAAAGATTAATATCGGAGGCTAAAAATGTTTAAAAATTTTTTTAAAAACTTTATTTTAGGTTTAATTACCTTTCAACTTACTATTGGTAGTAGTTTAGCGTATGCAGACCCTATTTCTACACAAGAAAGAACAAATGATTTAATTAACGACTTTCTTAGAAATGCTACACCTTCTGATCTTCCTTTTGTAGATTATCTAGATAGCTTTACTCATGATAAAATTCAACCAATAAAACAATTTGACTTATCTTCTTATAATGGTAAACAAATCTATGTAGGTTATGGTGTATTTGATCAAGATCAAAAATATTGTAAATATGTTGAACAACCTGGATTAGATCCAGTTCATAATGCTTCCGATAAAATAACAACATACTTTACGTCAATTGGTACTTTTAATAAACATTCTTATGCAATGTCTATTAATAAAATGACATTTCAAGAATGTCAAGATAAAGTAGATCATTTTGGTGGATATATAGCTACACCAACAAGTCTTGCTGAAAATGGATTTTTAAGCGGTAGATATTCAGGAGATAAATGGTTGGGTATAGAAAGATTAGACTGTTCTGATAATAATCCATATATGAATCAAGAAGGAAAACAACAAGAGTACTTTAAATGGAGTAAATTTGACGACGGCGTTTGTGACGAAACAAAACTACACATTAAACAAAATAGTTATGGAACATGGCAAAAACAATCTGGATCCGAAACAAACTATTGTGTAATTGAGGTTAATTCTGAAGATATTAATAGACCTGTAAAATTTTGTGCACCTTGGTGGAGAATCGAAAGAGATTATAAAAAAGATACAGAAACAGACTATGGTGGAGTAAATATTTATAGAATTAATCAAGCAGATATTCCAAATCAAAGTATTGTATGTACACATATGGATCCAGTTCAAATTGCAGCAGCAGCTGCTGGACAAACTAGAAGAATTACGTGTACTGAATATTATGACGCAACTATGGCACCAGAATGTTTACTTGATCCTTTACAACCACAATGTTTTGTTGACGAATGTGAAGGATATGTTGAAAATGCTTGTGTTCATGTTCAAGAAATTGAACCATTAAAAGATTATACAAAAACAAAAGCACTTATTGACGGACAAATGCAATGGATTAAAGGAAAAGATCGTATAAGAACAGAAGTTTATGATTGTCCCCCTTCACCACCGTCTCAAAAGTCTGCTTGTTTAGAAACAAGTACAGTTATTACTTATCCAAAAGAATGTCCTGGCTCTCAATGTGACGCATTAAAAGAGTGTGTTTATAATGCACAAACACAAGAGCAAAAAGACGATTGTTACGATCAATATACTTGTAAAAAAATATATGGTTCACCAGATATGCCAGTTTATGACGAAAATGGAGAATTAACTCATTTATTAGGTTATTGTACTGACGAGAATGGTCACAATATTGAACCAGCATTAGAATTTCCTATCAATATTCAAAGTAAACATGAAAGAAAATGTTTAGAATATGCTGATTATAATATTACTGAGCAAGTAAACCAAAACTGTACTCTAGAAAGACCATATAATGATTATACTGTTGAAATGTCTTTAACTGCACAAGACGTTTATGAAGATAATCCTATGTGTATAAGAATGAATAACTTGTTTGACGCAAGACCATTACAAGAAATGGCTTTAACATATAAAACATTAGGATATGCAAAATTAATTATTCAAAAGGCTTTTATTAATTCAGAAGAAGAAACAACTGTTGACGACGGTATTCAAGATTATGTTATGACACCGGATCAAATGGCTGAACAAGAAACAGAATCAACAGCAGATAATACCGTTCAAGTTAACACAGAAACAATTGATTGTTCTGATTTTTCAGAAAGTTGGGCACATGATTTAGATAATAAATTGCATTCAGGAACAACGTCAATAACTTCAAGTACATATGACGGAAGTTTTTCTGACGTTACAAAAATGAAGCTTAAATTTTTAAATGTTCAAACAGAACAAGATTGTATTGATAAAAAGAATACATATGGTGATTCATATTCTTATGATCAACCAAGACAAGTATGTGAAGTTTTTTATACTAAATCTTCTGAAGACAGAAAATTTAAATTAATTATAGGTTCTGGACCAACAGATTATCAATCAGAAACAAATATTGCAGAAGACGAATGTGAAAGATATTCTTTATGTTTAGGTGGTGATTATAATACAGCAGATTATACTAATGGAGGTACAACTACTTGTAAAATCCATACATACGATAGTTGGGTTGCACCAGAATCTGAACCAACTCTTGAAGCTGGTGACGAAGCAGTTGAATGTAAACCTGATACAACAGAAGGTTCTTTAACAACTGATTTTGACGGAAATAGAGATATTTTTGCAATTCAAGAAGTTGTTGGTGGTGATTTTGGATATTATTCAAATCATACAACTTGGTATTATCAAAGTGATATAGTTACTTATGAGGATAAACAGCTATTTCCAATAAAACCAGTTTCAACAATTGAAGATCCATTAGTATATAAAGGTGTATTTACTCAAATATCAATTTTAACTAAATCACCTAATATTTTAGCAGGTGCAATTGGTGGTGCAGCAGCAGGAGCAGCAGCAGCAGCATATGTTACAGCAATAACAACTCTAACTGCGACAGGTATTGGTATATTAGTTGTTGTTGTTTTTGTTATTGTTGCAGCTATTATGGGACCAAAAAAGAAATATAATGAACAATATGAATTTTGGATAATATATAAAATGGTTCCGGTAGAAAGATATATTGATAACATTTATGGATATGATTATAGAATTATGGATATGAATGACGACGGTACTAGAAAAATTTATACAGGAAATAAGTATAAATTAATTTATGCAAGATATGGAGAAGATCCTAATGAACCAGGATATACAGGTAAAAGTTTTACAGGAACTCTTGAACCTGGTGATTTTACTACAATGATTAATAATTGGTTTAAGGATAAACAACAAATGTTAATGTGTTATGGTTGGGAAAAAAGTTCTGTTCCTCAAGATCAATTTGAAACAAGTGTTGGTGTACCTTATCCTTCTTGTTCAAGTTTATCTTGGAGTTGTAACAAAAGAAATACACAAACTCATACACCAGTTGTTGATCCATTTATGAAAACAATGACAAATTACTATAAAGGGGCAGTTAATACTGTTTCTATTGTAGTTCCTTATCTTGGAGACTATGAAGTTAAAGCATATGATAGAAATGATAACTTAATTGGTGATATAATTGTTTATGAATCTGAATTTATTGGTGCAGCAAATAATATTGCTAGTTATGCACAAGTAATGTTTGGATTAAATATGGATATTGCAACAGAAGTTCATGACGGAACAACTTCAGGAGCTTGTAGATATGATCTTATGACAGAATGGGGTGGTGGAGTTTCTGGTGTTTACTATGAAAATGACTTCACAGGTATGTATACTGGTTGCGATAAATCTAATGATTATTATGTTCAAGATCATAGTGCTACAAAATTAACTTTACAATCTCTTGGAGAAGATAAAGCATTTGTTATTAATTTAAATAAACCAATGCCTTTTGCAAATAGAGTATTTTTAGTTACTCTTGGAGAAAAAGAAGTAAGAAAATATCGTTGTTATGACGATTTTGGTGATTGTCAAGACGAAGATTATGTAACAGAGGGAGACGAATAATGAAAAATTTAACAATAGCATTTATAATAGTAAGTTTATTAAACTTAAATATTATTCCTTATTTAAATATGAGTACACCCCTTTATGCAGGTATTGTAAGTCAAGAATGTACTTATTCTGGAGAAACTGATTTTTTCCCAATAGGTGACGAAAGAGGAAACTCAATTTTAACTAAAAAAGAAATAATAAGAGATTGTAATATTACTATTACAACACAAGGACCATGTACAAAATGGGAAGATAAAAATACAGAGTATTTTCTAGATCCGTCAACATATAATACATATCAAACAAATAATAATAATGGTGCATTAGGTGAAATGCTTGCAACTATTGGTGCTTATGATCAAATAGGCCACTTATGGAGTGGTTGGAAAGGTTATTGTGAATCAGGAACTAAAACGGATTTCTCTTGGGCAAATGATCCTATGTTCTGGGCTTCATTAGCAATGTCTGTTATTATGGACGGAACGGCTGAAGGTGGTTTTTTAGACGGTTCAAGTGTTGACGGAGCAATGACAACTGCAACAAACGCAACAGGAAATGCTTGGGCAGGAATAGCAAATTCAGTTGGAGCTGACATAGGAAAAGACGCTGCTAAAAATTGGGGAAAATGTATTGTAGCTGCTGGTGTAGATATGGCTTCAAATACATATAATTATTTTTCAGATACAGGAGTTCCAGATTGTGATCCAGTTGACGAATTTTGTGAAGAACAAAATAATAATGTTGAAGAAGATTCTGTAATGACGATTGACCAATCTCAGTATGACGACTTAATTGCTGATAATCCGGAGTATGCGGACTATATTATTATTTTAGACGACGACAATGGAATTTTAACAATTAGATTTAAAAATCCAAATGAAATGGAAGGTTCTGAGGATATGTCAGCTGAAGAAATGCAAAAATTACAAGAAGAAATGAAAACAACTCAATTTGAAATTTCTTCAGCAATGACTGCTGTTAAAATGGCAGCATGTGGTATGTCAGGAGGAAGCGTAGGTTCTGGAACAAACATGGGCTCAGGTTCAGACACAGGAGAACGTTTTTCTGTAAAAGACGGAATAGGTATGGCTATTAACGCTATTCCTGCTCAATGGTTAGGACCTTATGGTGCACTAATAAAAGCAGCATTAATGATTTGTCTTGAATTTGCTACCTCATTTAAGAATATAGATACATGTCATAATGAAGACGACGCAGATCAAGCTGGTTCTAGACATAAAAAAACATATGAATCTCTTCCTTATGATTTATGTCAATTAACCGCAAAAAGTTGTGCAGAAAAGAAATTCTTTGGTAGTGGTTGTGGTCTAGACGCATTTCATTATTGTTGTTACGATCAACTATTAACAAAAATTCTTGTAGCTCAAATAAAAGCACAACTTGGTAGAGATTGGGCTCATTGTACTGGAATAACATTAAGGGATCTTAATTTTGTGTCTTTTAGACAATGTACAGATCAAGATAAAGAAGCTGGATTTGACGGAACGTCTATTGTTCTTATGTATGACGAAGATAATAATTTAGTTTCTCCTGCTGGCTGGACTGATAGAAATTGGTTAAACTCTTATCAACACAAGAAAAAATGTATTGATTTAACTGAATTCAAACAATATTTAGAAGGTACTTTCAGTGAAGATATTGATTTTAGTGATTTTGATTCTATTTTTCAAGATATGGATTCTCAAATAGAACCGAATGATATGTAAAGCTTGCCCAATATAGGGCAAGTAAGTTTTCTAAAGTTCAAAAAGAAAAACTCCTGGAATTTTATCTTTAAAATAAACAACTTTTAAATTTAAAGAATCTCTTTTAAATAATGTATTTTTATTTTCAGAAAAAACTTTAGGATTAAAATGTTTATAACCTTTGAGTCTTATATATTTATCAAAACTTTCTTTTGTATTTAATGGAAAACCAACTAAGTTATTAGTTCCTTCATTTACAATAGCCATATATTTATAACCATTCTGTTTTCCAAAATTTTCCGCAATTTTTAAGCCACGATCAAAAACAATGATAGCTCCTTTTGTTGAATTATCAGCATATTTATAATACTCTCTTAAAGAATAAAAAGTGTAAATATTCTTATTAATACTTACTTCAAATTCTTTTGAAATATTTTCGGGAACTTTTACTCTTTTAAAAGAACTTCCACAACCACTTAAACCAATTGCAACTAATGCAATCATTATCATATATACAACTCTTTTCATTGTATTCTCCTTTTATTTATTTTTTAAAATATCGTGAATCTCTGAGTCACTTAGTGAAGGGTGTTTATCCCCAACAAAAAATATAGCTTTTAATTCACCTGTATTCCCAATTTTTCTAATCAATACATATTGTTGATCTGCATAAAAATCCATAACAATAGGATCAAGTAACGAAACAGCTACACCAATTAATGCACCAGAACCTGCATATTTAGCACCTTCTGCTAAAGAACCTTCTGCTAATACAGCAGCTCCTTTGTCTGCACCAGCTGCCATTCCAACAACTCCATGAGCTAACATATTATTAGCCTCTGTTCTTGCTTTTGAATAGTCAGCTAATGTTCCAAAGAAAATTTCTTTTTCTGGTCCATTAACTTCTGCTGTCTTTGTTACAAAAACCTCATAATCTGCCATTAATGCAGACGCACTTACTAAAATACTGATTATTATCATTTTAAATAATTTCATAATTATCTCCTTAAATTTAATAGTTTATATTCAATAAAAAATATTGAATTAAACTGTTATAGCTGTAATTATACTTTTTAAAAACTTAAACCTTCATAAATTTTTTAAATTTAGATTTCTTTATCCTTTTAAGTTAAAATTTAATATACCAAACAAAGGAGCTTAAATGCAAAACAAGAAAAGATTTTTAATTGACACTTCTGTATTACTTGATTCTCCGAATCATTTAATATCTCTCTATCAAAATGGAGAAAACGAATTATTTATCTCTGACGTAATTTTAAAAGAACTGAATGGTCATAAAGAAGATAACTTTAATGAAAAAGGTTTTTTTGCAAGAGAAATCATTAGAGCATTAGATAATGGAATTATTCAAAATAAACCTCAACAAAAATTAAAATCAAAAAAAGGAAAGAAAATTCCTAAGAAAAAATCAAATAGTATTGAACCATTACAAAATGATACAGTTCACGCATTTAAATGTATCTTAGAAGGACAAACTAAACCTATTGTAATCTCTATTATCAATAGAGAAAAATATAGAGGCCATAATGAAATAAATGACCTTAAAATTGTTGAAATTGCAAAAGATTATGGTTTAGATTTAATTACTAATGATATTGCTTTAAAAATTATTGCTTTATCAAAGAATATACATGCTGAATCATTAAAAAAAGGATCCGTTGATTCTCCTGAAAATATTGATTTCAAAAAAGAATATTTTTATACTTCACAAAACAAAGACAAAATATTAAAAGAAATTATTAATAAAGAAAAACAATGGAGTCAAATTGTTCTTAAAGAAAAAGACGCATATGAGACAGGTAGACAAGAATTCTATATTAGAGTAAATAGTCACCTTGAACAAGTAAAAGAAAATGATTTTTCTTCTCATAGAATTAAACCATTAAATGTTGAACAAAAATTTTATGCAAAAATGCTTGCAAGTAATTTTGAAATAATGGTTGTTACTGGTTCAACAGGTAGTGGTAAAACACTTTTAGCACTAAATGAAGGTATAAGAAGAGTTAAAGATAAAAATGATCCTATTGACGGAATTGTTTATCTTAGAAATACAGTAACTGCTAATGACGCACAATCTGAACTTGGTTTCAGAAAAGGAGATCAAAATCAAAAACTTGGATATTTTGCTTATCCTCTTTATGGAGCAATAAACTTTATTATAGAAAACTCATTTAAAGATAGAGAGAATCTTAGAGAAAAAACTGAAATAAAAAGAAATTCAACAACAAAAGAAGATCATACTGAAGCTTTTATGCAAGAATATAATATTGAAGTTATGGATATTGCACACGCTAGAGGTGTAACTATCTCAAATAAGTTTGTAATTTTTGACGAAATTCAAAACTCGTCTTCTTCTACATTAAAACTTATTGGTACAAGAATAGGGAAGGGTACTAGATTAATACTTATGGGAGATTATAGACAGGTAGATCACCCGTATCTTAATAAAAATAGAAATGCTCTGGTTACAATGCTAAAAAAAGCTGAAGAACATGATACTGTTGCGGCTATTCAACTTAGAAATACAATTAGATCAAATATAGCTAATTGGTTCCAAGAATCAATTTAATTATAAGCCCGTCAAAAGACGGGCAACTTTTACTCTTTTACTGCACCTGCAAGTTTAGAGAAAATATCTTCTGATACCCAAAATACATTTTTTCTTCCAGAAAACATTCCAGAACCTTGAAATTCCATTTCATTTGTTGTAAATAAAATATTATTCAAGAAAATAGTATCTTTTGTTTTTTTAACCATAATAAGATTATCAACTATTTTTTGTAAGTTGATTCTTACTCTTGACGCAGGAACTGTTTTTGTATCAAAATAAATAACACCTTCGTCTTCAACACCTAATAATGTTGTCATATTATTAAAATCTTCTTCTTCTACTTGAAGAATATCAACACCTGGATTCATTAATTGAAATACAATCCCTTTATTTTCTTTTGAAAAAATTACTACACCTGGTATTTCAATATGATTTTCATTGAAATATACAATGTCTGCAACTTTTAAAACTTCTTCAAAATTTCTTACTAAAATTTCTTCTTTTTCGTCTTTTTTTATTTCTAAAAACTTACTCATTACTTTCCTCCTGTTTTTCTGTTTCCTCATGTCTTTGCTCATTTTCTTTTCTTCTTTTATAAAGTTTTTTTCTTCTTTTAGAAATAATTGCTTCAATTGCTTTCATATGTGTTGCAATTTCTCCAAACTCTTGTGCTAATGCAGGGTTTGTTTGAAGTGCCTTTGTGTTATATAGAAAATCAAGATCCATTAAATCTCTTACTACTTTTGTTGAAGGTAGATACATTTCACTTTTATCTACTAATGATACATATAGAGCGCCTTCTGGTGCTAAAGTTGTTCGTG
>Ga0256843_1001110_pt1 | contig 21739 bp, 18 predicted proteins | sample AlvinellametaG_FD_191572 | JGI IMG/M metagenome (GOLD analysis project Ga0256843, IMG submission 191572) | Pompeii worm associated microbial communities from hydrothermal vent at the East Pacific Rise, Pacific Ocean - Alvinella | ecosystem: Host-associated > Annelida > Integument > Unclassified ... | reverse complement strand
TATGTTCTCGACGACGGCCAAAGCGCGCACGATCTGATCGACCGCCTCGGCTTCGCGCCCAAAGAGATCGAGGGAGTATTTGTCAACGGCAGGATCGTCTCCAAAAGCACCCGCCTGCACGACGGGGACCGCGTCGCACTGCTGCCGCCGGGGACCCCCGGCTCGTACCGGCTGATCCTGGGGATCAAGGCGATGAACGACCAAGGAGACACCCCTGACTGATCTGACCAAAGCACTCACCACCCACGCCATTGATGGGCTCCTGCCGTTTGAAGCGCAAAGCTTGCTTGCCGATAGCTGGGGGCTCAGTTTGTATGCGATCGAGGAGCAGGCGCTGGGAGCGGGGATCCTCCCGCTGCGTTATGCCCGCAACCGACAGACGATCACACTCCCCATGCAACGCAAACTGCTCGAGTCACGGATCGCGATCCTTGGCTGTGGGGGACTGGGGGGACAGGTGGCTGAGTTGCTGGCCCGTATCGGTGTGGGTCACCTGACCCTCATCGACCCCGATACGTTTGAGGAGCACAATCTCAACCGCCAGAACTTCTCTACCTTCGACGCGATCGGCCAGGCCAAAGTGCTGGTACTGCGTCAGGCACTAACCCGGTTCAATCCCGTCATCCAGATCCGCCCGCTGATCCACCGGTTCGATCCCGCGGACGATATGGCTCTCATCACCGATGCTGATGTCGTCATCGACGCCCTCGACGATCCGGGGCTCAAACGTACGCTTGCACAGGCCTGCCACGACCATACGCTCCCGTTCATCCACGGCGCCATCGCCGGGATGGACGGTCAGCTGGCGGTCAACGCCACCCTGGAACATCTCTATCACGACGGAGGACACGGTGCCGAAGATACCGCCGGCAACCTCCCCTTCACCGCCGCGTTCGTCGCCGCCATGCAGGCGGCCGAAGCGGTCAAACTGCTGACCGGCATCGGTGAGTCGCTCGAGGGTGAAGTACTCATCACCGACCTGATGTATGATGACTTTACGAGAATGAAGGCGTAAGTCGCGTCCCTGGTAGATGAGGGGGTCCTGAATCAAGTTCAGGATGACAAATAAAAACCGCCAAAAAGGAGCTCCATGCAGAACAAATGGGACCAAAAAGCCCACCGCTACGGCCGGTATACCCCCGAGGGGAACGATCTCGAGCCGGTCATCTGTGATCTGATGGCGCGGATGGGGGTGGATTTTGCGGGGCGAACGGTCGTCGATATCGGCTGCGGGACCGGCATCTATACCCTGCGCGTCGCCCGAAAAGCCAGCCGGGTCGATGCGCTCGATATCTCCGGGGAGATGCTCAAGGTCCTCGAGGAGGATATCGCCCGGTACGGGTTTGACAATGTCCGAACATTCCATGTCGGATGGGAGGATTTCCCCCTGCCTCCGACACGCTACGACTACGCTTTGAGCACCATGTCCCCGGCCACCCGTGATCCGGAGGGGTTCGCCAAAATGGACCGCTCGGCCCGGACCAAGATCTTCCTCGGCTGGGGAGCCAAGCGGGGTACGGTGCTGCTCGAAGAGCTCATCGCCGCGCACGGATCGACCTACACCCCGCCCAACGGCGCGGTGCGGCTGCGCGAATGGCTGGAGCGTGAGGCGATCCCCTACGATCTGCAGGAGTATCCCGAAGAGAAGGTCCGCTCACGTCCGCTGGCCAAAGCGATGGAGGCCTACACCTGGCATCTCCAGACCCGTGACCTCACCCCCGATCCGAAACGGATCGAGGCGATCCTGAGGAAGTACATGGACGAGGAAGGTAACGTCGTCGAACGGGTAACGAACTACTTCAACCTTATCGTCTGGCGATAGCCTGTTACTCGATCCCTTTTTTGCCGATATAGCTCACCACATGTCCCGGTATCCCGCCCGGCGGGACCAGCGAGACCCGATCCCCATCCTGAATGACGGTGTTTTTGGGAACGACCCGGTGGTTGATGAACACCGCATCGAAATCCTCTTCGTCAAATCCATACAGTTTGACCAGCTCGATCACGGTGATGTTGTCCGGGATCTCCAGCTTCTGACGGGTGATCACCCCTTTTTCCCGAAAGGCGACCCCCAGCTCCGAAAAAGCACGAAAAGTAATCTCAGCCATTGTATCCTCCTTCTGAATGCTCCTTTGGGAATGATTATACCCAATTGAGTTAAAACCTCTATAAGTTGGGAGCTGGGAGCGATCAGAACATCGATCCGCTCTCCTCCTGTACCGGACGGGGGCGCTTGGGCTTGAGGTGGAGCGGATCGATCACTTCCGGAGATTTTGGCGGGGGCGGAAGCATCCCGGTATCGGCATCCTCCTCTTCGATCGGCTCCTCATCAAGGCGGATCACCTCCACCTCTTCGGGCTCGGGAGCAACCTCCTGCGCAGACATCTCCTCCCCGGTATCGACCTGCTCGAACATATCGCGCACGCCCCGCTTCTGTCCGCTGCCCGGCAGCGGCGAGATGTCGGTGTAGAGCTCTTTGTGCCCGTCCACGATCCCCTCATGAACCCCTTCAGGGCGTTCGAAATGGCGCAGGGTATTGGGGTAGTCCTCGATCAATGCCCGGTAAAAGGCGGCAAAGACCGGCGCGGCCACGCTGCCGCCGGTGGCATGACGGCCGATGGGGCGGTTGTTGTCCCGGCCGAACCAGACGATCGTCGTCACCGCCGGCGAATAGCCGCAAAACCACGCATCGACCCCCCGGTTGGTGGTCCCGGTCTTGCCCGCCAGCTCGATCCCTTTGACCCGGGCGTTGCGGCCGGTACCCCGTTTGATGACGTCTTTGAGGATATCGGTCATCAGATAGGCCTGCTCGGGACGGGTGAAGTCGGCGATCTCTTTGGGCTTGGTCTCGAAGAGCACCGCCCCCTCTTTGGAGACGATCTTGCTCACCAGACGGGGCTCGATCATGTGCCCCTGATTGGAGAAGACGGTGTAGATCTGCGCCATCTTGAGCGGGCTGATCGCCAGGTTGCCCAGCGCGATCGAGAGATCGTTGGGGATATCGGGCACATCAAGCAGCGCCAGACGCTTGCGGATCGGCTCGATCCCGATGTCGTAGACCAGATTGACCGTGGCCAGATTGCGCGAGTGGACCAGCGCTTCGCGGAGGGTGATGAAGCCTTTGTAGTCCCGCTCATAGTTGCGCGGCGACCAGATACGCTCCTGTCCGTTGACGGTGTAGCGGAAGGTGCGGGCCAGATCGGTCAGTTTGGTGGCCGGGTTGTATCCCATATCGAGCGCGGTCTGGTAGACAAAAGGCTTGAACGCCGATCCGGGCTGCCGTCGGGTCATCGTCACCCGGTTGAACGCGCTTTTTTTGTAGTCCACCCCGCCGTTGAGCGCGAGGATATCCCCGGTGGTATTTTCCACCGCGATCAGCGCGCCGTTGAGCTTGCTTTTCTCCGGTGATTCTTTGTACCGTTTGAGCACCAGCTCCCACTGCTTTTTGAGCGCTTTTCGGCCGTTGCGCTGCATCTGCAGATCGATCGTGGTGTAGATGGTATAGCCGCCGGTGCGGATATCCCCGAAGCGCCCCTTGAACCGCCGCAGCACCTCATCGACCACATAGGGCGCGACGTTCTGGGTCAGGCTTGTACGATAGACCTGCGGGGTCTCCTTGGAGGCCTGAAGATACTGCGCTTCGGTGATCCACCCCAGCGTGTACATCCGGTGGAGGATCGCGTTGGCCCGGTTGAGCGCCCGTTTGTAGTGGCGCAGGGGGTTGTAGAACGTCGGAGCGTTGGGCAGCCCCACCAGCAGGGCCGACTCCTTGAGGGTGAGCTCCTTGAGCCCCTTGTGGAAGTACCCCTGCGCGGCGGTCTTGATCCCAAAGTAGTTGTTGCCGTAGGGGATCTCGTTGAGGTAGCGCTCGAGGATCTCCTCTTTGGAGAGTTTCTGCTCGATCTTCATCGCCAGGATCGCTTCACGGATTTTGCGTTCGAGTTTTTTGTGGCTGCTCAGCAGGGTGATCTTCACCAGCTGCTGCGTGATCGTGCTTCCCCCTTCGACGAACCGGCGCGCCATCACGTCCCGCACGATCGCCCGCAGGATCGCGTCGGGATTGACCCCGTTGTGCTCGAAGAACTTGGTATCCTCGATCGCCACCAGCGCCTCGATCACAAAGGGGGGGATCTCGTCGTACCGGGCGTAGAGGCGGTGGCGCCCTTTGAACACATAGGCCAGACGGTGGCCGTGCCGGTCCAGCAGCTCACTCGAGACATTGGGGGCGTAGTGGATCAGTTTATCCGCATCGACATCGGTCTCCTGGTAGTACCACGCGAACACCGCCGCGACCGCGACGATCCCCAGCAGCGTCAGGAGCGTCAGCCCCTTGATGATCCGTGCCAGCCACCTCATCGCAGCGCCTCCAGCCACGGGCGGAGTACCTCCACCTGCAGCCCCATCGCGGTGCTCTCCAGCCCACGGAACTGGCGGATATACTTTTTGCAGAACCCCTCGACCATGCACGCCCCGGCCTTACCCTCCCACGCACCGCTGCGCAGGTAGGCCTCCAGATCGTCCGCTTCGAACGGCGCGAAACGGTAGTGCGTCGCGGAGGTGTCGGTGAGGTAGCAATCGTCCTGCTTGTAGTGGAGCGAGGTGATGATCGCGATCCGTGATCCGCTCTGGCGACGCAGCAGCTCCCGGGCCTCTTCGACGCTGCGGGCTTTGCGCAGGATTGATCCGTCGTCTGCGGCGATCACCGTATCGGCGCTCAGCAGTGGCATCGCCAGCCCATAGAGGCGCTCGGCCGCCTCAAGCTTCCCTTTGGCAGCATGGTAGACGAAGTCTTTGGCCACGGCAATATCGATCCGCTCTTCATCGAAGTCCACCGGACTTTGGAGACAGGCGATACCCGCCTGCTTCAGGATCTGCGCACGGGTGGGCGAAGCGGAACAGAGTCGGACCATCCTACAGACCCCGCAGACTCACACCGAGATAGAGGGCGACCACCCCCAGCACGATATTGACCGGCAGCAACCGATCGGGGATCAGGCGTACTTTGGCTTTGGCTTCGGAAAAATTCCCCGCCTCAAAAAGTCGCCAGGCCGCTGCGCGCTGCACGTACATATAGGCGAAGTTGAGTACCATCACTGTCCAGATGGTCTCTTTGGTGAAGTAGAGCGAACGCATGGCGCCCTGATGCCCCTCCGCGGCGATCGCCATCAACACGCCGGTGATCAGCAGGGTAAGAATGAACGGGATAACCAGATGGAAAAGCCGACCGGTCATCGCCAGCGTTCTGCCCAGTTTGATCGTCGGATCATCGATGCTCTGGAGGACCGGATGGGCCGCGATACGGATCGCGATCATCCCGCCGACCCAGATCATGGCCGAGAGGACATGCAGAAAGACAACCGTGTGGCTGTGCATCAGTCGCCGCCCCCCAGCGCTCCGTCGAGATAGGTTCGGGCCGCTTCGATCGCCTCGGCGATCTTCTCAGGCTGCTTGCCACCCGCCTGGGCAAAATCGGGCCGGCCACCGCCACCGCCGCCTACGACGGGGGCGACCGCCTTGATCCAGTCCCCGGCTTTGACGGGGGTGTTCTTCGATCCGGCCGCCAGCAGGACCTTGTCCCCTTTTTTCTGGAAGAGCATGATGGCGATAGCGTCGTAGCGGTTCTTCGCTTCGTCGATCATCGCTTTGATGTCGCCGGCGGCAACCTCCTCGATGATGACATTGGTGCCGTTCATCTGGACGGGTGTGAGCTCTTTTTTGGTGCTGCTCAGGGCGGATTTGAGTTCGGTTTTGAGGGTTTTGATCTCCTCTTTGAGCTTGCCGATGCCCACCAGCGGATCGGGATTCTTCACCGCCGCCTTGACCTCCTCCAGCTCCTCGCGGATCTGGCCGACCTTCTCCACCGCCGCACGGCCGCACACCGCTTCGATGCGCCGCACCCCGGCCGAGACTCCCGACTCTTTGGTGATCATGAAAAGCCCGATCTGCGCCGCGTTGTCGACATGGGTCCCGCCGCACAGCTCCACCGACGCACCGGCGAAATCGACCACCCGCACCTCGTCACCGTATTTTTCACCGAAGAGTGCCACCGCGCCGCTTTGTTTGGCCTCATCGACCGACATCACTTTGGTCTCGCGGGGAAGGGCACGGGCCACCTTGTCGTTGACCCACGCCTCGACCGCTTTGAGCTCCTCCGCGCTCACCGGCCTGGGGTGGGAGAAGTCGAAGCGCAACCGCTTGTCGTCGTTGAGCGATCCCGCCTGGGCGATATGTTCCCCCAGCACCGCGCGCAGCGCCGCATGGAGCAGGTGCGTCGCCGAGTGGTGCTTCTCGATCTCGGCCCGGGAGGGATCGACCACTGCCGTCACCTCATCACCGACCGAAAGCTTCCCCTCGACCTCGGAGAGGTTCATGTCCAGAAATTTCCTGGTATCCAAAACGGTAGCGCTGAGCGTTGAGCGTTGAGCGTTGAGGAGGGTACCCCGATCTCCGACTTGACCGCCGGACTCGGCGTAGAAGGGCGTACGATCGAGCATCACCCAGCCGTGGCCGTCGAGCGATTGGACCTCTTTGAAGTTCGCATCGAGCAGAGCCAGCACTTTGGCGGTGGTCTCGGTGGTGTCGTAACCGACGAACGCGTTGAGACCGAAGCGCTCTTTGAGGGCTTTGAAATCCCCCGTCGTCGCCGCATCGCCGGTCCCTTTCCAGCTGGCGCGCGACTGGGCCTTCTGCTCGGCCATGCGGGCATCGAACGCGTCGGTATCGAGCGCGATCCCTTTTTCACGCAGCATGTCCTGTGTCAGATCGAGCGGGAAGCCGTAGGTATCGTAGAGTTTGAACGCGACGTTGCCGTCGAAGGTCTTGCCGGTGCGGGCCAGTTCTTCGTTGAAGAGCTTTATCCCCGCTTCGATGGTGTCGAAGAAGCGCTCCTCCTCGAGCTTCATCGCTGTCTTGATCGCTTCGGCTTTTTGGGGCAGGTAGTCGTACTGATCACCCATGACCGCCACCAGCGTGTCGACCAGCTTGTACATAAAGGGCTCCCGCAGCCCCAGCAGGTACCCGTGCCGGATCGCCCGGCGCATGATGCGGCGCAGCACATACCCCCGTCCGTCCTTGTCGAAGTTCACCCCCTGCGCCAGCAGGAAGCCGACCGAGCGGAGGTGGTCGGCGATGACCCGGTAGCTGGCCGAGTTGGGCGCGTCGTAGTCGTAGGGTTTGCCCACCAGCTGGCCGATCTTCTCCAGATAGGGGGTAAAGAGCGAAGAGTGGTAGTTGTTCAGTACCCCCTCTTTGATAGCCACTACACGCTCGAGCCCCATCCCGGTATCGATGCTGGGCTTGGGCAGGGGCGTGAGGGTCCCATCCTCGCTGCGATCGTACTGCATGAAGACGAGGTTCCAGATCTCAAGGAACCGGTCCCCGTCGCCCCCCATCACATCCTCGGGAGAGTTGAAATGCTCCGCCCCCTGATCGTAGAAGATCTCCGAGCTGGGACCGCACGGGCCGGTGTCACCCATCTGCCAGAAGTTGTCCTTGTCCCCGAAACGCAATATCCGATCCTCGGCGATATGCTCTTTCCACAGCTCGAACGCCTCGTCGTCGCTGTCGTGTACGGTGACCCAGAGCTTCTCGACCGGCAGCCCCAGATACGCCGGAGAGGTGATGAACTCCCACGCATACGCGATCGCCTCTTTTTTGAAATAATCGGCGAAGCTGAAGTTCCCCAGCATCTCAAAGAGCGTATGGTGGCGCGCGGTGTAGCCGACGTTGTCCAGGTCGTTGTGCTTGCCCCCGGCGCGGACACACAGCTGGGCCGAGGTGGCCCGGGGCGGCTCGGGGATCGGCGCGTTGCCGGTGAAGATGTCTTTGAACTGGACCATCCCGGCGTTGGTGAACATCAGGGTCGGATCGTCCGGTACCAGCGGAGAGCTTGGGACCTCACGGTGCCCTTTGGCTTTGAAAAAATCGAGAAACTGTCGTCGAATGTCCATAAAATACTCACTGTAGTAAAATTGGGGATATTTTAGCGAAAAGGGGGTAAAGGTATCGGTATATTGATCTCATTGGTGTGTGAGTTAGTGCATATTAGACCACATTACGCGCAGGTCGTATTCGCCGAATACGACATCCCGCATCAACATACCAAAGCAACATGCGCAAACCAACAATGGTATGCACACACCAAAATATCAGGTCGCATTGGGGACAATGCGACCTACTGCCATCTATTGATTCATCCGCAGGCAGTCATGCCACCCCTGATTCCATCCTTTGCGGTAGGGGGTGGAGTTGAGGAACTGATACTCATCCTTGATCTTGAACTCGATCACACTGTTGCATCCGTGGTAGTAACCCCGGTCATAGGTGTCGGGCTGACGGGTATCGGGGCATTTGCACGAGCGGTATCCACTGATCCATCCGCGACGATACGGAGCACAGCCGCGGCGATCGACCCGGAAGTGCCCTTTGGCCGAGCGCAGGCCGTCCCGCCATCCACGGCGAAACGCATCCCAGCTGTTCTCATCGGTCTTGCCACACGCCGCACTCTTGAGCGAATGTTTTCGGCGAACATGGTGGCGACGGTGTGCTCTTTTTTTGGTATGGTGGCGGACGCAGGCGCGCTTCCCCTGCAACCAGGCCCGGTGGTAGGCGGTGGAGTGGCGGTATTTCCAGGCGCTGCGGGTGTAGTGCCCCCGCGCACTCTGACAGCCGTCATGGTACCCCGCACTGCTGTCAGGGGTGCTGATCGGCCGTCCGGATGGGTGGGCTGCCGCGATGCCGGCGATAAGGGCGAAAGCAAAAATAATTCTCAGGTATGTTTTCATCAGAGTCCTTTTAATATAGTTGTTTTCTATGGATAGCAATTATAGTTATAATCATATATTGTTTCAATTACCAACTCATCATCCAAGCCATCAAAGGCATATTTTTTCCCTTCCTCATAATAGCCATTATACCCACTTAAAAGAACATAACTACCAGTATCGTCATCTTTCAGACCAAGATCTTGTCCTTGCAGAATTACTCTCCCTGTATGCTCATCATCCCCATGCTGATAAATATAGCGATGATTAGCGCAGATATATAATTTAAATGGAACTTCGGGGTCTTCGATATCATCATACCCACTAAATACATAACCATCGTAATACGCATCTTCAGCACTTACTTTAGCATGCTCATATACAGGATCTGTTAGATTTTCTCCCGTCGTATTACACCCGCTCAACGCCACCATTGCCACCATACCGATGACCAGTCCTATGATCTTTTTCATGATGAACCTCCTGTTGGTTGTTTCATTTGGGGTATTGTAACACAAAATCGTGGTGAGATCGTGTAGGGAGAAGATCACGCCATCGGCAGGGGGATCATGCCCGCGCCGTGCGCGGGATCATCCGGATCATTGTCAGCAGCATCAGAAGGAAGATCGCCGCAGGGGGGAACCCGCCGGCGGAGCTGCTGGCGGGAGAGGATTCTTTCGTCGGAGGTGTCCCGACATCCGGCTGCGACTCCGGAAGGACATCGACTGTACCCGTAGGCTCGATGCTCCCCCCTCCGGTGGCATAGCCGGTTGTGTTGTCCTCACTCCCCCCTTCAGCAGTCGGTTCGGTCGCATTGTCTTCTGCCGGGGCTTCGGTATCGTTACTCTCCGACGGCGTGCAGCTTCCCCGTGCCGGCTCGTGTGCACTGTCACTGTCGGCGATGACCAGTTTGATGACCTGGTCATCGCTGTTCCTGACCGTCAGCTCAACCCATTCACCCGTATCCCCCGTGACCGAGAATAGCAGGGTGTTCCAGTCAAGAAAATCAACGCTCGGATGATCGGTACTGTATCGATAAGAATATCGGTGGAACACATCTTCCGCATCCTGCGGAACAAAATAGAGCGCATACGTCCTCCCCGAAACGACCTGAAGCGTCGTATCCTCATTCGAATCAATCCGATAAACACGATCCGCACCGCGATCGGCCAGCGACTGCGTGGTAAAGCACCAGCGTTTGGAGTAAGACGTGCCGTTATGATCGAAAGTAAGGGTCGCATAGTAGGCAGCACCCCATTCCATATGATGCAAGGGGAAAAGAGCGAACTGATGGGCGCTGAATCGTTTCTGTGGGTCGTTGTCTTTGTTCATCAGGGTGATACTCTCAAGCGCATTCCCCTCTGCATCCTCAAGCTCCATTGAGACAGCATCCGACTCTGGAGCCGAAAAGCGGGCATCATTGATCTGCACGCTCACCGGATAGCCGCTGACTTCATAATCAGGCAGAGGATCAGGGGTCTCTTCGTAAAAGGCCGGAGGGACCGGACGGCCGTTGTCTGGCGGCCAGAGAACGAAGTCCGGGGCTGAGCGTTCGGTTTTGTAGTGGTTCTTGGCCTGACGGTAGTCATCGACTTCGATCTTTTTATCGCGATCCTCACACACCTGATAATAATACGATCCAGAGGCATAGGTATGGTTCTGACACAGGTCGTTCAACAAACTGCTCCCCATGTCGAAGGTATAGTGTTTCCCTTCGATTCCGATACCGATCTCATCTTTCTCAAGGCTCAAAAAGGCGAATCGATGATAGATCGCCGCCATGAGCCCGTCGATACTGCGGTGGACGTTCTCCTGTCCGCTTGAGACATTTTCGAGGATCCCACGGGAGTAGTATCCGGCAGAAACAGCCCGATCACCCGGCCCTGCACCGGTAAAGCCGCTTTTGCCCTCCTCTTCGCCATGCCCGGAAGTGTTGTTGACCTGAAGGTAGTGGCTATGATTGTGAGCGGAGTCTTCCAGCGCAGCATTGCTACTCAGCAAATGCAATCCTGCCTCCTGCCGCAGCGCATTGAGATGCTCCAGCCCTGTCTCGGCCCGGCCGAAGGTCACAACAACAGCAAAAAAGAACAAGATCATGCGTGCGGTTCTCACAAAGGCTCCTGCAGAATTCAAAAACATTTTGGAAAAGCCGAAGAAAGAAAAACGGGGAGGTCTGTACACCGGCAGAAGATGCTGGCGGCAACCCGGCTGTCTCACTCAGGAGCAAGACCCGTGGCTTTCCGTCCCTGCCTTGCGACAGGTTTGGCTTTCGCTTAGATTGCTATACTATACACTACTGAAGCTGAAAAAGGTATAAACCTGAAAGATTACCGCTTCGCACGCATCCGGGGAGACGTGCCCTCCACGGACCACGTCAGTATCAGCGGCGTGCTTCCGAGCGCTGCAGGCGCACCATCATCAGCAGACCGGCCAGCCAGAACAGGACCGAAGGGAATCCGCCGGCCGCATCAGCCGTGACACCGGCTGACTGGGTATTGGAGTAGCTCTCATCGGTATCCGTATCCGACTCAACACTCCGCGTCTGGGGGGCGGAATCAGCTGAGAGAGTCTCGACGGTCTCGACCGGGCAGCTCTCCGCCATGGGTGCTTCTGCCTGATCGTCCTCGGCGATGATCAGTGTGAAGGTCTGCGCCGAACCGTTGTTGACACTCAGTTTGACCCGCTGACCGATCTCGCCGGTGACGGTCACAAGCAGCGTGTTGCGGTCGATGAAGCTGACAGCGGGTTTCTCGGTATTGTATTTGTAATGGAAGCGGTTGAACTTGTCCTCCGGGCCCTGCGGAACATAGTAGAACGCATAGGTCCGACCGGAAACGATCTCCAGTTCCTGATCATCGCTCTGATCGATCCGGTAGACCTTCTGGGCGCCAAAGCTTGCAAGCGAACGGGTCGCGAAGCACCAGTCGCGGCTCTGCCCGTCAACATCCAGCGTCACCCGATAGCGCTCTCCCCACTCCAGATGCTCCTGCGGGAAAAAGGCAAACTGATGATCGGTCAGATGCCCATGAGGATCACCGGCCTTGTCCATAAGAAATCCATCAAGCTCATTGCCGTCATGGTCGGCAAGACTCACATGGATATCCTCGGGGACTTCAGGATAAACGGCATCGTTGAACTCAATACTGACCGGATAGCCACTGACACCAAAGTCAGGCAGCGGATCGGGATTTTCGGCGTAAAAACCGGGGAGGACCCCTTCACTCCCCCGGGCAGGCCAGGTCACGATATCGGGAGCGCTGGTCGTGTGTTTGTAGTGATCGCGGGCTTCATTGTAGGCAGCCACTTCGATCTTTTTGTCCCCGTCACGACAGGCGTTGTAGTAATACATGCCGCTGGTATAGGTATGCTCCTGACACAGACGGTTCAGGAAGCTGTTGCCCAGATCGAAGGTGTAGTGTTTCGCTTCGACCCCGATACCGATGGTGTCCTTCTCAAGGCTCAGAAACGCAAAGCGGTGGTAGATACCGGCAAAAAGCTTGTCGATACTGCTGTCGATATCTTTCTGCCCCCAGGAGACGTTCTCCGCAACGGCGATCGAGTCGTAGCCGGCCGCAAGAGCACGCTCAGAAGGTTTGGTACCGGTGTAGCCCTCTTTGTCGGCTCTTTCCCGGTGACCGGAGGCACGATTGAGCGTAAGATAGTGGCTGTGATCTTCAGCAGCATGTTGCAGAACGGTATTGACGGTCAACGGGCGCAGCCCGGCCTGCTCGCGCAGGGTATTGAGGTGTTCCAGGCCCGGAGTGGCCGCCTGAAGCAGTCCCAGAGAGAGGCTGATGCCGCTAAGTATGGTAGGCAGAATTTTCACGAAAGCTCCTGTCCCAGACAGTACCCCCGTGTGCAGCATGTGCGGCAGGGTCCAGAAGCAGAAGCAGGCAATCAGGCCGTTCTCGAGATAGAGTACGCCCCAGGGATGCTGTGCTCTGTTGGAATATCCACATTCCGCAGAAGATGTGCCATCACGCAGGTATCATCTGTATCGATAAAAAAATTTTTGGAAAGACAGGAAAAGAGTCGAGTAGAAAAAAGCTTTCTACGCATACTTCCAGAGAAGAAGCATGACCGAACCGCGGACAGAAGATCGCGATAAGGGCGGCTGCCTCCCTATCTTAATGTAACTAAACATTTGGGCTAATGCCTGGCGGAATTGTATACCGAAACAGCTGAAGATTTCTTGAGAAGGGGCCGGGATATGGTACAATACACCCAAATTCACCGACAAAGGCGCTACCCGTGACCCCCCCGATCCTTGAGGCCAGACAACTCTCACATGCGTTTGATTATCCACTGTACCGGGCGGTGGATCTGACACTCCATCCGGGCGAAAGCATGGCGGTGCAGGGACGCAGTGGCAGCGGCAAATCGACCCTGCTGCACACGCTCTCCGGATTTCTCCCCCCGCTGGAAGGGGGCGTAACGATCCTGGGGGAGGATCTCTATGGTATGGACGAGACACATCGGGAGCGGTTTCGCCGGCTGGAACTTGGGATCGTTTTTCAGGCACATTACCTCTTCAAGGGGATGAGTGGACGGCAGAACATCGAGGCCGCCGCCCTGCTGGCCGGCACACAGATCGATCCGACACTGCTCGAGGCGCTGGAGATCGATACGGTGATCGATCAGAAAGTGGGAGAGCTCTCCGGCGGGCAGCAGCAGCGGGTCTCGGTCGCAAGGGTGCTGGCCAAACACCCCCGGGTGATCTTCGCCGATGAACCTACCGGCAATCTGGACAAACAAACGGCCCATCTGGTGATGAACGTACTTGAAACGTATGTTCGGGAGGTGAAAGGAGCCCTCTTTGTGGTGACCCATGACGAAACGATCGCCCGACGCTGCGATACCTGTTACCGTCTGGCCGATCAGGCATTGGTACCATGCTTATAAAAACCGCACCATGCGTTTACGACAGATTTCAGACGATTCGAATCGATGGCGACACCTGTGATCGCACCGGTGTACTGAGTTTTCGAAGCTCTCTCTAACTTTTACCCCATTTTGGCTATAATGCTTCAGATTTTTCAGGAGAGGATTGGTCCATGAAGATACGCGTATGGCTGTGGGTGTTTGCAGCGCTGTTTTTGCTGAACGGATGCGGGAAAAGCCCCGATGCCGGCTTGTTGAGCTACAGCAAAGTGATCAAGACCGATGCGATCAACGCCGAACTGGCCAAAGTCACTCCGATCTCACGCCGTTCGACATTCGGATCGTTCCGGATCAACCATGCCGAGATCCAGCCCTCCGCCACCCGTGATGACCGGGTGATCCTCGGGACCAACTTTTCGCTGACGACGTTTGAGATCCCTGAAGGGATTGACGGAACACTCGCCGCGTCATGCGGACTGCGCTACGACAAAAAAACACGCCAGATCTTTCTGACCGATATCCGCCCCGGGGTGATGCGCTTTGGCAACGCTTCGCTGGCCGAGTACATAAGCAAAGACGCCCGCAGAGGGATCGGCAGCATCGTCTCCAGGGTCTTCAGCTCCATACCGATCTATCAACTGGACAGCTCCTTCGGCGCGAAGTTCGTCAAAAAGGTCGGTGTCCACAAAGGGAACATCGTCATCGTCTACGGACTGTAGCCGGTCACTGTCCGTCGAACGCTTCCAGCATCTCCGCGATCTGCCGCGCGCCATCCGGCTCGATCGCCTCCATGAGCCCCCGACTCTCTGCGGAGAGATCCTTATCGAGCAGTGCGAGGATCGTATCGGTCTCGATCTCCCCTTCCCGCATCAGCCACGCCAAATCCTTTTCGACCAGAAACCGCGCATTGTGATACTGATGATCCCCCGCCGCATACGGATAGGGGATGAACACCGCCGGCAGACCGTTGGCCGTCAGTTCCCACAGCGTCGAAGCCCCCGCACGTGCCACAGCCAGATCAGCCTGCGCCATATACTCGGCCAACCGATCGGTAAATCCAAACACCTCCGCCTCGATCCCCAGCTCCTCGTATGCCGCTTTTGTCGCGTCGATGTTGCGCTCTCCGGCCTGATGGATGATCCGGATGCCCCGTGCCTGCAGCTCGGGAGCCAGCTCAAGCGCCAGCGCGTTGATCGCCTGCGCCCCCTGTGAGCCGCCGAGGAAGATCACCGTCCCGACCCGCTCCCGCACCCGCGCCGTATCGAAAAAGACCCGCTGCACCGGATAGGCCTGCACCGGACTCTCAGGCAGGTAGGAGGAGAGGAAATGATCGGCGACCGGTCGGAGGAGTTTGTTAAGCGAACCCAGCGCGGCGTTCTGCTCATGGATCACCAGCGGGATCCCCAGCGATTTGGCCGCGAACGCCGTCGGTGCGGCCGAGAAACCGCCGACAGAGAATACCACCTTCGCCCGATGCTGCCTGAGCAGTCTGCGTGCCTGCGTGAACGCGCGGAACATCATCCAAAGCGACCCCAGCTTCCCCAGCCCCCGCTGATTGACCACCCCTTTGGTCTCGAGAAAATACCGCGCAGCAAAATCCTCATCCTCCCCGAACCACGCCCGGTCCTGCCCCTGCGTGGAGCCGATGTAGACGAGGGACAGAGGAGTATCTCCGTCATCCTGAACTCGATTCAGGATCTCCTGCCTATCCAGGGAAGCATACCATCCCTGTGAAGATTGAGGGGATTCCGGGTCAAGCCCGGAATGACGGTTGATTATCACCTCTTTCACCGCCCGCACGATCGCCAAATGCCCTCCGGTGCCGCCACCGGTCATCACGATACTCATCTTTGCCTCCTTTTGGATACCATCAGGGCCATGCCGATGGCCAGAGAGTTTGCCAGGATCTGCGATCCGCCGTAACTGAGGAACGGCACGGCGATCCCTTTGATCGGGGTGATCCCCGAGATCCCGTAGCTGTTGACCACCAACGCGAAAAGGATCAGCAACCCCACCCCGGTCGTGAAGAGATAGTAGGTGGGATTCTCCACCGACGCGGCGATCTTGAAGAGCCGATAAACGATCAGCAGGATCAGCCCCACTACCGCGGCCAATACCCAGAAACCCAGCTCTTCGGTCAGGCCTGCCAACACGAAGTCGGTGTGCACTTCACTGAGATACCCCAGTTTGAACTGCCCGGCACCCAGCCCCTGCCCAACGAACTCACTGTTCTTGATCGCGTTGAGCGAGTTGGCGATCTGGTAGGGCTCCTGCGCCGCATCGACCCGCAGGCGTCCCACCATATCCTCGGGAAAGAACCGCAGGAAATTGTCCTGCACCGTTGACCACCAGCTGCGGATCCGTGCCATCCGGTGGGGAGCCATCAGCACCAGCCCCACAAAGCCCCCTACCCCCAGCAGCAGCAGGGTCATGAACATCTTGAAACTCCGCCCGGCGAAGATCAGCATCACCAGAAAGGTCGCCGCCATCACCGTCACCTGCCCCAGATCCTTCTGAAAGACCGCGATCAGCACCACCGCGATCCCGAACACCATCAGATAGGGGAAGATCATCCGCACCTCCCGCCCAAATCCGATCGATTCCTTGAGCAGGATCTTGCGCGAAAAGCTCCACGAGAGGAAAAAGACAAAGCCCACCTTGAAGAACTCCACCGGCGCCAGTGAGATCGGCCCCAGACGGATCCACCGTTTGGCTCCCAGCACGCTCTTGACCAGCGATTCGGGCAGGAACGGCATGACGATCATCGCCACAAAAAAGAGCAAAAAGACCGTAAACCCTACCGGCACGAACCACCGGTCCGGATCGAGCCGGCTCAGCCCCACGATCAGCACGATCCCCAGTCCGATCGCGACCGCCTGCCGGATAAAAAAATGGAACGGATCGTAGTGGTAATAGAGCACCACGTATTCCGACAGGCTGTAGCTGAGGATCAGTGAGAGGGTAAAAAGCACCATCACCGCACCGAACAAAACTTTATCGACCAAATCTGCCTCACTCTGTTTTTTCTATTAATTAGTATTAATCTGCTATAATGATACCGAAAATGAAGATAGATTCCACTAAAATTGCATCCAAAACAGCAAAAAGTCCTACCCGAAACGGAGAGCCATGAAGCACGAAAGTCCCGTCCTTACCAACCGGAGCGTCAAACTGCTTTTTCTGTTTCTCTTCGCGCTGCTGCTGGTGGGCTCTTTTCTCTACTCGGTGGCCAAAACGATCCGCTCCGATCGCCATCTCCCCGCCCGCACCGCCACGATCCACGACCGGGCCCTGCGGGGGCGGATCGTCTCCCAGGACGGCTACACGCTCGCCCTGCCGCACAAGACCTACAAAGCGGTCGTCTACGCCCCCAGTATCGACCCGGGCAAACGGGAACTGTTCCTCCGTCTGCTGTCGATCTACAGCCGTATCCCCGAAGCAAAGCTCCAGGCCGCATTCCTTGACAAAAAGGGGCACCCGAAACGGGGCTACGTCACGCTGGCAGAATCGATCGATGCCGGCACCGCGATCCACCTGAAGTCCCTGGCCTACAAACTCCACCGCCTGCGGGTCTTTCGTCCGGTACGCAACCGCCGGGGTGTTGATATTGTTTACGGGCTGGACATCCTCGAGAGCGGGGAGCAGCGGGAGTTCCCACTGCACGACGTGATGGAGCCGATCCTCGGATACGTCCGGGACCACGATGACGGACGCTACGTCGAGGTCAAAGGGGTCAAGGGGCTCGAGCGCCATTTCGAGCGCTACCTCACCTCCAGCCAGAACGGTCTGGTGCGTGGCATGCGGGATGTACGGGGGACGATCATCCGAAACGGAGCGAGCGTTCGGATCCCCCGCATTGACGGGATGGACCTGCACCTGCACATTCCCCTCTCCCTCCAGCGACGGATCGAGCGTGTCGTCGACGCGATGAAAGAGAAGACCGGTGCGCAGGAGATCCTGGCCGGGGTGATGGAGAGCCGCACCGGACACATGCTCTCCCTCGTAAGCACCGAACGGTACGACCCGGCCCACATCCGCCAGCAGGATGTTTCTGCACTCAACCCCAAGTTCGCCGAATACCCCTACGAGCCCGGCTCGGTCATTAAGCCTCTGACCCTTTCCGTCGCACTCGAACACCATAAAGTCACACCGGGCAGCTGGTTCGATGTGCATGGAGGCAAGCTCAAGATCAGTGAAAAATTCACCATCTCCGATGATGAGGTCTTCGACTCCCTGACGGCCACCGATATCATCGTCCACTCCTCCAACGTCGGTATCTCCCGGATCGCCTGGCGCCTGACGGGCAAACAGATGCATGAGGGGCTGGCGGCCTTCGGGCTGGGGCAGCCCAGCGGGATCGATCTTTCCCGCGAACTCCACGGCAAGATCAAGCCGGGCAGACTCCTCTCGGTCAAGATCCACCGGGCCAACCAGGCCTATGGCTACGGGATGACCGCCACCTTCGCCCAGCTGCTCAAAGCCTACAGCGCATTTAACAACGACGGCGTGGCCATGACCCCCCGGATCCTCGACTACGTCGAAGATGCCAACGGTACCCGCTACCACTTCAAGCCTCATTACGGCGATCGCCGAGCTGTCAGCACCCGCACCGCCCGCCAGATCCATACCATTCTCAAAGAGGTCGTCGCCCGCGGTACCGGGGTCAAGGCCCAATATCCTGGACTTGAGATCGGCGGCAAGACCGGCACCGCCCACATCGCGGTCAAAGGGCGCTACCGCAAGATCTACAACAGCAGCTTCTACGGGTTTGCCAACGACGACAAAGGTCACCGCTACACCATCGGCGTCCTGGTGATCCGCGCCAGCAAATACCACAAATACTTCGCCGCCCAGTCAGCAGTACCGACCTTTCGCCGGATCGTCGATGTGCTGGTCGATCAGGAGTTCCTCCAGCCCGATCTGACTGAGATCCAGCAACGCCAACTGGCCGAAAAAGAACGCAAACGCAAAATCCAGGCTCAGAAAAAGCAGCAGGAGCGTACCCGCCAGATCAAAGCCCGGCTCAAAGCCCAGCGTGAGGCGATACTGCGCAAACAGCGCCAGCGTGCCAAAAAGCGCCGCCGCCATACTGCACCACACCGCACCACCCGCCACCGCAGACCTCCTCCACGACGACGTCCGGCACCGAACAACCCCATCCCGGATATGTTTTGACCCCCTAATCCGATAAAAACTATCCGGTTTAAAGTTTTATTTGATATGATTATGACAATTATAACTCACAGGAGCCAACCATGACCAAACATCACGTTCTGATCCTCGGCGGCGGATTCGCCGGCGTCGAGGCCGCGATCTTTCTGCGCAAAAAAGGGCACAAAGTCACCCTGATCTCCAACCGGGACTATTTCTACATCTTCCCCACCTCGATCTGGATCCCCACCGGAGAGGTTGATTTTGACGACATCAAAGTCCCCCTTGACGAGATCGCTGCCGCACACGGCTTTGACGTGATCATTGACGAGGTCCAGCAGATCATCTCCAAAGAGAAGCGTGTCGTCTGTGCCAATGGCGAACACGAAGCGGAATACCTCGTCATCGCGATGGGCAGTGGTAAAATGAAGCATGCCGGCAGCGAAAACTTCCTCTCCATCTGTGGTATCCCCGAAGAATCCCTCCAGATCAAAGCAAAGATCGACGAGCTGGTCGCCCGGGGCAGCGGCAAAATCGCGTTTGGGTTCGGCGGCAACCCCAAAGACGCCAGCAACGTCCGGGGTGGCCCGGTCTTTGAGGTCCTTTTCAACGTCCACAACATGCTCAAGAAAAAAGGTCTTCTGGATCAGTTCGAACTCACCTTCTTCGCCCCCATGCAGAGCCCCGGCGCCCGGATGGGACACCAGGCGGTCAAGATGATGGACATCTACTTTGACAAGCTCGGCGTCAAGACCCAGGTGGGCAAAAAGATCAAGCGTTTCGAAGCGGACGGCATTGTTTTTGAAGATGACAGCAAGATCGAGAGTGATTTCACGATGTTCGTCCCGGCCGGCGACGGCCACCCGGTCTTTGCCGAGAGTGACCTGCCGCTAAACGAAGCGGGTCTTGTCAAGATCAACGACTACTGCGAAGTGATGCACGACTTTGACGAGGCCGGGGAGGTCTACGGGGTATTTGCCATCGGCGATTCTGTTGCCCTCGACGGTCCCGACTGGCGAGCCAAGCAGGGCCATATCGCCGAGGTCATGGCCCGCAACATCGCGGTAAACATCGATGAGATGACCAAAGGGCACGAGCGGAGAGAGAGCTACATCCACCACCTCAACATCCTCTGCGTCATGGACGGCGGCAACGGCGCTTCGTTTGTGTTCCGCAACGACAAAGGGGGCAAGATGATCCCCCTCCCCGTCGTCGGCCACTGGCTCAAAAAAGGGTGGGGCTGGTACTGCCGCAACTCCAAACTCGGCAAAATCCCCCGCATCCCCGGGATGTGAGACGCGTCAAGCAAACGACAACTGCTTGTCGTTTGTAGCGTCGAAACCGTAGCGGTCGGAACGAAGTGAAGCCGCGAAGGCCGGGAGAACCGTCAAGCCGGTGACACCTGCGTGTCGCCGGTAGGTTCGAAACCGAAGGCGTTGTGCGGGCAAAGCCTGCACCGCCGAAGGCTGGGAGACGCGTCAAGCAAACGACAACTGCTTGTCGTTTGTAGCGTCGAAACCGTAGCGGTCGGAACGAAGTGAAGCCGCGAAGGCCGGGAGAACCGTCAAGCCGGTGACACCTGCGTGTCGCCGGTAGGTTCGAAACCGAAGGCGTTGTGCGGGCAAAGCCAACGACAATTTCTTGTGCTATCGTTCTCAACGCTCAACGCTATTGCGCTCTATGTTGCATTATTCCACACCCAACTGCGCTATAATATCCCCCATGAAAAAAATACTCTTCTTTCTGACACTGTTTGTGACCCTGATGTGGGGAGGGAAGCTCCCCGTGATCGTCAGTATCATCCCCGAAAAGACCTTCGTCGAGGCGATCGGCGGGGATCGGGTTGACGTGACGGTGATGGTACCACCGGGCAGTTCGCCCCATACCTACGAGCCCAAACCCTCCCAGATGAAAGCGGTCGCGAAAGCGAAGCTCTATCTGGCCGTCGGGGTGGAGTTCGAGGAGATATGGCTCCCCCGATTCCGCGATCTCAACCCGGCCATGCAGATCGTCGACATCTCCGAGGGGATCACTCGCCGCCCGATGCGGGAGAAACGCACCGCAAAATCCCACGCGCTTGACCCACACGTCTGGACCGCACCGGCCAATGTCGCCATCTGGGTGCGCAACATCACCCGGGCGCTTCAGGCAGCCGATCCGGCCCACCGGGACTTCTACGCCGCAAATGAAAAGAAGGTGCAGGCGATGATCGCACAGACTGATGCAAAACTGCACGCGCTCCTCGATCCGCTGCGGGGGGCGAAGTTCATGGTGCAGCACCCCTCATGGGGGTACTTCGCCGATGCGTACGGGCTGGAACAGCTGCCGATCCAGATCGCCGGTAAGAGCCCCAAACCGCGTGAGCTCGTTGCCCTCGTGCGGCTGGCGCAGAGAGAGAAGATCCGCGCGGTCTTCGTCCAGCCCGAAGCGAGCGACCTGTTCGCCAAAATCCTCGGACGTGAGCTGCACATCCCGGTGGTGCGCATCAGCCCCATGGCACCCGACTGGGCGGACAATCTCCTGCGGCTCGCCCGGGCGATCGCCGGCACAACGGAGCGACCATGAGTCCCATCGTCCGATTTGAGGATGTGTCGTTCGCGTACGATACCCAGCCGGTGCTGGAGCATGTGGACCTGACCGTCGAGGAGGGGGATTTTCTGGCGATCATCGGCCCCAACGGCGGGGGCAAATCGACGCTGCTCAAGCTGATGCTGGGACTTCTGACCCCGCAGGCAGGCTCCATCCGTCTGCTGGGGCAGTCCCCCTCACAGCGGCGCAGCGACATCGGCTATGTCCCGCAAAACACCAACGTCAACACCGACTTCCCCATCCGGGTGCTCGATGTGGTGATGATCGGCAACGGATCACGCCCCCATCCGCTGCTGGGCTACAGCGCCGAGGAGAAAGCGTGCGCGGCCGAAGCGCTCCGGCTGGTCGGGATGGAC
>Ga0256843_1001109_pt1 | contig 21745 bp, 25 predicted proteins | sample AlvinellametaG_FD_191572 | JGI IMG/M metagenome (GOLD analysis project Ga0256843, IMG submission 191572) | Pompeii worm associated microbial communities from hydrothermal vent at the East Pacific Rise, Pacific Ocean - Alvinella | ecosystem: Host-associated > Annelida > Integument > Unclassified ... | reverse complement strand
TTAAGAAGAATATCCGATATGATAACATCGACTTTGTTTTTTTGCAGTATCTCAAGAGCATCTTTGGTATTGCTTGCGGGATAGACCGTTTTAACAAAGTCTTGCAGTATCTCCGTACCGTTTTTTAGTAGGCTTAAATCATCTTCTATATATAAAAGATTGAACTCTTTTAGAATGTCTAAGTTTCTATTTTTATGCTCCATCTTCACCCTTTAAAGGAATCTTCACCTCAAACATAGCGCAATCATAAAACTTATTGCCACCAAATTTATGGTAGATGTTTTTACAGCTTATTTTACCTTTCATGTGTGTTTCAACTATCTGTTTGGCCATATACAGCCCTATACCTGTACCCGAACTTTTATATTTGGTAGTAAAATAGGGTTCAAAGATTTTACTTTGTATCTTTTTATTTACGCCTCCACCATTATCTATAAAGCTAATGATAGCGAATTCTTTGCTCTTCTTTACAACGATAAGTATCTTTTTATCCAACTCTTTTTTCTCAGACAAGATGTCTTTAGAGTTGTTTATGATGTTTAAAAAGACATGAGACAACTCATTAAAATATCCATATATTAGCATATCTTTTCTAATGTATAGATATATCTCAATGTGTTCTTTTTGTAAAAGATATTTTGATAGCTCCAAAGAGTGTTCGATGCACTCTTTTAGCATAAAATATTTTTTTGTTTTGTCAGGGTTAAAAAAGTTTCTAAAATCATCGATAGTTTGAGACATATTTTCAGCTATTTTGAGGCCATCATTTACCTTTTGTTCTATAAAATCATCTGTCAATTTTCCTACCATATTTTTTGTTTGAAAGCTTTGTATGATAAAGCTTAAACTCCCAAGAGGCTGTCTCCATTGATGGGCGATATTTTGAAGCATCTCTCCTAGACTGGCTAGCTTTGCCTGCTGAAACATTATCAAATCTTTCTTTCTGCTATTTTCCACCTCTTTTTTGATCTTGTATTCTAAGTTTTCATTTAGTTTTTGAAGTTCTTTTGTTTTTTGATCGACCTTTTCCTCCAAAGAGTTATGCAACTCTGTAAAATTGTCCATTAAAAATATGGAAAAAAGTATACTAAATATAAAAATAATAGCTATAAAGATGATGCTTATGGTAAATGTGAAGTAAAAAACCTTTTCCGTTTTTCTCTTCTCTGCAGCCGCTTTTTTCAGGTCGAAATTGATGAGGTTTGTGAAATATATATTAATAAGTCCTATGTTAAGATATAGTTTTTTTAGCAAGAGTTCACTCTCTTTTTTTCTTTTGCTCTTTTCAAGCATCAATATCTTGTTGATATCTTTATCTATATCTCTCATCTTCTGCTCTATGCTTTTTATCATGCTGTTTTGGAGTATTTTAAACTCCTCTTTGTTTTCGCCGTCAAAAAGGTACTTTTTGGCAAAATATGTAAAGTAAAAGAACGGCTTGGGGGAGGGTATTAGACTTTTTTTAAATTTTTCCCAATTCTTTTCGAGTATCTGTTTAGCAAGGGAAACGACCTCTGTCGCTTGAGGATATTTGATGATGTTTTGTTGTAGATCAAAAAGAGTATCGTAAATATTGACTTTATATAAATCTTTTATCTCTTCAAGCTGTACAAGCGGTACGGTTCTTTTTTTATATAGCGTATCAAAATCATACTTTAGAGAAAAGAGTGAAATCTCAGCCAAAACCATGATACTAAGCATTCCCGCCGTGATGAGAGTCAATAAGATATTTGTCTTGTGTTTAAAAGATACCCTATTTAGAAGTTTTGAAATCTTTACAAATCTCTTCATCTAATACTCTCTATCTTTACAAATTTTTTGTTTTGGTATTTAAATAAAAAGACTTTTCCAAAAATCCCTCTTCTTTTATATTTTTGAGATAAAGCCTTTAGCTTTTTTAAAAATTCGTCCCGAGTGATGTGGTTCTCTATCTCTTGCAGAGCCTCTACATTGAGCTTTGCGGCTATATACGACTCAAGAGAGACAAATCCGTATTTTGCCTCGGGATAGTCTATCTTTAGCATCTTTCTATACTCTTTTACTATCGGGATCTTGCTGTCGTTGTATGACGGAACTGTTTGGGAAAATATCATATTTTTTGTTTTATAGTCCAGCTCCCTGACTAGCTCATCTGCATTTACAAAAGATATATTGCAAAATACGGTATCTGTTTTACCCATTTTTCTATATCTCTTTATAAAAAGAGCCACCGGCTTGTAAGCACCAACCATAACTATGGCTTGAGGATTGGCCGATTTTATATCGTAAAGAGCCTGGGTTACCGAGAGAGTGTTTCTTCTGTATGTCCCCTCAGCCACTATCTGTAAAGACCTTTTTTTAAGAGATAAGATGGTTGCAATATATCCATCATCACCATAGTCGTCGTTTTGGTAAAATATAGCTATCTTTTTCAACCTCTTTTCGTCGACTAGATACTTTATGATCTTCTCAATCTCATCAGCATATGAGCTTCTAAAATTTATAAAGTTCCTCCTTGGAGGTTTTCTCAAAAACGAAGCACCGGAAAATGGCGCTACAAACGGTATATCGCTGTCGGTTATGATGGGCATGATGGCTTTTATAGTAGGAGTTCCGACAAATCCGAAAAGTGCAAAGACCTTATCTTTTTTGAGTAGTTTTTGCAGATTGTCTACCGTTAATTCCGGTTCATATTTGTCGTCGTAGGAGATAAGTGTTATCTTTTTATCTCCAAGAAGAGAGTTTTTGTCGGCATAATTAAAGTATGTCAACGCACCCTCCTTAACGGCAAGACCTAACTCTTTGTTGATTCCGCTAAGAGGTAAAGATGAGCCGAATTTTATATCTTTCTCAATTACCTTTTGAGTAGATGTCAGATAGATGACTATCAAAATAGCGATAAAAAATGATATATAAACTACTTTTTTCATACACAACATCATACAATATGCCCTATAAACGAATGCTTAAAAGTAAAAATAGTTTTAATTAAGACTATATTTATCCCATATACGGAGCTTATAAAAGGTAAAAAATAATTTACTTTTTAAGCCAAAAGAAAGTAATGAAGTTTTATAATGTGATTATCAGATTGGAAAAAAGGCGGTTTTTATGATCGAATATATTTATTACAGCCACGAAAAATTGGATTTTCCTTTAAATGAAAAGATACTTATCGTAGATGATATACAAAAGGTAAACGAAAATTGTATGATTTCTAACTCGAAAGAGATAGAGGCTGAGATGTATGCCCCCGAGATAGACTTCTATATCAAAAACTCCCAAGACTCTCTTGCGGATAAGATAAAAACTGTGGAGACACTTTATGAGATAAGGGCTATAAAGCTTGATTATGCAACTGATTTTAAAAGCATTAAAGAGATAGGAAACAAGCTTTTACTTGTAGGGGATAAAGAGCAGCTAGTAGAGATGGAAAAGGAGTTTGGGGAGGATTTTGATCTCTACTTTGCAGAGAGAGGCTCTGTTCAAAAGATCGAAGGCACCATAGGCGAACTAAAGGTCTTTTTGAGCAGAAAGGGAAAAACGACACCTCTTAATGTGGACCAAATGATATGGTTTGATGCTTTGGATTTTGCCTTTTTGCAAAACGGCGTATATGATCCTTTGAAAGAGGGAAAAGATGAGGTTATCAAAAAAATCAAAGAGAATATCAAATCTTTTAGTTATAAAACCTCGATATCTTACAATCCCGACATTTGCCAATATAAAGGAAGAGACGGTAAAGAAAAAGGGGATATTTGTGGAGATTGCGCCGATATCTGTCCTACTAATGCCATACTGAAGGTAGATGAAAATAAAGAACTTGTTTTTAGTGATATAGACTGTGAGACTTGTGGAGGATGCGTTAGTGTTTGTCCGTCAGGTGCTTTGGATTTGAAGGCTAGTCCTAGAGAGTATATGTATGAAGCTTCAAATCTGCTAAAAGATAGAAAGATCTTGGTTATTCCTGAAGTTATGGATATAGAAAATATCAAAGCTTCACTGCCTGAGAAAGTTGTGCCTTTGGTTGTCGGAGGGAGAAAATTTCTGCATGAGGCCCATTTTATCTCTTTGTTTCAACAAAGCGGCCATCAAGTCGTTTTTTATACGGATTTTATATCAAAAGGTACCAAGTCAGCTTTGGACTTTGTCAATGAGATAGCTCAAAGAAGATATGGTTTGGATATGGTGAATGTTTGTAAAGATGAAAATGAATTAGAAAATTTTTTGCAAGAGGCCAAAAAAGTAGAAGAGGCAATTTATCATATCAACGAAATAGGACTTAAAAAAAGAGAGATATTCTCAATGAGGCTCTCTCATCTTGTGGGCGGTAGGGACCTTGGAGTATATAAAAACCAAAATGAATACATACACTATGGAAAAGTGATAGTCAATGAAAATAATTGCACTCTTTGTCTTAGCTGCGTAGGAGCTTGCAATATAGGAGCCTTTAGTGCCCATGCTCAAGACAATACTTTGAGGTTTAACGCCTCTTTGTGTACCGATTGCGGATATTGTGAAGTGGTATGTCCCGAAGAGGATTGTATCACTATCGTAAGAGATGAATTTGAGCTAAAACCGGACTCTTTTAAGAGTTTGATACTAGCTCAAGATGAACTTTTTAAATGTGTGGAGTGCGGCAAAGAGTTTGCACCTAGAAAAGCTGTTTTGAAGATAGCTGAAAAGATGACACCGCTGTTTAACGGTGATGAAGTTAAGATAAGAACGCTTTATTGTTGTGAGACTTGTAAAGCAAAGTTGATGTTAAAAGCCCAAATAGGAGAAATATAATGGAAGATACACAAGCCATAAACCAAGCGCGAGCACTATACTATAGGCTTTTTAGCTCACTATTTGCTTTTGTTATGAAAGAGGATAGATTTGACGGGGTTGAAGATATCGTACAGATATTGAAAAATAGTGCCATTGATGAGCATGCTGAAAAATCATTGGAAAATATGGATAGGATTATAAAATCACAAGGTTTATCGTTTGTCTCAAAAGAGTATGACGCTATATTTTACGATCTAAGTAGCGACCCTGTTCCTACCACGGCATCTTTTTATGAAGAGGAGAGGGATGACGGGAAAAAGAGACTTATGATGGTGGAGTATGTGCTTAAGTCAAAATATAGAAAAGATAGTGAAAAGTTCAGCGACCTTGAAGATGATGCGGGGTTTATATTTTCATTTATGAATAGATTGATATTGGATGAAATCGACAATGATAAAGATGCAAAAGAGCTTGAAAGAGAAGTGTTTGAAAAAGTCTTAAATGAGTTTGTTGATGAATTTATAGAAAATGTATATATGCATGATAATTCAGCCTTTTATCAAGAGGTTGCACTTTTATTGAAGATATTTATAGAGTTTGAGAGAGTATTCCTTGGCGTTAAAAAACCAAAAGAGAAGATAAAGGTTAACAAAGAGAAGAAGATCAATATATCTGATGCCGAAGCTGCAAGACGACTCGCAAACAAAAAGAAAAAGGCTGAAGAGGTCAATGTGTGCGAACTTGAAGAGGGCGGAGATGTTGAGGATGATGTTTAAAGGGATTGCAAAAAGCGATGGCGGATCGCTTTTTACTATCTCTTTATGACATTAGAGGTAAATTTTACGAAAGGAGTAAAGATGCAAAATCGAAGAAGAGAATTTCTGAAGAAAGCTCTTATCGGCTCAGGTGCGGTCTTGGCAACTACCACACTTGCAAATGCCAATGAGAAGCCTTCAGTAGTTCAAGGTTCAAACGGTGTTGTAGTCGGATACTCTCCAAAGAAAGAGATTCTTTATAAAAAGACGGCTCATTGGAGAGAGTACTACAGTGTGGCATCTTAAAGGAGTAAGATATGGGTAAAGATATGTTAGAAAAACTATCTTTGCGAACGGGTAGGAGAGCATTTTTGAAGATGGCGGCACTTGGCGGTGCAGTTGCCGGAACTTCATTGGTAGCAGGCGGTAATGCGCTTAGAAATGCTACTGAAGAGGAGATCAAAAATCCATATCCGGGATCAAAGTTAGTCAAAACCGTATGTACAACATGTTCGGTTGGTTGCGGCATTATTGCAGAAGTGCAAAATGGCGTATGGGTTAGGCAAGAGGTTGCTCAAGATCACCCCTTTTCACAAGGTAGTCACTGTTCAAAAGGTATCGACTCAATAGATACCGTTAAGAGTGCAAAAAGGGTAAAACATCCTCTTAAGAAAGTAAACGGAAAATGGCAAAGAATTAGCTGGGATCAAGCTATAAGCGAAATAGGCGATAAAATGCTTGAGCTTAGAAAAGCAAACGGTCCTGATGTAGCTATGTTCTTGGGTTCGGCAAAGATGAGTACGGAGCAATCCTACTACTTTAGAAAATTTGCCGCAATGTGGGGTACGAACAATATAGATCACCAAGCTAGAATTTGACATAGTGCAACAGTCGCCGGTGTGGCGAATACATGGGGTTATGGCGCTATGACCAATCACCTTGGAGATATACAAAACGCAAAGTCTATTATAATCTTTGGAGCAAATCCAGCGGTAAATCACCCTGTTGGATTTAAAAACTTCTTAAAAGCAAAAGAGCACAACAATGCTCAACTGATAGTAGTAGACCCAAGATACACAAGAACTGCTGCAAAAGCGGATCTTTATGCTCACATTAGACCTGGTACGGATATACCTTTTATGTATGGTATGCTTCATATCATATTTAAAAACGGCTGGGAAGATAAAGATTTTATCAAAAACAGAGTCTATGGTATGGATAGAGTTATAAAAGAGGCAAAAAAATGGACTCCGTCCAAAGTTGCCGATGTTACGGGAGTATCTGAAGAGGTACTTTACCAAATAACAAGAGCTTTCGCTACAAGAAAGCCGGGAACTCTTATCTGGGCAATGGGCTTAACTCAGCACAGTATCGGTTCGTCCAATACAAGAATGGCTCCGATACTTCAGCTTGCCCTAGGCAATATGGGTAGAGCAGGAGGCGGATGTAACATACTTAGAGGACACGATAATGTTCAAGGTGCAACAGATATGTGCTGTCTTTCTCACTCACTTCCGGGATATTACGGACTAAGTGACGGCTCTTGGAAGTATTTTGCCAAGCAGTGGGGAGTCGACTACGGTTGGCTAAAAGGCAGATTTGCAGCTAAAAAATGGATGAATACAAAAGGCTTTACGCTTGCAAGATGGTATGAGGGTGTCATAAAAGAGGATCCGATCCACTCAAGTTCTCCTATAAAAGCTCTTTGGGTACAAGGAAACGGTATCACCTCTATCTCAAGAACCGCAAGTGTTCAGCAAGCTCTTGATAAATTGGATCTTATAGTTGTTGCAGAGCCGTTTGCAAATGAAGCGGCCGTTATAACAAATAAAAAAGACGGTGTCTATATACTTCCTACCGCGACTCAATTTGAAAACGAAGGAAGTGTAACCGCTACAAACAGAACTGCACAATGGAGAAGTAAAGTAGTCGAACCAATGTATGAGAGTAAAACAGATCAAGACATCATGTTCGCTTTTGCTAAAAAATTCGGTTTTTACGATCAATTCGTAGCCGGAATGCTGCTTAAAGCAAACAAGAAAAAAGGAACTCTCGTAAAAGCTAAAGACAACTTTAAGTGGCCTGAAGACGCTGTTGATGAAGTTGCCAGAATTATCAAAACGATAGGTCTTACAGGCTGGACAGCAGAGAGACTCAAAAGACATCAGAAAAATTGGCACATGTTCAATGAAGTCACTATTGCGGGTATGGGACCTATGAAGGGCGAATACTATGGACTTCCATGGCCATGTTGGACAACCACCCATAGCGGTAGTCCGATACTATATGATGTAAATTTGACGGTCAATCAAGGCGGAATGGGATTTAGAAATAGATTTGGTCTTGTTCATGATGGAGTAAGTCAGCTTGCAGGTCCTGGCGCTACTATAAAAGGCGCTAAGATAAGGGGTGGATATCCTGAACTTCATAAAGACAATATTGAAAAAGTTCTAGGTATCAAGTTGACTCCGGCACAAAAAGCCGCCATGGGTAAAAACTGGAAAGTAGATATAAGTGACCAGATAGCCGAATTGGCGCTTAAGGCGGGAGTTGCTCCTTATGGAAATGCTAAAGCTAGAGCTTATGTCTGGACATTCCCTGACAAGATACCTCTACATAGAGAACCGCTCCATACTCCAAGGTATGATTTGGTTAAAGAGTATCCTACCTACAAAGATAAACCAAATCACTACAGAGTAGATACAAGATACGCTTCTGTTCAAAAAACAGACTACTCAAAAGAGTATCCTCTTAACCTTGTAACGGGAAGATTGGTTACTCATAGTGGTGCCGGTATCATTGAAAGGGCGTCTAAGTATCTAACTAAACACAACCCTGAGATGTTCTGCGACATCAATCCGAATCTTGCTATGAAACATGGCATAAAAGATGGTGATATGATGTGGGTATATTCACCTGAGGGTAAAAAAGTTAAAGTTAGAGCGAGGTTTACATATTCTGTAAGCGAAGATAGAATTTTCTTGCCTTTCCATTGGGCTGGAGTTATGCAGGGAGTTGATTTGAGTGAAAATTATCCTGAGGGATGTAAACCGTATAGCATAGGTGAAAGCGCTAACACGGTCACAAACTACGGATATGATATCGTCACACAAATCCCTGAAACAAAAGCCGGCTTATGCCGTATAGAAAAAGCATAGGGGGTGTGAGATGGCAAGAATGAAATTTTATTGTGATGAGTCAAGATGTATTGAGTGTGAAGGTTGTACTGTAGCTTGTGAAGAGGGAAATGCTCTTCCAGTAGGCATCAGTAGAAGAAAAGTAGTTACGGTAAATGAGGGAATCGAGGGAAAAGAGTTTTCTGTTTCAGTTGCTTGTATGCACTGTACGGATGCCCCTTGTGAACAAGTTTGTCCGGTTGATTGCTTCTATATAAGAGCTGACGGTATAGTGCTTCACGATAAAAATAAGTGTATCGGTTGCGGATACTGCTTGTACGCTTGTCCTTTCGGAGCTCCACAATTCCCAAGAGACGGGGCTTTTGGAACCAGAGGCGTTATGGATAAGTGTACTATGTGTGCAGGAGGTCCTGAGCCTACCAACTCTATCAAAGAGAGAGAATTGTACGGCCAAAACAGAATCGCAGAGGGCAAAGTGCCTATGTGTGCTGCTATATGTTCTACTAACGCTTTGATAGTTGGAGACGAAGAGGAAGTTTCCGCAATATACAGAAAAAGAGTTATGTCAAGAGGCAAAGGTGTCATAGGTGTACCATACGGCTGGAGTACAGCCTATAAAGGATAAGCCATGAAAAAGGTGATCGTATTCATCTTGGCGACACTAAGTATGTATGCGAGAGAATTTATAGGGCATGTTCCTTTGGTCGAAAAGATAAATGAAGTTCATTTCGGGGGGAGTCGTTTAAACTCCCCCGAACTTCTACATAATATACCGTATTATGAGAAGTGGGGTGAGCTTTTTGTTTATCTTCAGGTCCATTGGTTTAGAGTTCTATTTTTCGGCATAACCGTAGGTGTTTTGTTGGTATTTTTCTTGCATTACATTGTTATAGGACCAAAAAAGTTTTCACATGATGGAAAAACTTTTTATGTTTACTCCCTTTTTAAAAGGGTTGTGCACTGGACGGCAGCTTTGGCATTTGTTATCATAATCCCTACCGGTTTTATGATGATCTTCGGCAAAGAACTTGGTGGCGGTGAGATAGTTAGGATGGCAAGACATCTACATAGTGTAGGAACCGTTTTGTTCATTGTCGCTGCTATTCCTATGTTTTTAATGTGGCTTGTGCCTATGTTGCCTACCATTGACGATATTAAGTGGTTTTTTATGGCAGGCGGATACTTGACAAAAAGAAAAGTCGTAGTTCCCGCAGGTCAATTTAATGCCGGACAAAAAATGTGGTTTTGGGTGGCTATGATAGGCGGTTTTGCCATGATAATTACCGGTGCTATGATGTATTTTCAAGATTTTGATATCGCAATGCTAAGAAAACTTGGTATTGACCAGATAGATATCATAAGGATTGCGGCAATCGTCCATAACTTTGTAGGTATGGCGATAGCGGCACTTTTCATCACTCATCTATATATGTCCTTGTTTGCTATCAAGGGATCTCTTGATAGCATGAAAAGCGGATATAAGAGTGAAGATGAAGTAAAATACATGCATAGTTCGTTTTATAAGAAGCTTTTGAAAAAAGAGGCTTCGTAGTATAGTTGTATTGTTTTATAAACCTCCTATAAATAAAAAGGCAATATAACTATCATGATAAACCTCATGCGCTAAATATCCATACTATTTCTATGGAAAAATAGCGCATGAGGTTACTTTTTTAAAATCAAATATGCTAAAATTGCATATCTAATGTCATAAAGCAAAAACTCAAGAAAATACTCCTTTTTCTTGAGTTCAAACAGGGGTTAAAATGGAACCGATATATACGACCGAAGTAACGAAGATAAAGGGAAAAAAGATTTTCAAATCCGAAGATACGCTAATAAGAGAGATAAAGCTCGATATAGTGGTAAACGGAGATAAAATAGGCTCTCTGATGGCAACTCCGGTGGACCAAGAGGCTCTATCTATAGGATATTTAAGAGCAGAAAATATCATAAGTGATATAAAAGATATAAGTGATATAAAACTGTTAAATGATGGCATGAGAGTTGAGATAGAGGCGAAAACGGATAAAAAGAGTATCGAAAAGTTAAATAGCGAAGGGGTCGTTATAAGCGGTTGCGGAAGAGGTATGAGTAGTCATGTCGACCCTAGCGAGATAGAGGCAAAAGTTATAAAGAGCAATTTCTCTATCAAGGCAGAGCAACTTTTGAACTCTATGAGTACATTTTACACTCAGTGCCCCCTTTATGAAAAGACAGGATGTGTTCATACTGCCAAATTATATATAGATGAAAATAACTACTTCATAGGAGAGGATATAGCCCAACACAACACCATAGATAAAGCGGTCGGCAAGGCTATGATGAAAGGGGCTCAGTTTTCATCATCATTTTTGATGGTTAGCGGGCGACTAAGTTCGGAGATGGTAGCAAAAGCAGTAATGCACGGTATTCCGATACTTGCATCAAGAACGGCATCTACTTGTCTTGGCGTGAAAATAGCTGAAAAATTCGGACTCACTTTGATAGGATTTGTCAGGGGAGATAGGATGAACATATATGAAAACCCTCAAAGGATAGTTTGATGAACTTAGAGGAGATGATAAAAAACTCTTTAAACGAAGAGGGAAAATTAACTTGTGCCGAAGCTTACAAGATAGCTGCAAAAAGCAAAGAGGAAGTCTCAAAAGTTGGACAAACGGCAAAAAGCATAGGGATTCGCATAAGTGATTGCGGTCTTGGTCAGTTTGGAAAGCTTGAAAAAGGGGAGTATTCCAAAGAGGCTTATGAGAGAATGAAGCCTTTTTTGAATGAAGATAATAAAATAGTATGTAAAAAAGCAAGAGAGGCAGCAGCAGGCATAGGGCTAAAGAGAGTCAGAGGAACTTTAGAAGTTAAAAACATAGATGTAACCTTTTGCGAACTTGGATGTTTTAAAGAAAAAAGACGAACAAGGCTCTATGTAAAGACAAAAACTTGGATGGAAAATCAAAGAAAAGAGCTGCTATTTGGAAAAGGAAAAACAGAGATACTGCTTGAGATAGAAAGAACCGGCTCTATAGCGAAAGCGGCAGAAAATCTCGGCATGAATTATAAAAAAGCATGGTCTCATATAAAGCTATTGCAAAAAAATCTTGAGGATGTGTTGGTAGAGACGAAAAAGGGAGGAGGAGATGATGCCGGAACAAGGCTTACTCCAAAAGCAAGTGAATATATAAGTAAATATAAGCAGTTGCAAAAGGAGATAGAGGATTTTGCTAATGAGAGATTTAAAGAACTGTTTTTAAAACCAAGAGGTCCTAAGTAGTTATACTTTAGATATAATATCGAAAAAAATAAGGATGATGTATGGATATTAAAAAACTTGATATTTTCTCTTTTTTTGAAGCGTATGCTATAGCTCTTGGAGGATGTAAAGCTATTGAAAATAGTGAAGTCGTGATGCTAGATAGAGCTTTTTGTAGAGTTTTGTGCGAAGATTTAAAAGTTGTAAAGAACACTCCCTCCTTTAACAATTCAGCCTTGGACGGATTTGCTTTTAAGAGTAAAGATGCAGGCAAAAAGCTTCATATAGCCGCTACGGTATATGCCGGAGATGAGCAAAAAGAGATATTAAAAGAGAATGAATGCTATAAGATCATGACAGGCGCAAAAGTGCCTGGTGATGCCGATACGATAGTCGCTATAGAGGACTGCTTGAGTGTTGAGGAGGATTTTGTTGAAATCCCGTCAAATGTAAAAAAGGGAAATGCCTTAAGGCTAAAAGGGGAAGAGCTTAAGGTCGGAGATGTGCTGTTTAAAAAGGGTGAGAAGCTTGATTTTTCACATATTGCTCTACTAGCATCTCAAGGCATAAGTGCTGTGAAGGTTTATAAAAAACTCTCTATTGCCGTTGTGTCAACTGGCAACGAACTAAAAGAGCCATGGGATAGTGCAAGTGAAGATGAGATATACAATGCTAACTCTTTTGGTATAATGGCGCTTTTGAAAAAGTTTGATTTTGAGCCTAGATATGTTGGTTTGGTGCCGGATGATTTTGATAAAACGGTTGATTTCATAGAAAAACTAAAGAGTTATGATGTGATCATAACAACAGGTGGTATCAGCATGGGAGATGCCGACTTTTTGAATGAAGCATTTGAGAAAAATGGACTAAAGAGCTTTTTTCACGGAGTCAATGTAAAGCCGGGTCGCCCCACTATGATGGGTATCATGGGTAATACCTTCGTTATGGCGATGCCAGGTAACCCGTTGACTACTTTACTAAATGTATTTATGTTGAGCATTCCGGTACTGTTAAAGTATCAAGGCTCAAATAGATGCTATATTGATACGATAATGGCAGAAAATGTAAAAGAGTTCAAATTTAAACCAAATAGAAGCGATATAGTTCTTGGAAAGTTAGAAAACGGAAAATTCTATGTCACTAGAAATAACAAGATAGGCTCAGGTATGCTTTCTCCACTCAACGAAAGCAACGCTGTCGCTATCATGGGAGAGGAAAAGAGTGTGGCCAAGGAGGGAGAGTCTATAAAAGTGATCCCCTTTGAAGCTATTTTTACCGATAAAATGGTCGATTTTGTAAATTAGTATCAAAAAGTTGCCGATTTTGTATCGGCTTATAATCAAATATGCAAAAAATGCATATCTTTTAAGGAGTTAATGTGAAAAAAAAGTTTGTAGCTAGCGCTATAATTTTTGCTATAAGTGCAACTTTCTCTTTGGCTAGTGAAAAGGTCGTAGTGTTTCATGCAGGCAGTTTAAGCGTACCCTTTTCTCAAATAAAAAAATCGTTTGAGGCAAAATATCCTAAATACAATGTAGTTTTAGAGGCGGCGGGAAGCAGGGCGTGTGCCAGAAAAATCACAGATATCCATAAGCCGGCTGATGTTATGGCAAGTGCGGCATATAAAGTGATAGACAATCTTCTCATACCAAAATATGCAAAATTTGACGCCCATTTTGTTACAAACGAGATGGCTATAGTCTATACCGACAAATCAAAATATGCCGATAAGATCAACTCCAAGAATTGGCCTGAGATATTTTTAAAAAAAGGTGTCAAGATAGGCCACTCAAACCCCAACTTGGACCCATGCGGATATAGGGCTATATTGGTGACAAAATTGGCCGGAATCTATTACAAGATACCAAATTTTTACGAAAGACTTATGGGGTATGGGGATAGTTATACTGCAGGTGAAGAGAATAGAAATAAGATAATAGTAAGACCAAAAGAGACTGACCTTCTAGGTCTTTTGGAGGCTGGGGCATACGACTATCTATATATCTACAAATCCGTAGCCAAACAGCACCATTTGAAGTATATCACTTTACCTCCCCAAGTGAGCCTAAAGAGTAAAAAATATGCCGATTTTTACAAAAAGGTTTCATTTAAAATTACGGGCAAGAAACCCGGAACTTGGATAGTCAAAAGAGGAAGTCCTATGATATACGGGATAACTGTCGTACAAAATAAAAAAGAGAACCTACCTAGAAATAAAGACGGTGCCGTAAAGTTTGTTAACTTCGTACTTAGCCCTCAAGGGCAAAAGATCATGGAGGAAAATGGACAGGGCGTTATAAATCCACCGGTTATCACCGGAGACGCCTCTATCTTGGGAAGATAATGCTTATAGTTAAAGATCTATTTTTAAAAAGAGGGAGTTTTGTTCTTGGAAAACTCTCTTTTGAAGTTGAAAAAAACTCATATTTTGTGATACTAGGTAAAACAGGCAGCGGCAAAACTATGCTTTTAGAATCACTTGCCGGTATCCAAAATATCGAGGGAGAGATATATTGTTCCAAAGAGAGAATGACCCTTTTGCCTCCTGAAAAGAGAAATTTTGGCTTTGTTTATCAAGATTTTGTTCTTTTTCCAAATATGAATGTAAAGGAGAATATAACCTTTAGTTCAAGATATAAAAAGATAAAAGACAAAGATGCACTTTTTAAGGATTTGGTTGATTTTTTGCATATAGAGAGTATCTTGGATAGAGATGTCAAAACCTTAAGCGGAGGAGAAAAGCAAAGAGTCGCTATAGCAAGAGCTATCTTTTCGAGGCCTAGACTTTTACTTCTGGATGAGCCTTTGAGTGCTGTTGACCCCACCTTTAGAAATGCCATCATGAAGTCTTTGAGAGATATCGTAAAAAGATACGACACCACTATCATACATGTGACTCATAACTTCAGAGAGGCTTCATATCTAGCAGATAAGATAGCCGTGATGCTTGATGGGCGTATACTTCAGATAGGGGAAGTTGATGAGGTTTTAAATAAGCCGCAAAGTCTAGAAGTGGCAAAATTTTTAGGTTTTAAAAATATTTTTGAAGCCTCTTTGCTAGGTTTTAACCAAGATGGCAGATACTTTTCTGTTGACCCCAATAAAATACTATTTTCATATACCAAAGCGGACAAAGAGTACTGCTTTAAGTGCAAGATAGATAGAGTTATGGGTATAACAGACCACTATAAAGTTTTTGCAAAAGTTCAAGATAGAATATTTTTTGCTAAAGTGCCGAGAAATATGTTTGATAAACTTAAACTTGAAGAGGGGAAAGAGTGTTTTTTATGTATGGACAAGAGAGATATAGTTTTTATATGAGGTGTAAGTAGGTGAGAGATAGAGGATTTGTGCTGATATTTATATTTTTAAGCTCTATTATAGTACTTTTTTTAATGGTGCCGTTATTGAAGCTTTTTACGAGTGTGGGACTTTTGAGTATATTTAAGACTCTGCAGGATAAAGAGGTATATAGTAGTATCTTTTTAACTTTAAGAGTAGCTTTATATGGGGTTATTTTTGTCTGTATCACCGGCATACCTTTGGCATATCTTATAGCTAGGTACGATTTTTGGGGAAAGTCCTTGTTGGAGTCTATGCTTGATATACCTGTGATGGTGCCTCATACGGCAGCAGGTATAGCTTTGCTTGTGGCATTTGAAAATGGCTATATAGGTCAGCTTTTTAAACATTTTCATATCGGTTTTATAGATACGGCTACCGGTATCATGAGTGCTATGATGTTTTTGTCTGCCCCTTTTTTGATAAATGGGGCAAAAGAGGGTTTTAAAAAGGTTGATGTGAAGTATGAAAGAGTAGCTAGAACTCTTGGGGCCGGTAGAATGAGTACATTTTTTAGTATCGTGCTTCCAAATTCTAAAAACGATATCATAAATGGTGCTTTGATGATGTGGAGTAGGGCTCTTGGAGAGTTTGGAGCAGTTGTTATCATAGCGTATCACCCGATGGTGGCTCCTGTTTTGATATATGATAGATTTAATAACTTCGGGCTAAACTACTCGGCCCCTGTTGCGGCAAGCATGATACTTATCTCCATAACCATATTTTTAACCGCAAGGTATATTAACAATAGATTGAGATAAATGTTGTATAATGGCAAAAAGGAGATAGTATGTTTATAAAATTGAACAGTAGAGTCTATTTAAATATGGACAAAATAACAAGAGTGAAGATTGATGAGGTGCAAGACGGCATAAGAGTTAGATTTTATGAGTTAAATGAGCAAGTTGCAAAGAGTAAAAGATTTAAAACGGTAAAAAAAGCTCAAAAATGGATAAAGGCAAAACTAAAGAAGTAGCTTAATGCAAAAAAGATGCGTAAATGATTTTACGGTTTTTGAGGAAGTTTGGCACGCGATATCTCATGGTTTCGGCCTTCTGCTAAGCACTTTTGGTTTTGGAGTTCTTATAACTCTTGCCACTATGAGTGGGAGTGTAGCCAAAGTTTTAACCTCTATAGTTTTCGGTGTGGGTCTGCTAGTGATGTATGGCTCATCCACGCTTTACCATGCAATACCCCAATACAAACCAAAATCATTTTTACAAATCCTAGACCATGCGGCGATATATTTTCTAATAGCCTCTACATATACACCTATCACTATATTGGGCGTTCAGGGTACATTTGGCTGGATTTTATTTGGTATAGTTTGGGGATTGGCAGCTTTGGGGATATTTTTAAAATTCTTTTTTCCGGGCAGATTTGAAGTTTTTTCGCTTTTACTCTATGCCATTATGGGCTGGTTGATAGTCGTGGCTATTCATCCATTTGTTTTACATGTCGGGTGGTTGCCGATGATATTTCTATTTGTCGGCGGGGTTGTATATAGTGTGGGAATATTTTTTTATTCAAAAAGCTCTATTACGCTAAATCATGCACTATGGCATCTTTTTGTGCTTGGAGGAACGATTTTTCACTATTTTGCTGTTTTTTTGATAGTAAAATAGAGGCGGTTGAATTCGTACAGGATAGTTTGTCCGCCTCTATGAGTAAAAATTAACAAGTATAGTATAGTTTAACTATAAAGAGTAGTTTAGATTTTCCTGTTGCCTCCTTAATTTTTTTATAATTATACGAAGATTTTTACTGTAGCGGTGTCACATATATGACAATCGATAGAGAAAATATTTTTTATAATACAGCAAGGAGTATAAAATGGAAATGTGCAGGATAAAAATAGAGAGTTTCAACCTTGATGAAATTCTAACAAAAGAGGATATGGATAAATTTGACCGTTTGAAATTTAAAAAAGGGGAGATTATGTACCCCGATGAATATACAAAACTGATCATCTTCAAATCGGGCGAAGCAAAGGTTTCGATACTGCAGGATGGCAAAGAGTTTATTCTATATTTTCTAAATAAAAATAATATATATGTAATGTATGAAAATAGCATCATGGAGTTTCTTGAAGATAGTGAGATACTAGCCCTTGATGCTAGAAAATATCCTAAAGTGTTCGACAATCCTAGGTTTTGCAATCTAGTATTAAACTCTTTTAGAAATATCATGATGCTTGAAAAGGATATCATAAAAGGGTTGGTCTTTGATAACTGTAAAAAAAGGATCATATCTTTTATTGTAAGTGTAGCAAATACAAGCGGAAAAATAAGATCGGATGGTATAGAGGTCGATCTAGACCTTAAGATAAAAGAGTTGGCAAATTTTATAGGTTCTCAAAGGCAGACGGTTTCCATACTTTTAAATCAGCTTATAGATGAGAGAATAATTAGAAAACTTGACAAAGAGAGATATCTTATTTTGGATTTTAAAAGATTAAAAGAGCAAGCTTGTCAAGACGGATAGCCAAGGTAGTATGTCAATAGAGTTTTTTCGTAATCGCATATACTGTTTTTTCAACAGCTTTTTATATTTCAAGTTATATAATTTTATAAATGCTGTAAGATCCAAGGTTTGGACATACATGAAATAGGCATATACTCTTTCGCTTATCTTCATCAAAATTTGCGGCAAATTCACATAAAAGGTTTTATTATGAAGATAGATTGTTGTGATTTGGCTTGTCCTGAGCCGGTACTTAGAACAAAAAAGGCTTTGGAGGAGTTAGAAAACGACTCCATACTTGAAGTGGTAGTAAACTCCGTCTCATCCATAGAAAATGTCAAAAGATTTGCTACGAAGAACGGATATGAAAGTAGAGTTGAAAAAGATGGGGATAAAACCGTTATAACTATCATAAAGGGGTATGAGTGCACTATCGCTCCGAAAGATGATGGTGAAAAATTTTTGGATAAAACCATATTTGTCAAGTCCGATAGAGTAGGAGAGGGCGAGCTTGGAGATATTTTGATGAAAGGTTTTTTAAAAACCACTTTAGAGTTCGATAAGCTTCCTAAATATATTATCTTCGTAAACAAAGGGGTTTTTCTAACCACTAAAGAGGAGCATAAAGAGCTTATCGACATCTTAAAAGAGTTTGAAAAAAGAGGTGTCAAGATATATAGTTGTGGACTTTGTATGAACTTTTACAAGATCGATCCAAAAGAGCTTAAAGTAGGTGAGATAGGAAATGCCTACGATACAATGGATATGCTTTTACATACTGAGACGGTAACACTATAGGAGATGGCATGAAGATACTTTTTATATTTAACCATGAGCCCTACGATGGCAGTGATGTGGCTTGGAACGGTTTGAGGTTGGCAAAAAATCTTTTTAAAAGAGGCGAAGAGGTTAGGATATTTTTGATGAATGATTCGGTTGATTTGGCAAGAGATTGCAACAAAAAACCGGATAACTACGATAACGATCTTGTTAGTATGCTTAAAGAGATGTATAAAGAGGGAGTAAAGCTCAAAGTGTGCGGAACTTGTCAAGCAAGATGTGGACTTTTCAAAAATGAACCCTACTTTGACCCCGCCATAAAAGCCACTATGAACGATTTGGCCGATTGGGTGCAAGATAGCGACAGGGTACTAACATTTTAGGAGAAAAAATGCAAATGGATAACAAACACAAACTAACCAAGTTTGTAAAAGCTGCAGGTTGAGCCGCCAAATTAGCTCCGGGTGAGCTAACACAGGTAACGGACGGACTAACTTGTGATGATGAGAATGTTCTGATAGATTTAAGCAGTAGTGAAGATGCTGCAGTCTATAAGATAGATGAAAACTTGGCCTTGGTGCAAACGGTTGATATCATCACACCCGTAGTGGATGATCCGTATTATTACGGACAGATAGCCGCAGCAAACTCTTTAAGTGATGTATTTGCAATGGGGGCCGAAGTAAAGACCGCTATGAATGTAGTGGGTTTTGACGGATGCAATCATCCAAAAGATGTGCTAAAAGAGATGTTAAGAGGTGCGGAAATCAAGATAAAAGAGTGTGGGGGCAGCATAGTCGGCGGCCACACCATAGAGACTCCCGAGATGCTTTTTGGTCTTAGTGTAACAGGATTTGTAGACCCTAAAAAGATATACTATAACAATACTCCAAGAGAGGGAGATGTGGTGATACTTACAAAGCCTCTTGGCATGGGGATACTAACTACTGCTCTAAAGGCTGATATGATAGATGAATCACTGGTCAAAAAGATAGCTTTGATACTTTCGGAGTTAAACCATAAAGCATCCGTTATCATGAAAAAGTATGATGTGAGTGCCTGTACGGATGTGACTGGTTTTGGGCTTTTGGGACACTCACTTGAGATGATAAGCGATAAGTTTAGTATGGAGTTTTTCTCTCAAAATCTGCCGATACTTGAGGAGTCTTATGAGATGGCGGATATGGGCATTATTCCCGCAGGTACCTACAATAACAAAAGCTATCTTGATGATAAAGTGGAGTTTAAAGCTCATTTGAGGGATGATATACTTCTTTTTGACGCTCAAACTTCGGGCGGACTTTTGATAGCTGTTAGTGAGAAAGACAGTATAAAACTTTTGGATGAACTAAAAAGTGAAGGATGTGAATATAGTAGCATCATAGCGCAGATCATTAAAAGATCCGATAAAGAGTTGGTGATAGTATGAAGATAGAGATACCCGGTTTCACAACGATAGAGATAAAAAATCTACTCTTTGATTATAATGGCACTTTGGCAAAAGATGGAAAGATAGATAACAAAACCAAAAAGATACTTCAAAAACTAACAAAACATTTTAGAGTTTTTGTTATCACTGCAGATACTTTCGGTAGTGTAAAAGAGGAGCTAAAAGATACCGATGCGGAGGTTTTGATACTAAAAAGCAAAAATCATACAAAAGAGAAAGCTAAATTTTTAAAGAAATTAGGCAAGAAAAAGACAGTCGCTATCGGCAATGGCAACAACGATGTTTTGATGATAAAAAAGGCTATCCTATCCATATCTATCGTTGCTGACGAGGGGTGCTCATCAAAAACCCTAATATCATCGGATATAGTCTGCAAAGATATAAAAGATGCGATGAAACTGTTTTTAAAACCCAAAAGATTGGTCGCTACCTTAAGAAGGTAGAGAGTTATTTTTCATAAAATATCTCATAAAGCTCGGTGTTTTTCTCTTTTTTGAGCAAAAACTCATCATCCTCGGGATAGTATTTTGCTATCTCGGGGTTGTCTCCGGCAAATTTCTTAACCGACTCTATAGAATCCCATATCGTAACTAGCAGAAAATGGGTGATATTTTTCTCATCTTTTCTTTGAAAATATAGTTTCAAAAGTCCATCTACCGAACTATAATCCGGTACGGCTTTTTCCACCATAAGCTTTTCATACTCATCAGCTTTTTCTCTATCTACCTCTCCGTGCCATAGTCTCATTATCGCCATTATATCTCCTTTTTGTTCACTCTAAAAACTTCTCTTGTTCCTCTATCTTTTACTTTTATATCGCCGATATATTTTAAACCCAGTTTGGCTATCACTTTTTTTGAAGCTAAATTATCTTTATTGACCAAAGCAAATATCCTTTCTAGCCCCATATCATTAAAAGCAAAATCTATCTGGGCCTTTCCTATCTTGGTAGCATACCCTTTGCCCCAAAAATCTTTTGCAAGAACAAATCCAAACTCATACTCTTTAGCGTTTTTATACTCAAACTCCAAAATACCGGCAAATCCTATAAGCATGTTGCTATCGTTCAAATATACTCCGACAAGCCCAAGAGGATTGTCATCATCTTTTGAAAAATGAGCCTTTATAAACTTTTTTGTTTCATTAAAAGAGAAGATTTTTTCAAAAAAAGTATATCTCATCACATCTTTATCGGAAAATATCTTTTTATGTAAAACCTTTATATCTTTTTCTAAAACAGGTCGAAAAGAGAATGTTTTAGTTTTTAGCGTCATGCAACCTCTTTTTAGAGTTTTATATAAGTATATCTAAAATGGATTAAACTTTATATTGATACGATTTAAAAATAGATATTTGCTAAATAAGCATCATTTGTTTTTCAATACTTTGCCCTTGTATCCCACTTTTTCGATAGCTTTTAAGAGTTTTGTTTTGTTTGTTAGTTTGTTATCGTATGATACGGTAGCTTTTTTGGTGCTTAGTTTTACTTTGGCTTTGATAACCCCTTTTGTTTTTTTGAGGGATTTTTTGATAGCGGTGGTGCAAAGAGGGCAGGTCATTCCCTCCACTTCTATAACTACGGTTTTTACCTCGGCAAAAAGGGATGCCGTAAATAGTACTAAAAAGATAAGTTTTTTCATCATCACTCCAATATCTTATCTATCCAGTAGGGATAGGTTGTAAACAAAAGGACAAAGATACTTCCCCCTATCAGTAAAGAGAGATAGTTTTTAGATAGCCAAGTTTCACAAAGAAGTTTTGTTTTTCTGTTTTTTAGATAGTCGTACCAAAGATAACCCAGAACCAAAAGAGAAATGAT
>Ga0256843_1001108_pt1 | contig 21746 bp, 21 predicted proteins | sample AlvinellametaG_FD_191572 | JGI IMG/M metagenome (GOLD analysis project Ga0256843, IMG submission 191572) | Pompeii worm associated microbial communities from hydrothermal vent at the East Pacific Rise, Pacific Ocean - Alvinella | ecosystem: Host-associated > Annelida > Integument > Unclassified ... | reverse complement strand
ACTTCCCTGTTTTAAAAATAATTAATAAAATATGTGAATAACAGATAGTTATGATCCAAATGCATGTAGTATAGGATGAAGAAATAATTGACTTGAAAATTGGACTTGGAATGAATATAGAAAACAAAAAGAAAAACTTTGAGATCAAATAGTTCTTGTTGATATGATAAATCACCCTCTTCCTGATTCAGTACCTATTTCAAATGAATTATTTAACCCATCAAATAAGCCAGAATGAACTATTTTTGTACTTTATTGTCATAGTGGATGATCAAGTTGATATATTCAAATGCAATTAGCTCCTCAATTACCAATGTATAAATTTGTAAATATTAGTGGAGGTATAATGAGTTACTAAAAAAAAATTGTAAAATATAAATAAAATCATAATATAAAATTAATATTTATTAATTTTATATTATGATTTTATTATGATTTATTCTTATTATAGTTGTTTCTTATATTTCTCTATATATTGTAGCAATGTTTTGATGAGAAAATAAAGATCCTATATCAGTATGAAAAGCAACTATTATATTAAGCTGATTATCAATATTATTAAATGTTTTTTGAGTTACATGAATAGCATGAATGTGAATTGCTACAATCGTTTCAATGATTACATTTATGAAAATATTAGGATTTGAACCTACTGCATCATTTATTGCATGAATGTTATACTCAGTAATATTTTACTTTATATTAATTCTAATATTATCAATATTTCAATAACAAAAAGCTCTTATTTAATAAGGGCTTTTATTTCAACTCAAAATAATGCATTTTCTCTTCTGCTTCAAAAGTCATAGCTCATATATGTGGTGTAATTAAAACATTTTCAAGCTCTAATAACTCTATTTTTGGATCAGCTGGTTCTTCCTCCCATACATCAGCAAAATAATAAGTATTTGGATATTTTATAAGAAAATCAACTAGCTTATTTTCATTTATTATACCTCATCTAGATGTATTAACAATTACTACATCTTTTTTTAATATTTTCATCTCTTTTTGTCATAAAAAATTTCTAGTAGAATCAAGTAATGGTAAATGAAAAGATATAATATCTGCTTTTTTAAATAATTCTTTTTTATCTTCTATTTTTTTACATAATTCAAACTCTTCTATTTCTTCCTTTTCTATAAATGGATCATAAATTAAAAACTCTTTTACTCAAAAACCTTTTAATCTTGAATATACTTTTTTTCATATATTTCCAAATCAAAAAATAGAAACTGTTTTTCAAGTAATTTCAGGTCACATATAAGCAAATCTATTTTCAATTCATTCATATCAATAATTTAATTTTCTTGTAATATTTAATATTCCTCATATAACAAGATCCGCTACACTATCTGCATTGGCTCATGGTGTATTTAAAACCTTAATGTTTCTTTTATTACATTCATCTACATCAATATTTTCAAGTCATACTCAAACTCTACAAACACATTTTAAATTAGGATATTCTCATAATAATTTTCTATTTACTTTTACAAATGAACGAATAATTATTACATCAACCTTATCAAAATCAACATTATCATCAAATCAATATATTTTATTTCATTTTTTTAAATAATCTAAATACTCTATTTTTATTTCAGGATAATCTTCTAATATTTTTATATTCATAGTTTTTTATTTATTATATACTATCTTTAGTTTACTTCATCTATATTTTTTGTAAATTGTTTTTTGATTTATTAAGTTTTTTTATTAAAATGACATTGTTAATATATAAATAAATATTATGAAAAAAATTATAGCATTATTAATTGTATCTAGTTTTCTTTTTTCATGTACTAATACAAAACAAGAAGAAATAATTAAAGAACCTACTGTTAATGAAAATATTCCTACAGCAAATGAAGAATCAAATACAGGTTCTGAAATAAAAACAATAGAAGTAACTGAAGAAGAATATATTGAAACTCCAGAAACTGTTGTAACTGAAACTGTAGAAATTGGTAGTAGTACTGGTGAAATAACAATAGAAGAAGAAAAGATTTTAGAATCTGAAGTTAACGATTTATTAAATGAATTTATTGACTCTTTAGATAACTATGATAAATAAAAATATTTTAGAAAATATAATATGACAAGTAAATAAAGGAGACAAAAAATCTCCTTTTTTGTTTTTAGGTAAAAATACTGATTTATTAAATTCTGATGTTAAAAATTTATGATTAGAACTATTAAAACATTTTAATATTCCCTCTTCATATTTATATACCTTTGAAGATAATGGAGAAAAAATAAAGATTAAAGATATTTCTAAATTTATAGAATTATCAAACTCAAAACCTCCTTATAAATTCCAAATATTTTTAATAGAAAATATATCTAGACTTACTATTTCTGCATGAAATAGTCTATTAAAATTTTTTGAAGAACCTGATGTAACTAATATAATATTCTTAACAAATAATTCTGAAAGTTGAATACTAGATACTATATTATCAAGAGTTCAAACATTTGATTTATGATGAATTACTAAAATAAAAAAAGATGAATTTTTATATAGTTTAATTAAAAATTATATAAACAAAAAAGATACCGAAATATTGTCATACTATTTTAGAAATAAACTAGAAAAAGAAGAATACATAAGCCTACTTGAAAATCTAATAATATATTCAAAAGAAAATCTAGTATTTATAAATTATTTAACTGAAATAAACGAAGATATTAATGCAATAAAACAAAACAATGTTGTAGCAAAATATATAGTTGATAAATGGTTATTAAAATTATAAAATGAATAATAAAGCTTTTACATTAATAGAACTTGTTGTCTGAATAACTATCTCAATGATGCTAATGGTATCTGTTGGGATTTTTGTAAATAATTGAATGGCAAACATAATAACTCAACAAAAAGTTATTAAAAATACTGATGAATTAACTCAATTTACTAGTAATATATATACTGCTATTAACTTAATGCAATCATGAAGTATTTTCCCAGCTAAAACTGCATCTTGAATTATATTTAAAAGAAATATAAATTTATGAGAATGAGGCTTTAGTTATATATGAACTACTATTTCTAATATTGATTGAAACTGAGATTGAATATATTGTGAATCTGGTTCAGAAGATTTATTAACAAAACACATTTTATTAAAAAATTTTATTCCTTTTGAAGAACATAATTCAGACTCAACAAATGAAGATGTTTTTAATAACTATAATTCTATTCTTAAATCAAAATTAACACTCTCTTGACATCAATCATTTCAAAAAGAAAATATAATAAAAAAATCATGAAATATTGTTATATGAAAATGAGTTTTTTGAAATAAATTTGAAGAATGAAGTTCATGAAAAGACATATATTTAAACTGACCTACTTGATTAACAATCTTATGAAGTAATATTTTATTCATATCGGATACATTAAACAATAGAATATTGTATTACAAAATAAATGAAGATGAAATATATACCTTGTTAGATGAAGCAGATTGATTAAATGAACCAACATGATTATATTATAATGATAGTGAAAAAGCTTTATATATAGCTAATAGTTGAAAATGAGAGATATTAAAATATTCAAGTAAAAGTGAAACTAATAAAAAAATAAATATAGATTTAATTTTGGATGAAAATATAAATGATATAAAAAAAATAGATTTAGAATTTTATCCCTGAATTACAAGTATAACAAAACCTAATCAAACATCAGATATAAATTTTAACTCTACCATAACTACATCTACTGATTATTTTACTTGATCAGAAAATAAAATAACATATCGGTTTAGTAATTTCAATGATAATTATGAAACTTATGATAATAAACCATGTAGTTGACCATATACAAAATATTATGAAGAATCTAATGATATAATAAAAGAAGAAATAAATTCTTGTCCTTCATGAACATGAACACTTAGAAAATATAGAACTACTAATACAATAAATAAAAACTCTTGAGATAATATAAAAATAACTACAGCCAACGATGTAGAATGAATAGATTTTACAACAAATTGAGTTTATTATATAAAATTAAATATAGATTGAAATACTATTTATTCAAGATATTTTCCACATTTTATAAATAGTGATGATGATATTTTAACACTTGATGATAATATTTTAGAAGTTGTTGAGTCTTGATTAAATTATCCTACTTGATTATGGTGGGACTCATGAATAAAATATAATGAATTTTGAAAATCATGAAGAAATTTTTCAAATCAAACTATAGATGATGATAAAAGTGATATTATATTAAAAACTCCTATTAATTCTTTAGATATATATAAAGAAGATTGATTAGTTACATTTTTATTAAAATATTATAAAAAATATAATTGTTATAACCTTGACGATAAAACTGAAAGAACTTATTTATTCAAAAAAAACCTAAAATAAAAAGCTAGAAATTAATTTTCTAGCTTTTTATTTATAAAATCTAATAATTTTTCCTTAAATATTTTTTTATCAAAATTTTCAGCATGCTTTCTTATTTCTTTTTTATTAAATTTAGTATTTTCAAATTTAATTATTCAATTATTTAAAGAAATAATATCTTGTTTATCAAAGAATATACCTGTTTTTCAATTAACAACAGTTTCTAAAGCTCATCATTTATTATATGCAATAACTGGAGTTCAACAAGCCATAGCTTCAACAGGCACCAGTCCAAAATCTTCCTCTACTGGAAATAAAAATGCTTTTGCGTTAGAAAATAAATCTAATGTTTTTTCTCTAGAGATATTAAGCTTCCACTCTATATTAGATTTCGATTTATTTTTTAATTCCCTATATAATTTATTATCAGTATTTGTTACTAATATTATTTTTTTTCAATTTTCATTAAATGTATCAACTATTAAATCAAATTTCTTATAAGGTATACATCTTCAAACATATAAATAATAATCCTCCTTATTTTCATTATATTTAAATTTTGAAATATCTATACTTGGGTAGATTACTTCCGACTCTCTATCATAATATTTACTTATTCTGTTTTGTGTATTAATAGAATTAGCAATAAAATAATCTGGACGTTGTGCTGCAACAAAATCCCATTGTCTAAGCTTATGTATTAATTTTGGAGCAGTTAATTTTCATATAAAATTAAGCACACCTCAAAACTCCATCATTTTCAAATATTCATGATAATGACTCCAAAAATATCTAGTTGGAGTATGACAATAACATATTTGTAAACAATCTGGTTTTGTTATAACTCATTTACTTTCAGCAGAAGTACTAGAGATAACAATATCATATTCAGATAAATCAAAGCTTTCAAAAGCTAAAGGTCTCAAATTCAAAGCTAATTTATGAGATTTATTTAAAACTGGTATTTTTTGAATAAAAGATGTCGTTATTTTTCTATTCTTAAAAATATTATTATTTTCTTGAAAAAAAATAGAAGTAAAAATATCAGCATTTGGAAAAATCTCCAAAAACTGTTCTAAAACTACCTCTGCTCATCACCAATCTTTTATCCAATCACAAATGATTGCTATTTTTTTATTATTTAAATCTTTCATAATTTTTTAATTACTATAAATATAGTAATTAAAATTATTTAAATGTAAAAAAAAACAGCTTATTTAGGCTGCTTTAATATAATTATGTTCTACTCATAATGCTCATTCTAATATTTTTTGAACCTTATAATTTGTATCTTTCATCTCCTCTTCAAGTTCAACACTTATCTTATAAGCTATTTGATTTAATAAAGCCTTATCTTCTTTAAGATATTCACTAGATAATATATTCATTATTTCACCTTTAGATTTATTTAGTGATATTTTATACGCTTTAAATACTTTTATTCATTTATCACTTATATCTAAATCTCTAATATAATCATCTAAAGTCATATCAACTGGTGATGATTGTTTTTCTTTTAATCATTTTCTATCTTCCAACATATTTTTTACTTTTACTAATTAATTTATATAATTTTATCATAAGAATTTTAAAAAAACAAGCAAAATGAAAATATTCTGAATACAATTAAATAAATTAAAGTATAATAATTTTTTAGAAGAATTATTAAAACTTGAAAAACAAAATATTGTTTTTACTCCAAATCCTGAAATATTATTAAAAACTAAATCTGATAAAGAATTTAAATCATTAATAAATAAAGCAAATTACCTAACTCCAGATGGAATTGGTTTATATATTGCTTTTCAAATATTAGATAATAATAATTCAAGATTTTTAAATACTCTATTATTACCCTACTTTTTCTTTAACCTATTTTTTAAAAGAAAGAAATTATATAAAAAATACTGAGATAGAATATGTTGAAGTGATTTAACGAAAGATTTAGTTCAATATTCAGAAAAAAATGATATAAAAATAACTATTATAGACTTATATAATCCTACAGATAAAAATAAAGTAGCTTCACAAAAACAATTTTCTAAACTATTAGCAAAAAAATTTCCAAAACTTAAATTCGACTATTTTATTTATAAACCAGAAGAAAAAGAAAAAATAATAAATGATATTTCTAACTCTGATTCAAAAATATTATTTTCAACTCTTTGAATGAAAAAACAAGAAGAATCAGTCATAGAAATAATGCAAAAATCAAAAAATATTAAATTATGATTATGAATATGATCTAGCTTTGATTACTTTATATGATTTCAAAAAAGAGCTCCTAAAATATGGAGAAAACTATGATTAGAATGGTTATATAGACTAATTACTGGTCCCAAAAAAATAGATAGACTTAAGAGATTATATAAAGCTATATTTGTATTTACTTATGAAGTATTGAAAAAATAGTTTGACAAAGCCTTATTATCTAACTATAGTTTAACTATATAATTAATAATTTTCACAAATGAAAATAAACAACCAAAATACATATTTCTTTTTTTATTTTAACTTTCAATAAATTGAAGGAATTTTTTGGTATAAATTATATAATGATATAAAAACTCAAAATCCTTCTTAACAGAAGGATTTTTTTAAAACATAAATTTTAAAACTATGAAAATAGAAGATAGACTATCAACTACTGATGATCAAAATATACAAAGTGTAACTCCATTAATAAGCCCTGAAGAGGTAATCAATCAATTACCTCTAAAACAAAATATAGCTGATAAGATAAAAATGTTTAGAGCTATAACTCATGATATAATCTATAAAAATGATGATAGAATTTTAACTATTGTATGACCTTGTTCAATACATAATAAAAAAGAAGCTTTAGAATATGCTAAAAAATTAAAGGCATTAGAAAAAAAATACCCAAATTTATTTATAGTAATGAGAACATATTTTGAAAAACCTCGTACTACTATATGATGGAAATGACTAGTTAATGATCCATGATTAGATTGAAGTTTTGATATAGAAACTTGACTTAAACAAGCAAGAGAACTATTATTAGAAATAAGTGAAATATGACTACCTGTATCAACTGAATTTTTAGATACAGCAAGCCCTCAATATATTTGAGATTTAATCACTTGGTGAGCGATTGGAGCAAGAACAACAGAATCTCAAATACATAGAGAATTAACTTCTTGAATATCTGCTACAGTATGATTTAAAAATTGAACTGAATGAAATATTCAAATAGCTATAGATGCAATAGAAGCTGCAGCTCATGATCATCATTTTATTTGAGCTACTAAATCATGACAAATAGCATTAATTCATAGTAAATGAAATGAAAATACTCATTTAATATTAAGATGAGGAAAAAATTGAGCAAACTATGATGAAGAAAATGTAAAAAAAGTTTCTAATACTCTAAAAGAGAAATGAATAAAAACTTGAATAATGATTGATGCTTCTCATGCAAATAGTAAAAAAGATCATAAAATACAACCAAATGTAATAGAAAATATAGCAAATCAAATAAAAGAATGAAATAAAGAAATAATATGAGTTATGATTGAAAGTAATATAAAAGAATGATCTCAAAGCTTTACACCAATTAAAGATGATCCTAACAATATAGAGTACGGAATAAGTATTACAGATAAATGTATTTCTATAGATACTACAGATAAAGTATTAAAATTACTTAATGATGCCGCAGCTAAAAGAAAAAATAAACAATAAAAAATATGAAACAAAATATAACAATAATATGAGGAACAAGCTGATTTTGAAAATGGTTAGCAAAATTTTTACTAGATAATTTTTGAAAAAATATAAATCTCATAATAACTTGAAGAAATAAAGAAAAATGAGAAAAAATAGCACAAGAGTTATGATGTGTTTTTTCAGATAAAAATATAAATTCAGTTGAAAATGCTGATATTACTATATTTTCAACTCCTATTTCATCTATAGAAAAAACTATAAAAGAAGTAGCTCCATATTTAAAAGAATGAAGTTTAGCTAGTGATGTTTGTTCTATTAAAAAATTTCCATCAAATGCATTAAAAAAATATTCTCCTAAATCAGTATTAGTATTACCCACTCACCCTATGTTTGGTCCATCTACATGAACAATTGCTGGACAAATATTTGTATTAACACCTATTAAAGAAAAAGACAAAACAGATAAAAGATATATTTTTCTAAAAACATTTCTAGAAAAATCATGAGCCAAAGTAATTGAATCAAATCCAAGTGAACATGATAAAATGATGGCTGTTGTTCAATGACTTACACATTTTGATATGTTTGTACTATGAGAAACTATTAAAAGACTATGAGTAGATGTAGAAAAATCTTTAGACTTTGTATCACCTATTTATAAAATAATGTTATCATCTGTTTGAAGATATATTTACCAACATCCAAAATTACATTGAGATATACAAATGTATAATGATGAAGTACTAAATGTGCATAAAGTATTTAAAGAAACAACAAATGATTTTAATAAATTTGTAGAAAACAAAGATGAAGAAAACTTTATAAATACAATACTAGAAACAAATAAGTATTTTTGAGAAAATGCTAAAAAATGACAAATATATACAGATAAAATTATTTATTTGATATCTAAACAAGTAGAAATAATTGAAAAAAATATTTGAAAAGAGATAGAATTAATAAATATTTATTCTAAAGAAATAAAATCTTGAATAATAAAAAAATACCAAAATGAAACTATATATTTTTTAAACTGAGAAACATATAGTATTGATGAGTGGGAAATAAAATCTAAGCAATAATAAAATGAAACTAATATATCAATGAGTACCATGAGCATATAGCAATATAGCATGTTTTAAAGCAAATGAGCTAATAGACGAAGAAATAACAGATATGATATGAATGCCTGATTTTAAATCAGTATGGGAGCAAATAGATGATAACCATATTGCAATATTACCAGTAGAAAATTCTTATGCATGAAACATTCATGAAAATCTTTATAACTTTTTAAGATATGATTTCAAAATTATTTGAGATATAAACTTAGAAATAGATCATTGTTTACTATCAAAAGAAGAAAATATAAAAGATATCAAAAAAGTATACTCTCATCCTCAAGCATTAGACCAATGTCATAATTATCTAAAGAAGCACTGAATAAAACCAATAGTTTTTTGAGATACAGCATGAGCTGCTGAAATGATAACTAAAAAAGATGAAAAATGAGTATGAGCAATTGCCTCTGACCTAGCATGAGATATCTATTGATTAAATATTCTTGATGAAAAAATACAAGATCAAGATTGAAATACAACTAAATTTTTTGTAATCGTTCCAAAAAACTCAAAAATTGAATTAAAAGAAAAAAAATGAAAAACAAGTATTATTTTTGAAACAAAAAATATACCTGCAGCTCTATATAAATGTCTCTGAGCCTTCGCTACAAATAATGTAAACCTTACTAAAATAGAAAGTATGCCTAGCCTTAAATGACCTTTCACATACTTATTTTGGATGAATTTTGAATGAAATTTAAATGATTCTAACGTAAAAAAATCATTAGAAGAATTAGAATTTTTTACAAAACAAATAAAGATACTTTGAGAATACTAAAAAAAGAACCCATATGGGTTCTTTTTTATATATCTTTAAATAAATCAAGCTCCTAATCTATCATTATTTTAAGATATGCAAACATTATACTAAACAGACCTTAATATAACCTTAATTTTTTGATATAAAATTATTTTTTTACTTGACCAAATTCTATTTAAATTGTTTAATTAATTTTTCTATCTGTTTTTTATATTCATCTGACTTCTTTTTTAAAACATTTTCAGATAATAAATCAAAATCATGTACTAATTTATTTCTAAGCTTATGAAGCTCCCATATTTTCTGTAAATCTCAAATTTCTGATGGCTCAGTCTTTAAAATTTCTCAAAAAGTCCCATTATAACCAGCTTCTTGTAAAACCTTATGATAAAGCTTATCTATATCTATTATTTGTTCTTTATAACTTCCATTTAAAATTATTCTCTTTAACTGCTTATTAAAAAAATTAATTTTATCTGGTGAAATTTTATATTTTTTTGTATACTTAAATATTAAGTATATTCAAATAAATAATATTAATAAAACAAGTATTAAAAATATAGTATAAAAATTCATAATATTTTAATTTAAATTATAATTCTTCAACAATTCTCTTTTTTAAATCATCTATTCAAATATTTTTATAAGCTGAAACAAAAATTGGTTTCATATCACTATATATTTCTTTTAAATATTCTAATTTATCTGAATATTTCTTTTCTTCTCAATCTATTTTTATTATAAATTCAACTCAAATTAAACTATCTATCTTATTAAAAACATTTATCCTTTTTTGATTCGCTCATATATTTTCTAATATTTCATCTACGACTTTAATCTTAATATCTAATTTAGGATCAGAAGCATCTATTACATGTAATAATAAATCTGATTCTATAGAGTCTTCTAAAGTAGACTTAAATGCATCTACCAATTTTGGTGGTAATTCTCTAATAAATCAAATAGTATCATTTACTAAAACTTCTTTTGGTGGAATGTATTTAAATGTCTCTTCTTCATAAGTAGCAGGAATAAACATTTTTCAAACACTAGTTCAAAGTGTAGCAAAAAGCTTATCTTCTTCTAAAACTCACTTTCTAGTTAAAACATTTGTTAACGTTGATTTTCAAGCATTAGTATAACCAACTACTCATATAGTTTTCATTCATTTTTTTGCTCTTGATTGTCTATGTTGAGCTCTTACTTTAGCAAAATGTTCAAGCTCATCTTTTATATGTTTCTCTCTTTTGGCTAAATGTCTTTTCATTATCTCAGTATTTGTTTCTCACTTACCTTTTCATCATTGTTTTCAAAGTTCCATACCCATATCAAAAATCCTTGGTCACATATGTTTTATAGATGCTAATTCTATTTGAAGTTTTGCTTCCTTAGAAAAAGCATTTCTTTCAAATATTTTTAAAATTAAATCTATTCTATCCCAAGCTTTAGCTCAAATAGGCTTTAGTTTTTCATTTATAGTATATATTTGTCTAGGCTTCAAAATATTTCAAAGAATCAAAATATTAGCATTTTGTTCTTTCATTTCTTCTATTATTTCATCTAATCTTCCCTCTCAAATAAAAGTGTTATAATCAGCAACTGATTTATTTTGAATATGCTTAACTATAACTACTCACCCATAAGTATTTACAAGATTTTCAAGCTCTACCATCCTGTCTTCCATAGTCTTTCTTATTTCTAACTCTTTTGGAAGAATATCTGCAACAAAAACCCTAAGCTCATCACTTTGGTATTCTAAATTTTGTTGTATTTGTTCTAACTCTCTCTCTGATTTTTTTCTTGTCATATTTTTATTTATTATTTATTTAATAAATAATACATTATAAGCATTTTTATGCAAGTTTTAGACAAAATAAAAAAGGAAAACTAATTTTCCTTTTCTATTCTTAAAATTATATCAACTAATGAGCCAGGAAAAACCATATGTTCTTTTATATAAGATGAATTAATACTATCTTTTAAATTTGCCCATGTACTAAACTGAGATTGTTTTTTATTTCATGATTTAACGTCTCTAATCATTTTAATATATGATGTTAATAAATTTAAAGTTTCATTTCATATTCATGTAGAATCATAAGCAATTATTTGATTATCTATATCACTTGATATATATTTATCAATCATACTTACATTTCTACATCACCCATCAATTATTGCTGCTTTTTTATTATATCATTTTGTTTTTAATATCATTTCACTAGTATAATAATTATGTCCTCTATACATAACTAAATTAGCATCTATTCATTCATTAGTTAAAATATTATTTATATTTTCTCATCAAACTAAATCATAATTAACAAAACTTATTCTAATCCCTTTTTTTTCTAAAATAGTAAATTCTTCACTAGATTTTATAATATTATATTTATACAAACTTATAAATTTTCTTATTTCTGATTTATATCTTTCTAGCCCTCATCATTCTCATTCTCATCCATAAATCATAACTATGTCATTTTGTTTTTTAGTAAAAATTTCTTGATTAAAACTAGAGTATTTTATTGATTCTTTATATTTATTATAATATTCAGTATTTTTATAGTCGCTTCAAATAAAATAAATAACTAAATTTTCCTTATCCTTTAAAAGTAACGATGTAATTAATCAATTATTAAAATTTTTATGATTATTTCATTTAAAAATTTTTAATATTATATCCTTTATAAAATTGTTTTTTTCTAATAATCTTACTAATCACACAAGCAATCAACTATATGAAGTTAAATTAAATATTTCTGAATTTTTATAATCTATTATTTTTACTATAATACTTTCAACTTTACTATTATCTCAAATATTATTTATAAAATTATTTAATTTATCTATTTTTCATCTAGATGATAGTCAAATTATAACTTGTCATATAAGAAAATCTTTTGTTTTATTATCTATGTTTTCATTTTTTGATATCAATTCATATATATTATTATAAACTGATCTATTTTCAATTTCGTTTAATATAAGATTAAAAGTTGTAGAATAATTTATAGAATGATTTCATAAACTACTAATTAATTCTTCAGTAGAATATTTTTTTATTCATTTATTAAGTTCAGAAACAATAACTTCATGACTTGCTTCATCTTCATCATTATAATCATATATATCATTTATTCATTGAGATATATTTGAAGATTCCGTAATTAGGACACTTCAAACAAATTTTTCAAACTCTCATTCTTTAAAAAAATTCTTTAATTGCTTTTCATAATTATTTCATAACATTACCCTTCTTCCTCATCTAAGAATACTACTATTATTCTTAACAATTTTCATATATTCACTATAAAATTCTTCTAATTTTCATTCCTTAATAATATTTTTAATATTATATTTTTCAGAAAACTCTAAAACCAATATTTTATACAAAACTTTTGCTTCTTTTTCTATATTTAAGTCAAACTTATCATATCATTCTCATCACTCTATTAATAATTTTCAATAAAAACCATCTTTATCCTTATTATACAATTTAATTATAAATTCATTAAAAAATATATTTGTATTATCATTATGGTATAATTCAAGTAAAAAATTATATGAATAAGCATAATCTAAATGATTATCTATTAATAAAAAAATTATTTCCTTAAAATAGCTTAATCAAGATAATAAATCAAAATTATCTAATAATCAATTTCCATTACCTTCTCAATCTAACGTCTTCATATTCTTTAATGCTTTCATTAAAAAACTCTTAAAATATGGACTTTCTAAATCATCTTTAAAATAATCAAAATAAATTTTTAAATTATTAGAATAAAATCAAAATATAATATCTCAATCTATTCAATATAATATAGTTTTAATTTCTTCATCACTTAATATATTTTCATAATATACAAACCTTTCTAAAAATAAATCACCTGTAGTTATAAAATATTTAACTAATAATGAATCAAATTTATATTCTTTTGAAAAATTTCTTAATGTTGAGACTAAATTATCTATATTACTATGTCTTCAGTCATTTATTATAATTTTTATTAAATTTTCTTCAGTAAAAAACTTAGTTCATTCTAATTCTCAAAAAACATCATATAACAAAAAACTATTTTTTAATAAAATATTTTCTACTAATTCATCAAAATAAGGTTTATCCTTATAACTAGATAAATTATTAACAACATATTCTAAATTTTTATAATCACTTGTTTCAGTACTACGCATATTTTGATTATATATATTTGTTTTTTTTAATTCATTAAATGCCTCATTTGCAGAAAATTCTCTATTTGAATCATTTGACTCCAAATCTCAAATTAAATCTTTTAATACTCACCTAGTTACATTTATATTAGCTTGTTTTGTTTTTAAAAAATTATTATGAAAAGCATTTAGTTTTTCTAAAATTCAATTTAATTTTAATAATAATTTACTTTTCTCTTCCTCACTTAAATCACTACTTAAAACTATTTCTGTATCAATTGCAGAAATAGTTTTATTTAAACGTCTAATATCTCTAGAACTAATCTTGTCACTAGAAATAGATAAATTATTTATTTTATCGTTAAAATTTTCCATAAATTATTACCTTTATTTACATATAATATTTTATCATATAAAAAATATTTTAACAAATAAATAAATTAGATTAATTGAGAATAATTCTCATTTCTTAAATTTTCTCTTTACAAAAGGAATATTCTTAATAATATTAAGCTATTAATATTAAATAAAAAAAATGACAAATATAGATTATGATGTAATTATAGTATGAGCTGGTTCAGCTTGATACCCTGCTTGAATGTATGCAAGTAGATATGGTTTAAAAAATTTAATAATAGGTGCTCAACCAGGTGGAGCACTTGCTACTTCTCATAAAGTAGAAAATTATCCAGGTACTATTTCTGCTCCAGGTAAAGAAATAATGGACAATTTTAAAGAACATGCAATTAAAGCAGGTACGGAAATACTTGAAGAAATGGTAGAAAGTGTTAATAAACATGATGATCATTTTCATATTAAAACTTCTACTGGAAAAGAATTTAAAGCTAAAAAAGTAATAATCGCAACTGGTAACAATCATAGACATTTAGGTGTAGAATGAGAAGAAAAATTTATGTGAAAATGAGTAAGTTATTGTGCTACTTGTGATTGAATGTTTTTTAAATGAAGAGATGTAATAGTTGCTGGTGGATGAAACACTGCAGTTACAGAAGCGTTATACTTAGCTGATATAGTAAATAAAGTATATTTAGTTCATAGAAGAGATACTTTTAGAGCTGAAGATTCTTGGGTTGAAAAAGCAAAAGCTAAAGAAAATATTGAGCTAGTTCTAAAAGAAGAAATAGCTGAAATAACTTGAGATGCATTAGGTATGACTTGAGTTACTCTTAAATCATGAAAACAGTTAAAAGCAGATTGAATTTTTGTAGCAGTATGAACTATACCAAATACATCAATAGTTAATGATTTAGATTTAGAAAAAGATGAAGAAGGTTGTTTAGTTGTAGATAAAAGACAAGAAACTTCTGTTTCAGGACTATATGCTGCATGAGATGTAACAACAAATTCAAACAAATTTAAACAAACTATAATGTCTGCTGCTGAATGATGTTTAGCTGCTGATAGTATACATGAAGATTTAATGTAAAAACGTATTTTAAAAATACGTTTTTTTTATTACAAAAAATACATAATAATTGACTAAAATAAAGAAATATAATATCATTGATAAGATAGATAACTTATATATTTATGATTATAAATGTTGAATGATTTAATCAGAGAACATATAATGTTTCAAATACTCAATTAGAAAAAAAATTTGAACAATATAATACTCTTGAAAAAGATAGACATGACATAAGAAGAATATTTCAATTAGCTGATGATCAAAGAAAATTTGAAATGATAACACATATAGATTATCTACTTCAAAAATTTAATGATATCCATGAAAATATTAAAAAAGAGCAAATTATTGCAATTGAAGAATGAATTCAAGATATCTTTGCTAATTTATCAGTTTTTAGAAATGATAAAAAAGTAGTAGATGTACTTGCTGCTCTAGATTAAATACTAAATAATAAAATAATGACTGAAAATAATAAAATTTATAATAGAATAAAAGATAAAATATTTCTCCTTAAAGAACATATTACAAAAGATAATGAACAACTCCTAAAACTTGAAAAAACTGTAGATTATCTTCAAAATGATAAGGAATGATTAACTATAATAGAAAACTGATTAGATAAAATAATAGTATCAGTAAATATAATAAAAAAAGATTGAAGTGAAGGATTTAGTAAAATGCTAAATAATATACTTAAATCAGTTTAATTTAAAATTTAATAAATAAAAAATGGCTTGATTAGAACAAAATACTAATATAGAAAATATAGAACAAACAGCTGAATCTCTAAATACAGAAATAGATACAAAAATTACTAAAATAAAAGAAATTGCATGAGATAATGAATCAGTACAAAAATTAACAGAAGTAAGTAATAAATTAAGAGATAATAAAGATGCATTAAAAATAATTAATGAATGATTAAATAAAATTAGTGATAATATTTCAATTATTAAACAAACAGGAGAAGAACAAATTAAAAAAATATTTAATTCATTAAAACATGAAATAGAATTATCTGAAACAACAATACCAAATATTGATGATCAAATAAATAATCTATAATATATGTCTTTTTTTACTTTAAATAAACTGAAATCATACCTTCCTTTCCTTGAATGGATACCTGAACTTAAAGATAAAAAAGTATTAAGAGCAGATATTTTTGCATGAATAACAGTTGCTGTTATTTTAATTCCTCAAGCTATGGCATATGCTTCACTAGCCTGATTACCTCCATATATTTGACTATATACTGCTTTTTTACCTGTAATGATTTGAGGTCTTTTTAGTAGTTCTAGACAATTATCAACATGACCAGTAACAGTAATATCATTAATGACAGCTACTGCTCTCGCTCCTTTTGCCCTTGATATGGAACAATATATAATGTATGCTGCTATTTTAGCTATTATGATGTGAGTAATGCAACTTACCTTATGATTTTTAAAATTATGAAGTATTTTTAATTTTCTTTCTCATTCTGTAATAGTATGATTTATAAATGCTGCTGCTATTTTAATATGATTTTCTCAATTAAAATGAATATTCTGAGTAGATATTCCTTCATGATTACCATTTTATCAATGAATAATAGAGCTATACAATGCTGTAATAAATAGTACAAATATTTATGTATTTATCTTTTGAATATCTTGAATATTTTCACTATATATTTTACATAAATTTTTCCCTAAGATACCTAGATTTTTAATCGTAGTAATTATATCAATAATTATTTCATATCTTGTATGATTTGAACAACTATGATGAAAAGTTATATGAGAAATTCCTGCATGATTACCTAGTTTATATATTCCTAATATAAATTTAGAAATATTAAAACAACTGCTTCCAGCAGCGTTAATAGTATGATTTTTATGATTTACTGAAGCTATTTCTATAGCTAAATCAATTGGTCTTGAGACTAAAAAAAGTGTATCTACAAACCAAATGCTTATTAGTGAATGATTAGCAAATCTAGCTTCTGGTTTTTCAAAATGATATCCTGTTTCAGGTACATTTGCAAGAAGTGCTGTTAACCTAAAAGCATGAGCTGTAACTCCGTTTGCATCTATAGTTACATGAATAATAATTTGAATAGTTTTATTATTTTTTACTCCTTACTTATATCACCTTCCAAGCGCAATATTATCTGCTATAATAATAATTGCAGTAGTATGACTTATAAAAACTGAGCCAATAATAAAATCTTGGAAAATACAAAAAACAGATGCTATTGTCTCAATAATAACATTTTTTGTTACTCTAATATATTCTCCTCACCTAGAAGTATGAATATTTACTTGAGTATTTTTATCTCTTATATTTCATTTATATAAATCAATGAAGCCTAGATTTTCAGAATTATCTATGGCTAAAGATTGAGCATATAGAGATGCTGAATTACACTGATTGGTTACAAGTAAAAAAGTATGAGTTTATAGGTTTTATTGAAAATTATTTTTTGTTAATATTCGGTATTTTGAATGAAAATTAATGAAATATATAGAATCAAATCCTGATATGAAGGTTGTAATTATTGATTTTGATATGATAAATTATATAGATTCTTCTGCAATGGAAGTACTTGAAAATATTATTATATCAATGAAAAATTATAATATAGAAGTTTATTTTGTATGAATACATGCAAACCTTTGGAAACAATTTACAGCTACGTGATATTTAGAAGAATTCTGAAAACATAATGTATTTCCAAAAATAAAAGATATTATAGAACACTTACATAAAAATAAAAGAAGGCTAGACTTAAAACCTCTTTTAAAATATATGCCAATAAAAAAGAATGATAAATAATTATCATTCTTTTTTAAATTAAAATTCCCAAGTTCAGTTCATTGCACTAGATTGCGCATAGTTTGTAACTGTTGATTCAAAGAAATTACCTTTTTCAGCATTATTATCTTGAAGCCTATCTAAATGTTTATATGGATTTGAAACTACATTATCATATAATGGTTTAATACCTAACATATTAAGTCTTTCATTCGCTAACCATTTAGTATAATTTTCTATATTTTCATGTCCCATACCTATAATACTTTCTCACAAGATATGTTTAGACCATTTAATTTCTTGTTTAACAGCAACATCCATCATATCTACAATCATTTGTTCATCATACATATCTGGAAATTCATTTTTAATTTCTTTAAGTAAATTAGCAAAGATAGTAACATGAGTTAATTCATCTCTTCTAATATAATTTATCATTCTATCAGTAGCAACCATTTTACCTTGATCAGCTAAAGTATCAAAAAATGCAAAACCATTATAGAAATAAATACTTTCAAGTAAGAAATTACCAATAATTCATCTAAAGAAATTTTTATCATTAGGATTATTTATAAAGTCTTGATAAATACCACCAATAAATTCATTTCTTTCTAATAAATGTTTGTCAGTTCTCCAAAAATAATAAATTTCATCTCTATCTTTAGCTTCTACTACTGTTTCTAATATAGTAGCATATGATTGACTATGAATAGCTTCTTGATAAGCTTGGATAGATAAAATCAAATTTACTTCTGGTGCAGTAATATAATCATTAAAATTTGGTAGATTAACTGTTTGTATAGAATCTAAAAATATTAAAAATGAAAGAATTCATTTATAAGCTCTTTGTTCATCTTCAGTTAAAGCTGATTTCATTTGTACAGCATCCTCTCATAAACCAGATACTTTTTCAGGTATCCAAAAATTTCATACCATAACTTGATATAGTGATTTAGCCCAAGAATATTTTACTGCATTTAATTGAAATAAACCTGTAGTATTTCATTTAATTATTGTTCTTTTTGCTACTTCATCACTACCTTTTGGATTAAATATAGGATTTGCTTTTAACGCTTCTGTCATCTTTAAATAATTAAAAAATATTTCATTTATTTTAATTAAATATTTTAAAAAATCACTTTAATATTTTTATTTATGTTAATTAATTGTTAAAAAATAAAAAAAGTATGATTTTAAAATCATACTTTTTTTATTTTTATTTTTCTACTTTTTTAGTTGTAGTCTTTTTTCTAGTAGTAGTAGCTTTTTTTGCTGTAGAAGTAGTTGTCTTCTTAGCAGTAGTTTTTTTAACTGTAGTTTTAGTAGTAGCTCTTTTTGCTGCTACTGTTTTAACTGTTTTTTCTTCTACTTTAGCTTTTTTACTAAATAATATTTTAGAAGTTAAATCCCAGAATATTGCAACTCAACCTAAAATCATCATAGTATCAGGTAATATTCTAAACCACATCCAACCATTAACTGGATCTAATGTTTCATGTAATCTAGTAAAGAAGTAACCCATATCATATGCAACTGATCCTTGATGAAATCAAATCATTATAGTAGGAAGTGCAAATAATAATACTCAAATAGTTAATAACCAGAATCAAGTATTAGCTAATTTTGTTTTCCATTCATAACCATTTGCTAAAGAGTTTGATCTAACAACTAAGTATAAGAATGCTATAGCTATATAACCAAATGCTCCTAGTAAAGCAACATGACCATGAGGCATTATTAGATAAGTACCATGAGTATAGTAATTTATAGTTGGTGTATTAATTACCATTCATAAGAATCAAGCTCAAATAAAGTTTAATACAGCTGAACCTGAAATCCACATAAATACAGTACCAAATTCAAATCATTTAGAACCATATGCTTTTTCTCTATAATTATTCCATGCTTCAACAATTAATAATACTAATGGTAGAGGTTCCATTGCTGAAAATATTCAACCAATAGCTATCCAATGTTGATCAAGTCCTTGCCACCAGTAGTGATGACCAACTCATAAAGTTCAAGAGAACATTACAAGTAAAAGTTCAAATAACATTAATTTAACAGCTGATCTTTTAGAAACAAGTCCAAGAGCAACGGTAAAGAATGTAATTACTCAAACTGCAAATAATTCAAATGTAAGTTCAACCCAAAGATGAATTACCCACCATCTATAGAAATCATCTACAGTAAAGTTTGGCATTATTTTTTGAAATGGAATCATTCAAGCAACATATAATCAAGCAATTGCAAATGCTGACCAAACGATAACAGCAGCAAAAGGATTTTTAACAGATGCTTTTTTAAGTAATGAAACTATTAATAAGAACCAGAATACTAGTCAAACAACAAGAACAAAATCCCATCATCTAGCTAAATTAATTAATTCTCTTCATTCATTACCTAACCAGAACCAAGATTCTGGTAACATTCCCATAGCTCACATGTATAATCATGTAACACTACCAACAACTAAGAATAAAATTGCAACATATAAAATATGTACTAACCAAGGATATTTATGATCTTTTCAAGCAACCCAAGGTGCAATCATCATACCTCATACTAACCAACCAGCAGCAATCCAAAGAATAGCTAATTGTGTATGAATAGATCTCATAGCATTAAATGGTAATACATCTTGAGAGAATAATCTATCTAACCAAGGTAATAATCCATGAGTATCTAAGAAATTAAGTGAAGGATCAGCATATATATGAGCTAAATAACCTCACATAGTCATTTGAACTACTATAAGTAGAGCAATAACTGGAACCCACCAAAGTAGATTTTTTTGAGATTGAAACATTTTAGTAACCTTAAGTGGTTTTTCTAAATCTTTCTTATCTTCTTTAGTAAAGAAATAATTATATCCTAAGAATACAACTATTATACTTAAAGGCCATAAAAGTAAGAATTCCCAAAGAGAAACTACATGATTAACCCAAGCTATATTTTGATCAACTAAAGGTTCATTTGGCCAATTATTAGACCAAGTTCTATAATCAGCTTCTGGTTTACCAGTTTCATAATTTATTCTAGGACTTGATAAAACTAATTGAGACCAATCTACAAATGCAGCTATTTTAGCAACTTTTTCTTCAGCTGTAACATTTTTTATAACTTCACCTGTATCCCAATGTGTAGCAACTCAACCTTTAATTATTCCTCCTGGATAACCTCTAGTAGGATCACCATTTAATAACATATCAGTTAAATATGCAACATTGATTTTATAAGCTAAAGCTGATGCTTCTGAATAAACAGTTTTATTTTTACTTAAAATTGTATTTCTAAAATCAAGTTTAACCATTTCTTTAACAGCTCCTTGTTCAACAACATTTAAATGAACTGTTGGATCAAATCAAACAACTTCATTTCACATATGTTCTTGTTCTGC
>Ga0256843_1001107_pt1 | contig 21777 bp, 24 predicted proteins | sample AlvinellametaG_FD_191572 | JGI IMG/M metagenome (GOLD analysis project Ga0256843, IMG submission 191572) | Pompeii worm associated microbial communities from hydrothermal vent at the East Pacific Rise, Pacific Ocean - Alvinella | ecosystem: Host-associated > Annelida > Integument > Unclassified ... | reverse complement strand
TTAAAAATATCTTGTTAAAAACTCATATGTAACCTTCTGGGTAATAGGCTTAACGTATGAGCTTCCAAGTTTACCTTTAGTCTGTCCCTCAAACTGAGGTTCACTCATTTTTACGCTTACAATCGCATTAAGCCCTTCTTTTACGTCATCACCTGTGATTTTAAGGTTTTCTTTCAGTTTTATGTTTTTATTGATGTAATTAATTACGGCTTTACTAAGCCCGGCTTTAAACCCGCTTTCGTGCGTTCCTCCCTCAGGGGTTCTGATGTTGTTAACAAAACTCAATACCTTCTCATCGTATCCGCTGTCGTAACACAAAGCCACCTCAACATCAAGCGCTTTTTCTTCATCGCTGTAGTGGTCGTTGAAATATATTACGTCGCTTATACACTCTTTGTTCGTAAGTGTTTTAACAAAATCCTTAATACCGCCTTCGTAATGATAAACCTCTTTTACACCGTCGTTTTCGTTTTCGAATTTAATAGTTATGTTCGGATTTAGATATGCAAGCTCTTTTAGTCTTTTTTGAAGTATCTCGCTTTTAAAAGTTGTGGTTTCAAATATTTCCTCGTCAGGCCAGAACTGAATGGTTGTACCTGTTCTGTTTGTAGTTCCGATTACCTCAAGGTCGGTTACAGGTTTTCCTCTTTCAAACTCCTGTCTCCATATTTTGCCGTCTCTTTTAATTGTCATAATAAGTTTTTTAGAAAGGGCGTTTACTACTGAAACCCCTACCCCGTGAAGACCGCCTGAAACTTTGTATGTTTTATTGTCGAATTTACCTCCCGCATGCAGTACGGTTAATACGACTGTAGCCGCCGGAATTTTCTCTTCAGGGTGGATATCAACCGGAATACCCCTACCGTTATCCGAAATTTCGGCACTTCCGTCTTTGTTGATTTTTACTTTTATTTCATTGGCAAATCCCGCCATTGCTTCGTCGATGGAGTTATCAACCACTTCGTAAATAAGATGGTGGAGACCTTTTACGGAAGTATCCCCGATATACATTCCGGGTCTTTTTCTAACCGCTTCAAGACCCTTTAATACTCTAATATTCTTAGCACCGTAATCACTCATCAAATTCCTTTTGAGTCTTTTTTAATATTATATCAAATATTAAGAGGCATTACTATTGTTATAAAGTTTTCATCTTTCAGAACAAACGGTATATTCGGCTCATTCAGTCCGAGTGTAAACGTATCGCTGTCAATTACGTTTAAAAAGTCCATAATGTATCTGCTGTTAACCGCAAACGTGAATTCTTCAAGCGGAGTGTTTATCTCGAAACTCGTTTTAGCCTGCATTGTTTCATCGCTTATGCTTTCAAATACTATTTTATCCGCATTAAGTGTGATTTTAACTTCGTTTGAGATAATGCTTACCTGTTTTAAGTGTGATAGAAATTCGTTTTTAGGTATGTTTATTTCGTATTTAAGGCTTTGAGGGATAATTTTTTCATAAGCCGGGAATTTTCCGTTTATAAGTTTTGTAAAGAATAGCATATCGTTGTTTTTCAGTATCAGATAAACATCGTCGTAAAAGATCTGCATATCGTCTCTGATTATTCTTTTGATTTCGGCGATACTTCTTTTAGGGACTATTATTTTCGATTCTTTTGCCTTTGCGTTTGAATAATATATTGCAAGTCTTCTCGTATCTGTTGAAACGAAGTTTGTTTTTTCCCCTAAATCAAACAGTGCACCGTTTAATTCGTATTTAGGATTGTTGTTGTCTATTACCGGGTAGATCTTTTTAATTGCTTTGTTTAACTCTTCTATTTGAATATCTATTTTGTTCATTTCATCAGTATTTGGGAATTCAGGAAATTCGCTTGCGTTAAATGACGTAAGTCTGTATATTGAGCTGTCCTGTGTAATTGTTATCTGTGAATCCTGGGTTTTTATTTCGATTTCTTTGTTTTGCAGTGTTTTTATGATGTCAAGAAACCTTTTTCCGTTTATTGTTATCGTACCCGGTTCAATTATTTCAGCGTTCGTTACTACTTTTATTCCTATTTCTTTATCTGTTGCTTTGAGGGTTAGTTTTTCGTTTGCCTTAATCAGAATATGCGATGTTATCTGTGTGTTGTCTTTTTTTTCGGTAAAAGGTATTATTTGGTTTAAAATGCTTTCAATTACCGGCTTTTCAATTTTGATATGCATTTTATCTCCTTATTTAAATTTAGATAATAGTAATAATAAGTCACGTTAAAATGTGAAAAGATAACTTTTTCCCCATTATACCTAAAAATAAGCGGTGAATGTGAAAAACTTTTTTATTCAACTTATTCACTTTTTTTGATTTGAATTTTATTTTTGAGCTCTTCTATTTTGATTCTGAACTCACTGTCTTCTTTAAGTTTTTTATTGAAACTTTTAATGGCGTGGCTTACTGCGCTGTGATCCCTCAGACCGAAATATTTTGCAATAATAGGGGTTGATTCTTTTGTAAATTCCCTTGCGAGGTAAATGGCGCATCTTCTGGCGGCCACTATGTTTTTGTTTCTGCTTTTTGAAACAATTTCGCTCGGTTTGATGTTAAATTCTTTTGCTATAAGTTTTATAATGTCTTCAAGGGTGATAACCTCTTTTTTGTCTTTTATATGTTCTTTTAGAGCCTGTTTTGCAAAATCAAGCGTAATTTCGCTGATTCCGAGGATTTTGGACATTGCGTTTATTTTCGTAATCATTCCTTCGATTTCCCTGATGTTCGAATCGAGCTTTGTGGCAATGTATTCGATAATTTCTTCCGGAAGGTATATTCCGTTTAGTTCGCATTTTTTTCTGATGATTTCTATTTTTGTCTCAAGCTCCGGCGGCTGGATATCGACTATCAGTCCCGCTTCGAATCTGCTTCTTAACCTGTCTACGAGGTCGTAGAGTTTTTTAGGAGGTCTGTCGGCTGTGAGGCATATCTGTTTTTTCTGGTTATAAAGTTCGTTGAATGTATGGAAAAACTCTTCCTGGGTTCTTTCTTTACCTGCGAAAAACTGTACGTCGTCTATGAGTAAAACATCGCAGTTTCTGTATTTTTCATGAAATCTCTCGGGAGTTTTCATTCTGATGTTTTCGGTAAATTCGTTCATAAACTGCTCGCTTGTAACATACAGTACGTTAAGTGAGCTTTTTAAATAGTTACCTATTGCCTGAAGCAGGTGGGTTTTACCAAGCCCCACCCCTCCGTAGATAAAGAGAGGATTATAGTTTTTACCGGGGTTTTCGGCTACGCTTTTGGCGGCTGTGTATGCGAACTGGTTTGACGGTCCTACGATGAAGCTCTCAAATGTGTATTCGGGTATAAGTACGCTTGGTGTTGTCGGTTCTATTATTTCTTCAAGAGTTACGGGTTTATGGGTTATCTCTTTGGTGATAATGTCAATTTTGGGTTTAATTCCGGTTTCTTTTTCATAAAGTTCGCTGATTTTATTTAAATATTTTCTTTTTACGAAATTGGCTATAAATATATTCGGCGCTTTAATTATAAGATGTGTGGAAGTTGAGTTTTTTTCGTCAAATTCCAAATTTTTTATAAATTTATTATAATTCACAAGGTTTTCATTTTTAAGTGAATCTTTAATTTTTTTAAACAGGCTCAATTTGTTCCTTTGTGAATAACTTTTTTTTCACATTGTGAATATTCTGTGAAAATTTATGTGAATTAAATTTTAGCATATCGGAGAATAAATGTAAAATCGTTTCATTCACATTGTGAATATGATGTGAATAATTATTGAATAAAATGTGAAAGGTATGAATGAAAATACTCGGAATAGATCCCGGCACCATAAAATGCGGGTATGCGATTATTGAAACAAAACCGAAACTGACCCTTATAGACGCCGGGTTTATAAAAATTACGGAAAAAGAGCTTCAGTATCAGCTTTCACAGTTGATAGAGGGGATCGATATGATATACGACTCTTCCATTGATGAGGTTGCAATTGAGGATATATTTTTTGCATACAATCCAAAAACGGTTTTGAAACTTGCGCAGTTCAGAGGTGCGCTTTCTCTTAGAATCCTGCAGATACACGGAAATTTCAGCGAATACACGCCGCTTCAGGTTAAAAGGGCAGTTACCGGAAACGGAAAAGCCAAAAAAGAGCAGGTGGCTTTTATGGTTAAGCGTATTTTGGGGATAAAAGGCGAAATCAAACCCCTTGATATTACCGATGCCATTGCCGTGGCAATAACCCATTCGCAGAGGGTGAAATGTTAGAGATTACGGATATAATAGGAATCATTGCATTTGCAATCAGCGGATTTATAGTGGGGGTAAGAAACAGGTTAGATCTTTTGGGTATTACTATCAGTGCGTTTTTAACGGCTCTCGGGGGAGGAATAATCAGGGATGTTCTGGCTCAAAGGCCTGTTTATTCTTTTACGGATATAATTCCGGGAAGCATTGTTTTGGCCGTGTTGGTTGTCGGGATATATTTTAAGCTGCATAAATATGATTTCGAAAAAAAAGATCTTTTTTTAATAAGCGATTCGATAGGGCTTGTTTCGTTTTCAATATCCGGAAGTATCGTTGCCCTCAATGCCGGGTTTAACATATACGGCGTTGTTTTTCTGGCGCTTATTACGGCTGTGGGCGGCGGTATGATAAGGGATATCCTTATAAATAAAATACCGTTTATTTTAAAAGAAAACTTTTACGGAAGCGTCAGCATATTCGTAAGCGTGTTTTTGTATCTTTTCGGCACTGATGACGGTATTATCGTATTAATTTTAATTATGGGCGTGATAATTAGGATAATTGCCCACAAAAAAAATTGGAAATTGCCTACTTTTTGAGGTATAATATTTATATCACAATTTAAAGGAGAAGGTATGAAAGTAGGTGATTTAGTAATTGTTGCTTCACTTGGAGAAATAAAAGCATACAAAGCAAATCCGAGAACCCCTGAAGCGGAAGCTGGGCTTAAACCGAATGAAGTTAAACTTGATTTAATAACAGCTATTGATATAGTTGAAGCCCATAAAAAAGTTCAGGATCTTGTAACTGGAATAGAAGGTGCAAATAAACCCGGATTTTTAAACAGAGCCTTCAGCGGCGAAAATCATAATTTAAAAGCAGAAATTTACAAAGAAGCCGTAAAAGCCGTGGCTGAAGATATAGATATGCTTATAGATCAGTACGGTGATAAAAAAGTGTTTTTATCAGTTCCTAAAACAATCGTAAACGATGTAATGGCTAATGTTAAAAACAGCTCAAAAATCTACAGACTCGTAGAAAAAGATCTAATCAAAACAGACAAAAACAAACTGATAGACGAATTTAAACCTGAAATTTTAAAATAGAGGAGCTATTTTAGCTCTTCTATATCAAAAGGTTTTGAGAAGTAGTATCCCTGAGAAGCGTCAACGTTCATATTGAGCAGCTTTTGGTAAATTTCTTCATTTTCCACAAATTCAGCAATCGTATGAAAATCAAATTCCTGTGCGATTTCCACTATTTTTTTAAGCAGTTTTTCGATTTTGCCGTCATTTAATATATCTTTTACCAGTGTCCCGTCGATTTTGATTATATCGATAGGCAGGTTTTTGATAAGATATACAAAGTTTGAATATCCGCTTCCGAAATCGTCAATGGCGATTGAAACTCCCATTTCGGAAAGTTTGTGAACTGTTTCGTTTACTTTTTTATCCGAAATCATTTCGTCATCTTCGAGTAATTCAATTGTTAATTTTTCCGCTATGTTGTGTTTTTCTATTTTTGTAATGAAATATTTAATAAACTGTTCGTTTTTAAGATCCCTTAACGAAAGGTTTATTGAAAAGTTATAAGGGAGTTTGGAGAATTTTTTAAAGCATTTTTCTATTATGATTTTTTGCAGTGTTTCGTACTGATGGGTCTTTTTGGCTATTTCAAGGAAATGATACGGCGTAAATATATCTCCTTTATGTTTTATTCTCATTAAACATTCGTATTTTTCTATCTCTTTTGTTTTGTTGTTTATGATTGCCTGAACGAACGGAATTACGTTATTGTTTTCTATTGCTTCGTTGATTATTTTTTTCCATTTGAGGTTATTTTCATATTCTTTTAAAATAGGGAGTTTTTTGTTGTATACGATTATCTGTTTTTTTCTTGTTTTTGCGTATTTTAAGGCCGTATCAGCTTCCGAGAGTGTTTTTCCTATACCTACGGTTATGTTTATGTTGATCTCTTCTTCGCCAATTTTGAATTTTTTGGATTTCAGTTTTTTGATGATTTCTGCTGCAATATGTCTAAGTTTTGCCGGTTTGTCTTCTATCATTGCGTATTCGTCGCCCGAGAGTTTATATGTTTTGTGGATGTTATTTAAAAATTTTGCGAACTCTTTTATAATCCTGTCACCCTCTTCCACTCCGAAAAAGTCGTTTATTTCTTTAAAATCGTCAATGTTTATAATTGCAATGTATTTATTTTCAAGGTCGTTAATAAGCTGTTCTCTGTTCGGAAGATCTGTAAGTCTGTCGTTGAACATGTTTTTGACAAGTTCTTTTGTTTTTTTATCCACTTCCTCTTGCAGGTTTTTATTGAGGTTTTCAAGTTTAATGTTTTTTTCTTCTATTTCGTCTTCAAATTTTTCAATAAGATCTTTTACGGTTTGGTTTTCTACTTTTACTATAAAATAAGAAAGAATCAGTACAAACATATATAAGACAATATAATAATATGTAAGTTTTTGAACTTCTTTAGTAAACATTTCCTCTTTTTGTTTAAGGACTTTGTTTATATCATCCACAAAAACGCTTGTAAATATGAGCCAGTTCCAGGGTTTATACAGTTTTACATATGATATTTTAGGTCTTATGAGGTTGTCTGAATATTTGTAAAACCAGTAGCTTACAAACCCCTCTCCGGTGGTGTTGGCTATGGTTAGATACTCTTTTCTGTACTCTTTTCCCTTTGCGTCTTTTTTGTCGTCATCAAGAAGTTTCCCTTCCATTGAAGGTTTTACCGGAAGAGCTATAACTTTTGCAAACTTTTTGCCTCCGTTGTAGTTTAAAATTTCGGCGATTGAAATATATCCGTTGTTTTCGGGACCGAATCTTATATTGTAAATAACCTGTATAATTCTTTCTTTTACGAATTTGTCTATTATGTGCTGATAAGTTGCGGTTGTAAAAAGATAATTGTCAAATATATGCTGGTATGTTACTTTTAAGCCTTTTGGAGTTTTATGAGTAAAATAGGTATTGTTTAAATGTTTTGAAAGCAGTTTTTTTATCAGTTTTAATCTTTTTGTTTCGTTGTAATCACTAAGAGGGGTATAAATAACATTAGCATTTAAATCGCTAAGTGTAAAATAAATAAACGGATTTTCGTTATCAAGTTTGGATAATATATATTTATATTTTTCTTCAGGGCATTTTTTTAAAATGTCTGATATTGCAAGGTTGTGATTTTTAAGTTCTTCTTTAACCGAATCGGTTTTAGCTTTTCTGAGTGTTTCGATCAGTTTTATTATATTATTAACCTGATGTTTCATCATGTTTTTTTGGTTTTCAATATAGTTTTTTTTGATAATTTCTATTTCGGTTTCTTTTTTTTCGTTTAAAATAAAATATGCAATTATGAAAGAAAAAAGAGTAATAAGGGTTATTACTATATATATTGAAAACTTGTGGTATTTTAAAATTATTTTTTTGAAGTTACTTTTCTTCATTACCCGCTTTTTCCTTTGCGACTCTGTCAAGGATACCGTTTATAAAACTTTTCGCTTTGTCTTCAGAGAAGTTTTTGGCAATTTTTACAGCTTCGTCTATTACGATCTGATAAGGGGTGTCGGTGTATAATATTTCATAAATACCAACTCTAAGTATCTGTTTGTCCACTTTGTCCAGTCTTTCGAAATCCCAGTCGATCAAATGGTTTTTAATTATTTCGTCTATTTTGTCAAGATGTGCCAAAACACCTTTTAAAAGATCTTTTGCAAATTCTGCTTTAGAACCTTTGACTTTTTTGTCTTTAAGTATTTCTTCAAACTGTTCTATTGCTTTGTCGTTTCCCATTTCCTGGGCGTAAAGCGTTTGTATTACTGCTTCTCTCGCGTGTGTTATCGTAGCCATTATGTCCTCCATATTTTTATTGCCAATAGTAATATTACCAAGGCTGTCTGCGGTATCAGAATATATGTCATTTTTTCTACTGTTTCGGGAGAGAAAAAATATTTAAAAAACCTCAAAAAAGCTCCCGTTAAGATTATAATAAAAAAAGAGGCGATAATTGCCAAATCAATTTTGTTTTTTAAACTGAATTTCATAACTCTTTATATAAATTTATCATTTCAATAAGTCCGAGCATTGCTTCAAAACCTTTGTTTCCGGCTTTTGTCCCGGCTCTTTCGATTGCCTGTTCGATTGTATCAGTCGTTAGAAGACCGAATGTTACGGGAATATCCGCCTGAAGTGTTGTATTCGCTATACCTTTTGTAGCTTCGGCCGCTACATAATCGAAATGAGGTGTAGCACCCCTGATTACAGCGCCTACGCATACGATTCCGTCGTATTTACCTGTGTTGATTGCTCTTTTAAGGCCGAAAGGAAGCTCAAACGCTCCCGGTACGAGTATCAGGTCGATATTTTCTTCTTTACCGCCGTTTCTTAAAAACGCATCTTTTGCGCCTTCAACGAGCCTGTCAGTAATTAAGTGATTGAATCTGCTTGCGATTACTGCTATTTTTTCGTTTCCGCTCAGTTGTAAATTACCTTCAATAATTTTCATTAATTCTCCTTGCATTTATTTATACAGTCTATTTCTTGAAGTGTTTTTTCAAGTGTTTCTGGTGTGATCATATTCGGTCCGTCGCTTAGGGCTTCATCTGGGTTATAGTGTGTTTCGAAGAAAAATCCGTCGATTCCCACAGCCGCCGCGGCTCTGCTGAGTACTGGAACGTATTCTCTTTTACCGCTGCTTTTTCCGCCGGCACCTCCCGGCATCTGAACCGCATGTGTAGCGTCGAACACTACAGGCGCGTATTCTCTCATAATGTATAAACTTCTCATATCGACCACAAGGTTTCCGTATCCGAACGTCGTACCTCTTTCAGTCAGCCATACTTTGTGTTTTAGGGAATTTTCATAAGTTGCTTCGTCGCATCCTCTTGTCTGCAACACTTTAAGAACCGAATATTTCATATCGGCAGGGTTCATAAACTGCCCTTTTTTGATATTAACTACTTTATCCGTTTTTGCAGCTTCTACCAAAAGATCCGTCTGTCTGCATAAAAACGCCGGAATCTGAAGTACGTCTACTACCTCAGCGGCTTTTTTAACCTGCCATGTTTCATGCACGTCCGTTAAAAGTTTGTATCCGAATTTTTCTTTTACTTCGTTTAGTATTTCAAGACCTTTGTCTATTCCGGGACCTCTGTAGCTGTTCAGGGACGTTCTGTTGGCTTTGTCGTAGCTTGCCTTAAAGTAAAACTCGTATTTTTCACTGTAAGGTTTTAGGTATTCAGCAATTTTGAAAATCTGTTCTTTGCTTTCTATTACACACGGGCCTGCTATTAAAATCATTTTGAGCCTTTTTTTGTAAAATTATAACAGATATTTTGTTTTTACATTTTAATGTTATAATTATTAAAAACAAAGAATGAAAAAAAATGTTTAAAAACAGATCAAAATTAATTCCGAAACTTATTATCGCTCTTCCTGTGATATCGGTACTGTTGTCCATACTTTTTTTAAGTATAGGAACCATTTACACGATAAAACACACGTTTAACAAAGAACTTAAGGTAATTGAGAAGAATTTTTTTGATAATCTCAAATACACCACAAAAAAAAGAATAGAACTCACCTACAACGTAATAGACGCTCTGTATAAGAGTAATCCCGACGATAAAAATAAAACACTCTCTTTAATTAAAAAAGTTGTTGACAAGTTAAAATGGAGGGATAACGGATATATTTTTATTTTTGATTCAAAAGGAAACACCGTCTATCATATCAATAAAGCGTATATTGGTCAAAACAGATGGAATATCGTAAGAAGCGGTCAGAAAATCGTTCAGATGATTATAAACAGTGCGTTAAAACACCCTGAAGGGACGTTTGTAAAATATGTGGCGTATTACCCGAACAACAAATCGATGGAAAAAATCTCCTATGTTAAATATTATAAACCCCTTGATCTGATTATCGGCACCGGAATTTATCTTGATTATTTAAATAAAGATCTTTTAAAACGAAAAGAAAAACAAAAAGAGCTGCTTAACAGTTTAATAAAAATAATTCTTATTGTTTCTGTTTTTTCCATGCTTGTGACATTGATTATTATGTATGTTTTTTCAAGCATCGTAAACAAAATATTCAAAGTCTACGACGAGGCTTTACAGCATGAAAGGCACAAGCTGTTTGTAAAAGCAAATTTTGACAGTTTAACGGGGCTTTGCAACAGAGAGTGTTTTATGCAAAAACTCAAAGAAATCTATTACGAATCCAAAAGAAAAAAATCTAAATTCGCAATACTTTTTATCGATATAGACTATTTCAAGCAGATTAACGACAAAGACGGCCATAAACTCGGCGACAAAGTACTTAAAATCCTTTCGGAAAGATTAAGACAGAGTGTCAGAAAAACGGATGTAGTTGCAAGATTCGGGGGAGATGAGTTTTTGATTATTTTAAAAGATATAAAAAATATTGAAGAAGTTGCCGAATATGCCCAGAGAATACTTAATGTGCTTAAAAAAGAAATTAATGTTGAAGATAAGAGATATTTTGTTTCGGGGAGTATCGGAATCAGTATATATCCTGACAACGGGGAGGATCTTGATAAACTGATCGTTTATGCCGACATTGCAATGTACAATTCAAAAAAAGCCGGAAAAGACAGGTTCAGTTTTTATACGTCCGAGTTTAATAAACAAACAGACTGCTATTTTACAATGAAAAAAGAAATCATAGGCGCAATTGAAAAAAAAGAGTTTGTTGTAAATTTCCAGCCGCAGTTCGACAGGTACGAGTATTTGCATGGAAGCGAAGCGCTTGTCAGATGGAACCACCCGAAAAAAGGGTTTTTATATCCCGATAAGTTTATTCCTCAGGCTATTGAAATGGGGCTTATAGATAAAATAGATCTTTATGTTCTCGAAACGGCAGTGGAAATATACAAAAAATGGTACGATCAGGGACTGTATCCGGGTGTTTTGTCCTGGAACGTAACGATGTATCAGCTTCAGAAAAAAGAGTTCCTCTCTCAGGTCAAAGATATTATTTCCAGATACGAAATTAACCCGTCCGTGTTAAACCTTGAAATTACGGAAGAGAGTATTATGAACAATCCGGAAGTTTCGATTAGAATGTTAAATATGATAAAAGACCTCGGTATCAGTATCAGTATTGACGATTTCGGTACCGGTTATTCTTCGTTGGCATATCTGAAAAAACTTCCAGTGGATAAAATCAAAATCGATCAGAACTTTATAAGCGATATTCCTTACAACAGGGATGATGTTATAATTACGAAAGCAATTATAAATCTCGGTAAAAACCTTGATCTGAAGGTTGTTGCCGAAGGTGTTAAAACAAAAATTCAAAGACAGTTTGTAATTGACAAAGGGTGTGATTACATCCAGGGAGAATATTATTCTATGCCTGTAGGCGCGGAAATATTTGAAGAAAAATTTTTAAGGAAGGTTAATGATAATCAGTAAATATTCGGCAAGCGGGAACGATTTTGCAATTTTTCATACTTTTAATAAAAAAAACAGAAGTTCTCTTGCAAAAGAGATCTGTGACAGACAAAACGGAATAGGGGCGGACGGTTTAATTGTTATACTTCCACACAATGATTATGATTTTGAATGGGAATTTTACAATGCAGACGGCAGTATCGCCGAAATGTGCGGAAACGGGAGCAGGGCGGCGGCTCATTATGGATACATAAACGGCCTTGCACCTGCTAAGATGAAATTTTTAACCCTTGCAGGTGTAATTGAGGCTGAAGTAAACGGTGATGTCGTCGAATCGATGTTGAGCCCTTATAAACTCGTAAAGGATGCGTTTGAAGAAGAGGGCAGGGTATGGAAAATTTACGATACCGGCGTACCTCATTTGGTAAGTATCGGAAGTGTGGATGATTACAATAAAGATCTGGCTTCGAAAATGAGATACAAATATAATGCAAACGTAAATTTTGCGGAAGTAAAAGACGGAAAACTGTATGTACGTACTTATGAAAGGGGCGTTGAAGATGAAACGCTTGCATGCGGTACGGGAATGTGTGCGTCTTTTCTCGTAGCAAAAGATCTAAACCTTGTGGGTGATGAGGTAACAGTTTTTCCTAAAAGCGGTGAACAACTACACATAAAACTTAAAAATAACAGGCTTTTTTTCAAAGGAAAGGTAAAAAACACATTTATAGCCGACTATAAATGTAACTAATTGTAACACATTATAATAAAAGATAAAATTACTCTTTTTTATTTTGATTTTTTCTGTTATACTAAATCAAAAAAAGGAGGCATTATGCCAACATTAACAAAATTAAAAGGTAACGACGTAGCATTATACGGAAATCAGGTAAATGTAGGTGACAGTGCACCTGTTGTAACACTACCAAACAGCGGTTTAGAAGAAGTTACTATCGGTGGAGCACAGGATAAAGCTCAGCTTATCGTAGCGGTACCAAGTCTTGACACACCTGTATGTGCAATGGAAACTACAAAATTCAATAATCAGGCGGCTAACGTGGAAGGTGCTACAGTATACGTGGTATCAATGGATTTACCGTTTGCGGCTAAAAGATTCTGTTCTACTGAAGGAATTGAAAACCTACAGGTACTTAGCGACTTCAGAGACAAATGTTTCTCAAGCGCATACGGAACTTTAATTGCTGAAGGACCGCTTAGAGGATTAAGCGCGAGAGCTATTTTTGTAGTTGGTAAAGACGGAAAAATCGCATATAAAGAATTAGTTGACGAAATTACAGCTGAACCTGATTATGAAGCTGCACTTGCTGCATTAAAAGAAGCTGCGGCTAAATAATCCTCTCTTTCTTTCTTTTTCTACACACTTGACTAAACCTGTTACACTTGCAATAATTGCATAATCAATTTAAAGGATGCTCATCATGCAGTATACCAAAGAAACATCGGTAGGATATGCATTAACAACTACATTGAATTTACTTAGAAAAAACTTCAACAGAGAAATTAAAAATTATGATTTAAGTTCCGAGCAGTACGGCGTTCTTAAACTCGTGTCAGAATCGGAAAAACTAACCCCCACTCAGATTGCGGAACTTTTAAACAGGGATAAAGCGACAATTACACGTATTATCAAATCGCTTGATAATAAAAAACTTATAAAAAAAGAAAATATCAACAATAGATCTTTTTATATTGTTCTTACGAAAAACGGAAAAGAAATGTTAAAAAAAGCCGACGAAATCGCGTTAAAATACCATAAAATGATTATGGATAACATTGGTGAAGAAAAAATCAAACAAATGCTTGATACTCTAAAACAGATTAGAGAATTATTTTAAAGGATATTAATGAAAAAATTTTTATATATTTTCGGTATAGCTGCTTTGTTAAACGCCGAAGTAATAGATAAGGTAATTGCAACGGTGAATAATCTGCCTATTACTTCTTATGATGTACAAAAAACTTCTGAAGCGTTACACGTACCAAAAGACAAGGCTTTAAATATTTTAATAGACCAAAACCTAATAAAAAGTGAAATTAAAAAACACGGAATCGAAGTAGATGACTTTGAAATAGAAAACGCCATGGACAGGGTTGCAAAACAAAACGGCCTTAGTTTATTTGAATTTAAAAACATACTTATGCAAAAAGGTCAGTACAAGCAGTTTAGGGAACAGATAAAAGACGATCTTTTAAAACAGAAACTTTTTAACCAGATTGTGCAGACTAAACTTCATATATCTGATGAAGATATTAAGAATTATTATGAAAATCATAAAGATGAGTTTAAAATTTTTAAAACCGTTCAGGTTACAAAATATTCGGCAAATAATAAGAAAGTTTTAAATGATTTAAAACAAAATCCTTTAATTAATCTAAACGTAAAAACAGAAAATAATGTATTCAGCTATAACGAGCTTCCTGTAGGAATGCTTTTCTTATTTAAACAGACTAAAGTAGGGGAGTTTACTCCTATTATCAATGACGGACTGGGATACAGTATGTATTATGTGGCAAGAAAAGACGGAAATGCATATATTCCGTTTGAAAAAGTAAAAAATGCCATAGCAAATAAACTTGCAGCAGAGAAGAGGGAAATGATTTTAAAAGATTATTTCAATAAATTAAAAAACAGGGCTTATATTAAAATATATAAATAATTAAATCTTGCACGAAGCCGGTTTTATTTCCCCTTCTATTTTTTTAAAACCGTCTTCATAAATCCATATTTCGAAATTAATATTTTCTTTTTTCAATATTTCTTTTATTTTGTCTTTTTCTTTAGTCAAAATCGAAACTCCGCAGTCTTCAAATATGTCATCCGGGGTAGGGATGGATTTGATATTGTGATTTTTTAAGATCTTTTCAGCTTTAAGTCCTGTAGGAATATCTTCAAAATGAAAATAGTAATATTTGGTAAGGTCGTCTGTAAACTTGTATATTATTTCTTTCAAATGAAGTCTTATGCCTGCCGGTAAATATTTAATTTCTGCCATTTTTATTCCTTATTTATTTCTTTTTCTCTTAACTGTCCGCATGCGGCTGAAATGTCCATTCCTTTACTTTTTCGGATTGTACACATGATTCCTTTATTGATCAGATAATCCTGAAACTTTTTCATAGTTGCATCATCAGGTCTTTTGAAATTTGTCCCCGGATAAGGATTAAAATATATCAGATTAACTTTACTCGGTATTCCGTTTAAAAGTTTTACAAGTTTCTTGGCTGATTCAATATCATCGTTAACGTCTTTTATTACAAGATATTCGAACATTACTTTTTTTCTTTTGTCAATTGGAAATTCTCTTATTGCGTCTATTACACTTTCTATGTTGTAGGCTTTGTTCAGAGGAATCAGCTGTTCTCTTAATTCATCATCCACCGCATGTAATGAAATAGCCAAATTCACACCTAAGTTTTCATTTCCTAATCTTTTAATTTTAGGTGCGATTCCAGAAGTTGACACTGTCTGTCTTCTTGGGGATATGTTCATTCCGTCAGGGTTTGCGAGAATCTTAATAGCTTTAACCAAAGCATCGTAATTGTCAAGCGGTTCCCCCATACCCATATATACAACATTTAATGCTTTGTTTTCATCAAAGTTTTTAAACTTTTTCATCCACCATACCTGTGCTACAATCTCTCCGGCGCTTAAATTTCTTACGAACCCGCCTTTCGCTGTAAGACAGAAAGCACATCCAACTTTACAGCCAACCTGTGTAGATACACAGACTGTATATTTGGCTTCTTTAATTTTACCGTCTTTAATTTCTTCATCTTTCATTTTAATAAGTACTGTCTCAACTGTATGGTTATCGTGCATTTTAAATAAAAATTTTTCAGTTCCGTCCGATGCAATTTCATGGTTTATCAGTTCTAACGGATTAATTATGAATTCTTCTTTTAATTTTGCTTTTAGATCTTTTGGTATGTTTTTCATCTCTTCAAAATCATCTACGTATTTTCTGTATACCCATTGATAAAGCTGTTTTGTTCTGAATTTTGGCTGAATACCAAACTCCATCAATTCTTCCGGAAGATAATCCATAAAGATTTTTTTATCCATTTTTTTCCTTTATTATTCTTTTATCTATTAATCTTTGTATTAAAAGATCTTTTGCTTTTTCTACATTTTTTATATACTGATTATGTGCGTTATTATTGCAGTAATTTGTAACTACAAAAATTCCGAGTGTAGGTATTTCAAATTCTTTAGCCACACTCATAACACTGTAAAACTCCATATTTTCAATATCAATGTTTAGTTTTAAATATTTTTTCGCAACTTCTTCATTAGTCGTGATATAGTTTGAAGAATTTACTATTGTTTCACGGGAAACATTATTTGAAAAACTAATGATGTTATCTAATGGTGTATAGCAGTTTTTTTCTACAAAACACTGTTCAATATTAGCAGAGCTTGTTGTTTCAATAATATCAAATATTTGTTTATTTCCATAGCTTCCAGCTGTACCTATAAAAATTAAATAATCAGGTTTATCAAAAAGACATAATCTTGTAAGGTTTATTGCCGAATTAATTAAACCTACGCCAATTGGTTCAGCAAAATTAAATATTTCACTATTTCCTGCTGATATTATTTTAATACTTTTCATGCTAACCTTTTTGTTTCACGTGAATCATTTACAGTTTAGTTTTATTTTATATTTTAATTCAACAGTTGAAGGTTTAGTGATAATTTTATCTTCATCCGGTGTTAAAAATGTAATATTTTTTATTTTACAGTGTTTATAAATCTGTTTTGTTTTATTTATTATATAATACTGGATTTTATCAAAATCTATTTTAGTGTATTTAACATTTTTAAATTTTGCATCATCCGGAGCATAAAATTCATTATCAAGCCACATGTTTATTTTATCAATATTGCCGTAGATGAGATATCCGTCTTTTGTTTTTATAAAAGGGAAAGGAAATGTTAATCCTTCTTTTTTTGTAACAATTTTAACAGCTTCACTTTCAGGTACAATATATTGTTTATAAACTTTAGTATATTCTACTTCAAATGCATTTAGAAAAATAAATGACAATATTATTAAAAAAATTCTCAATTTTTAATTCTCCTATCTAATTAATTCTGACACTGATATTGTTTTTATGAAGGTAGTGTTTTAAATCCATTATATCTATTTCTTTAAAATGAAAAATACTTGCAGCAAGTGCTGCGTCAGCCGAATGTTCAAATACTTCTTTAAAATGTTCCATTTTTCCGGCTCCTCCGCTTGCGATAACAGGCACATGTACAAGTTTTGAAATGATTTCGGTTATTTCTATATCAAAGCCGGCTTTTGTACCGTCCGCATCCATTGACGTAAGAAGTATTTCACCCGCACCTCTGTCAACAACTTCTTTAGCCCATTCAATAGCGTCAAGGCCTGTATCTTCCCTTCCGCCTTTTATAAACACATGCCATTTATTTGGAGCGATTTTTTTAACGTCAATTGCAACAACTATACACTGACTTCCGAATCTTTTGCTTGATTCATTAATAAAATCAGGATTTTTAACTGCGGCAGAATTTATTGAAACTTTATCACATCCTACATTCAGAAGATCGTATATATCATTTAATTCGCTTATACCTCCGCCTACGGTCAATGGAATAAAAACTTCCTTTGCAACTTCTTTAACAATATCGACAATCGGTTTTCTTCCTTCATGGCTGGCTGTAATATCCAGAAAAGTAAGCTCATCCGCCCCTTCTTCATTGTATCTTATGGCTGCTTCTACAGGGTCTCCTGCATCTCGAAGTCCTACGAAATTCACACCTTTTACGACTCTTCCGTCTTTTACGTCAAGACAGGGAATTATACGTTTTGCAAAATATTCCATTATTATCCTTTTAAATGGTTGGTTAAATTTAGGAAAAGAGAAGATGGAAAAAAAACAGATTAAATTGTTTTTATATTATTTATCTTTTCCCTTTCTTTTCCTTATATTTACATCATCTTTACTCTCTTTTCTGTTATAATTTTATCAAACTATTTACATTTAGTAAAAGGATATGATATAATCAAGGCAAAGAAAAAATTCGGACAAAATTTTTTAAAAGATAAACATTATTTGGAAAAAATCGTCCAAGCGATGCCCAATACCGATAATCCGGTAGTTGAAATTGGGCCTGGCTTAGGCGATTTGACAGAAAAGCTGCTGGAAAAAAGAAGAGTAACAGCTTATGAAATAGATACGGATTTGTGCGAAATTTTAAAAGAAAAATTTCCAAATCTGAAATTAAAATGCGGTGATGTATTAGAGTTTTGGCAAGAAACTCTTGAAGATGAAAAGTATGATTTGATTGCAAATTTACCTTATTACATTGCAACAAATATTATTTTAAAAGCATTAAAAGATAAAAATGCAAAAAACATACTTGTTTTAATTCAAAAAGAAGTTGCGGATAAATTTGCGGCAAATGCTGGGGATAAGAATTATTCGTCTTTGGCAATACTCGCTAAGAGTGTGGCTAAAGTAAAAAAACTGTTTGATATACCTCCTGGAGCCTTTGTTCCGGCTCCTAAGGTGACAAGCAGTGTGATCCTGTTTGAAAAATTTAAAGATTCATATGACGAAGAATTCTCAAAATTTTTAAAAATAGCGTTTGCCAATCCGAGAAAAACTCTCAAAAAGAATTTATCCGTCAAATATAAGGATTTTGATCCTGAAAAATTCGGACTTGCCAAAAGCATAAGACCTCATCAAATAGACGGCTCAACTTTTTTCCAGCTCTTTTCTAATGTGCGCTAACGCAAAAGAAAGGAGAATAAATGGAAGAAAAAAATCAAAAAGCCGTTGCTAAACCTAAAAAAAGTTTTCCTCAGAAAAAAACCGATCCTAAAAATTTTGTTTGGTTTAAAGATCTGAATAAAGCATTTAACGAAAACGAAAAAATACAACAGGCAAGACTTAACTCTCATACTAAAATAGACACTAATTCAAAAGGGTGGGTTAGATTTACACCTCTTGGAGGACTTGACGAAATCGGTGGAAACTGTGCCGTACTCGAAACGGAAAACAGTGCGATTATTATCGACTGCGGGATGAGCTTTCCGAATGAAGATATGCACGGGGTGGATATTTTAATTCCCGATTTCAGTTACTTAAGAGAAATCCGTCATAAAATTAAGGGTCTTATTATTACACATGGACATGAGGATCATATCGGAGCTGTACCTTATCTTTTTAAAGAGATGCAGTTTCCGATTTACGGTACGAGTTTACCGCTTGCTATGATTGAAAACAAATTTAAAGAGCATAAACTATTACAGTATAAAAGTTATTTCAGAAGTGTTAAAAAACGTCATCCGATTCAAATAGGTGATTTTAAAATAGAGTGGATTCATATGACTCACTCAATTATCGACAGCTCATCACTTGCAATTCAGACACCAGTGGGGACAATAATCCATACGGGTGATTTCAAAATCGACCACACACCTATTGACGGATACGCACCTGATTTACACAGATTTGCATATTATGGAGAAAAGGGTGTTTTAGCGCTTTTCAGTGATTCAACAAACTCGTATAAACCGGGAGTTACCCCAAGTGAAAGTGTTGTAGGGAAAACGTTTGACGACCTGTTTTTAAGAACAAAAGGAAGAGTAATAATGTCGACGTTCTCTTCAAACATTCACAGGGTGTATCAGGCGATTGCAACAGGTATCAAATACGGAAGAAAAGTTTGTATTATCGGTAGAAGTATGGAACAAAACCTAAACGTTGCGATGGATCTCGGGTATATCAAACTTCCTCGCGATATATTCATAGACCCGTACGAAATTGGAAAATATGAAGACAGTGAAATTTTAATCGTTACAACGGGAAGCCAGGGTGAGAGCATGAGTGCTCTTTACAGAATGGCTATTGATGAGCACAGACACGTAAAAATTAAAGAGGGCGATCAGATTATCATTTCGGCTAAAGCCATTCCGGGGAATGAACCGACTGTATCACAGCTTATTAACTTTTTAATGAAAAAAGGTGCAAAAGTAGCGTATCAGGATTTCAGTGAAATCCACGTTTCAGGTCACGCGGCCCAGGAAGAACAAAAACTGATGCTAAGACTTGTAAAACCTAAATATTTCTTCCCTGTACACGGTGAGTATAACCACCTTATGAAACACAGGGAAACCGCTATGAGCCTCGGTATGGATGAAAACAATATATTTGTTATGGAAGACGGTGAGCAGTGGGAAATTACACCTAAAAGAGTCAGAAAAGTAAAATCTGTAAAAGTAGGTAAAATCTATATCGATAATCAAATCAATGAAAAAATCGAAACGGATATAGTACTTGACAGACAAAAACTCGCAAACGAAGGTATCATAATGATAGTTGCACAGGTGGATAAACAGAAGAAAAAACTTCTTTCACGTCCTCGCGTAACGACATACGGAATTATTGCGGACAAAGAAGACAAAAACTTTGCAAAAGAGATGGAAGATATTTTAGTAAACTATATCGATCATGCAAAAGATTACGTATACGAAAAAACAAGAATTTTTGAAAACGAACTAAGAAACGTAATCAGAAAACACGTATTTAGAAAAACAAAAAAATACCCTACTATCGTTCCAATCGTTTACTTTATGTAAACTCTCTCTTTTCTTAACTTTTCCTTAAAAATTTGCTATAATATTAATAAATATATAAGTTTTAAGGAGGCAGTATGTCTGAAAAAGAAAACAAAATCGAATATCCGAGAATGTGGGGATTCAGAATAATAGGCGAAGACAAGGAAAAAATGCGTCAGGCCGTTAAAGAATGTATAAACAACCAGGAATGTAACGTGGAAGACAATAAATCCCACGGTAAATACCACTCTCAAAAATTCGAAGCCTACGTTACAAGCGAAGAGGAAAGAAACGAGTTTTTTAAAAGACTTCAGGAACACAAGGATATCAAATTCGTTCTTTAATCTCTTTTTTCCTGCTTTATAACTTATGATAAAATTACATAAAAAAGGCTACCTATGATTACTCTGAACACTCCTATAGATATGCATCTTCATCTGCGTGAAGGTAAGATGCTTCGTGACGTAATTCCTTATACCTATAATCAGTTTGCAGCGGCTGTTGTTATGCCGAATCTCGTACCTCCTGTGGATAACAAAGAGAGGCTTGAAAGCTACAGGGATGAGATACTGCAAAACAGTGAAAACTTCACGCCTCTTATGAATGTGTTTATGAGAGAATATACAAAAGAAGAACTTGAAGATTTAAAAAACGATATTTTTGCTATTAAACTTTATCCGGCGGGGATAACTACAAACAGCGAAGCAGGAGTAAAATCGATAGAAAACGTATACCCTGTACTTGAGATTATGCAAGAACTCGGTATTCCTCTTTCGGTGCACGGTGAAACAAACGGGTTTGTGCTTGACAGGGAAAGGGAATTTGCCGTAGTTTATGAAAAACTCGCACGTGATTTTCCAAACCTTAAAATCATAATGGAGCATATATCAACATATAACCTTGTAGATCTTTTGGATAAGCATGATAATTTATACGCAACCGTTACATTGCACCATCTTCTTTTAACGCTTGATGATCTTATCGGAGGTGCCCTAAACCCACATAACTTCTGCAAGCCTGTGGTTAAAACACCAAAAGACAGGGATGCTCTTCAGGAGATTGTACGCTCAGGGCACAAAAAAGTAATGTTTGGAAGCGACAGTGCTCCTCATTCTATAGAAAACAAACTTAAAGGTGCGGCAGGGCTTTTCAGCGCACCTGTGATTCTTCCGGAACTTGCCGAATTTTTTGAGGGTGACAATGATACGTTCCAAAAATTCATAAGCGACAACGCAAGGGAAAACTTTGATTTAAACATTCCTGAAAGAGAAGTGGTACTTGTAGAAGAAGAGTATATTGCTCCTCAGATGGTTGGGGAGGTTAAACCTATGTTTGCAGGTAAAAGATTTTCTTATAGCGTAAAAAATTTCTAAAAAATTTTTCTTCTCTTTTTTTCCCTAAAATAGGACAAAAAACTCTTATTAAGATAAAAATACTCCCGAAATCCAGGCATTTTTTAAGCGTTAATTAAGAAAAAAGGATATATAATTCCTATTATTGAACCAAAATTCAGGAGTAAAAATGAAAAAAGTA
>Ga0256843_1001106_pt1 | contig 21788 bp, 28 predicted proteins | sample AlvinellametaG_FD_191572 | JGI IMG/M metagenome (GOLD analysis project Ga0256843, IMG submission 191572) | Pompeii worm associated microbial communities from hydrothermal vent at the East Pacific Rise, Pacific Ocean - Alvinella | ecosystem: Host-associated > Annelida > Integument > Unclassified ... | reverse complement strand
AAATAAAAGACATGCTATACAATTAGGGCTTTATGATAAAATTTTCACTATGAAAAATACTTTGGGTGTTAAAGTAGGAAAAACATCTAAATATAGATATGTTACTTATGATAAAAGCAGACAAAAATATGCTGGCACAATTAGAAGAGATGGTATTAATTACAAACAAAAACGCTTCAATACAGAAGAAGAAGCCGCAATGTGGGCAAATTTTTTGATTTATTATTTCAATATAGAAGACGCTATATTTAATAAAGTTGCTCCGCAAAAACTTAAAGGAGCTATATTTGATGTAAATACCTATAAACAAAAGGATCTATAAATGTCTAAAGGAATTTTAACTGCATTGAAATATTCTTGCAAAACAGCTGAAGGTGATGAATGCTACACTCCGCCTTATGCTGTAGAGCCTTTGTTAGAATTTTTACCTAAAGATAAAATTATATACGAAGCTACAAGTGGAATAAGCTTAAACATAGTTAACTATCTAAACGAACAAGGCTATAAATGTATTCCAAGCGAGGAAAGAGATTTTTTACAAGATAAATTGCCAGAATTTGATATTGTTGTAACCAATCCACCGTATAGCAAGCGAGACGCTTTTATAAAAAGATGTTACGATTTAAACAAACCATTTGCCCTTTTATTGCCTGTTGCTACACTACAAGGCAATAGACGAGGGCAGTGGTTTAAAGAATATGGTATTGAATTGCTTGTATTAAATCAAAGAGTTGATTTTACAGGAAAGAAAAGTCCTCATTTTGGAGTTGCTTGGTTTTGCTGGAAATTATTGCCAGAAAAGCTTATTTTTAAAGATATAAATAAGGAGTGATATTTGAATTGGTATTGGTCTTTAAAAGAATTAGATAAAGTAAAGAAAAATGGTTACAAAGCCTTTTCTACATTTAGTGGTGGCGGCGGAACTTGCATGGGTATGAAATTAGCAGGTTTTGATATTATTGCAATAAATGAAGTTGATAAAAAACAAGTAGACAAATATATTAGAAATCTTGGAAAACCAAAATATGTATTTGATGAGCCCATACAAAATTTATTAGAAAAAGATTTACCAGAAGAATTGTATGATATAGATGTATTTGAAGGAAGCCCTCCTTGTACATTATTCTCATCCGCAAATGTTAAAGCAGATGAAAGAAAAGGTAAAAAAATAAAATATAGAGAGGGGAATATTGAACAAGTTATTGATGATTTATTTTTCATTACTATTGATTTGATTAAAGAATTACAACCAAAAATTGTAGTTTTAGAAAATGTAAAAGGCTTATTATTTAAAAAGAATAAATATTATGTAGACAAGATTTATAAAAAGCTTAATAATGCTGGATACAATACTTCACATTATTTATTAAACTCAATGTATATGGGAGTTCCGCAGAAAAGGGAAAGAGTATTTTTTATAGCCACAAGAAAAGATTTGCCTAAATTTAAAGAAAATATGGAATTTGATAAAAAACCTATACCGATAAAAGAGATTATAAATAAAATAGGAGAAGAAAAATTACTATACCAATTAACAAACCAAATGGAACAATTAATTAAACATATGGTGGATAATGACAAAGATTTTGCCGATATCTATTATAGACTACACAATAAACGAGCATTATTTAATCATAAAATAGTGTCTTTAAATGATGTATGTCCAACTATTAGAGGCGGAGATATGACAATTTGTGTTAGAGAATACAAAAAAAGATTAACAAAGGAAGCAAAAATACTTTGTAGCTCATTCCCTTATGATTATGATTTCAGAGATAAAATAGAATACACGATAGGAATGAGTGTTCCTCCATTAATGGCTTATAATGTGTTCAAAAAAGTGGAAAATTACTTAAACAAAATAACAAAAGGCTGAAAATGCTACGAGATGTTATTGAAAAAAAACTTCAACAACTTAATAAAACCTATAAACAAACAGGGGAAGGATTTTTTCTTTCCCAATGTTTAAATCCTACACATAAAGACTCTCACCCTTCTTTTTCAATCAACTACAATACAGGCACTGGATTTTGTTTTACTTGTGGCTATAAAGTAGACAAAAATTTTTGGTTAAATGGAGAAATAACTATAAATCAATCTGAACTTGAAAGAGAATTGTTATACCAAAAATTGAAAACAAAATTACAAAATGCTGAATTGACAGAAGCTGAATATATTATTGAAACTGAAATTATTTTACCCCCTAAACATAGTGATATTTCTTTTTTGTGCAAAAACAACAAGTATAGAGGAATTAGTTTAGATACTTACAATCAATTTGATATTTATTATTGTAAAAAAGGAAAATATAAAGAGAGAATTATTTTTCCAATAACTAAAAACAATGAACCAATTGCCTTCACAACAAGAGCTTTATATGATACTAAAACTAAATACATTCATTCTAAAGGTTTTCAAAGCAAAAATGTTATTTACCCTTATGATATACTTGACAAAAGCGCTACAAATTATGTTATAATTGTGGAAGGGGTTTTTGATGTATTATCTGCTTATGAATTAAATATCCCCGCAATATGTAATTGGGGAGTAGCTTTAAATTTTGATGAAAATAAAGTAACAGAACTTATAAAATTAGGTATTGAAACTTTGTATATTGTTTTAGATAAAGATGTAGCTGGTGTGAAAGCAACTGAACAATTCAAAAACTCTTTTCTATCAGAATATTTTGATATCAAATTTGGTTTTGAATTAGATGAATTGAAAGATTATTATCAAAGTGATTGTAAAGATTTGAACGAATATTTACAAAGGATAAATAAATGATAAAATTTCAATATAAAGGAAAAATAGTTGTAGCAGATGAAAAATATATTGTAATTTCAAACACAGATGTGACAGAGCAGATGCTAAAAAATTTTCCGATAAAAGCTAAATCTATTATAGATTTTTACAAAAATCATGTATTGAATAGAAAAATTTACGAGCACAGAATTAGAAAATTGTCTGAACAAAGTGTCAAAAACTTTATAAACAAAAATAAACTTATTTGAAAGGAGCAACAATGCCATTTAAAAGATTTCTTAATGAAGGTGATAGACTAGTAGTTGAATGGATTAAAGATTATGAAAAAAGAGAAACAGAAGGTGTAGTTAAAATTGAAGATGGTAAATATTATATTGTTACAGATGATGGTAAAAAATATGAACTTAATTCAAAACATTTGAAAAGAGTGAGAAAACTATGAGCAAAAAACATTGGAGAAATTCTTCCGAATATAGAAAATGGAAGAAAGCTGTTTTGTTAAGAGATAATTTAACTTGTCAGGTATGTGGGAGCAAAAAGAAATTGCAAGCACACCATATCAATTCAGGAAGTTATTTTCCTGAATTGAGATATGATGTTGATAATGGAATAACATTATGTAGAAATTGTCATAGCCATTTTCATAATGATTATAAAAAAAGTTATAGAGCTAAATGTACTTTAGATGATTGGAAAAATTTTATAGCATTAGCAGAATATTTGAAAGAAGTTTTATGTAAAGAAGGAGAATGATGGATTATTTGTCTACAACATTTCTTATCTATTTGCTTCGTTGGATTGCTTCAGCTTTTGTGATGATGATTCCTCTTTGGTTTTTGATAAAATTTGATTGTTGTAAAGGAAAATATCAGGAATATGTTCACCTTGTATTAGTGCAGGTCGCTGGTGCATTTATATTCTTTTACATTGACCAATATATTTTTAAAGGATAAAAGTGGAATTTACTATCAATCGGTTCGCTTTTATTTACACTTCAAAATAGTGCAGAAAATTGGACAGAAGAAGATTATTAAAAGGATAAAAAATGACTTGGAAAGATAGATTTCCGAAAGAAAATAGATATTTTGAAACTGATAATGGAATATTATATCATGGTGATGTTATTAAAGTGATGAATTTATTTAGGTATAATATTTTCGATATAATAATAACTGATCCTCCTTATTTAATTAGTTATAAAACAAATCGTAGAAAAGATAAAAACCATGAATTTTGTTCAACTATACAAAATGACAATAATTATAAGTTAATTGATGATTTTATAAAATTATCTTATAAAGTATTAAAAGATAATACCCCAATGTATTGTTTTACTTCTTGGAAAACAATTGATTATTTTCATAACAAAACTAAAGAAAGTGGTTTTAAAATAAAAAATCATATTGTATGGGTTAAAAATAATTGGACGGCCGGGGATTTAAAAGCACAATATGGACAACAATATGAACTTATTTTATATGCAAACAAAGGTAGAGCTAAATTTAAAGGTAAAAGGTACTCTGATGTATGGTATTTTAAAAAAATAAATAGTAAGCTCCAGAAACATCAAAATCAAAAACCTATTGAACTGATAGAATTTATACTAAATAACCATAGTGATGAAAATAATTTAGTATTTGATCCATTTAGTGGATCAGGCACTACTTTATTAGCTTGTGAAAAATTAAATAGAAAATGGATTGGTATTGAAATTGAAGAAAAATATTGTAAAATTATAAAAGAAAGGTTTGAAAATGAATTATGACATTATATATGGTGTAGATTTAGGTGAATACCTCAAAATACACAACAAAACAAAAGAACAACTCGAAAAAGAAATTGAAACAGATATAAAAATTTTACAAACAAATTATCAAAGATATGCTCAAAGAAATCATACATTGACAGATGAAGAACTTGAAATTGCTTCAGCAATAAGAAAATTGATAGAGAAGAAAAGAAAGCACCTAGAAAGGATAAAGAAATGGAAATATACAGAAAAGTAACAGAAGAAAGATTCTTTGAAATTCTTTCTTCTGTGAATAGCAATGTTGTAACATTTGATCCACCAGAAATATTTATCTACTACAATAATCTACTAAAGGCAGATGAACAAATACTTGCAAGAATGAAAATAGGAACATTTGAATATGAAGTTGAAGTGAAAAATTTTCTAGAATTTGTTCAAACACTTGGAAATTACTTTGATATAATAGCAATTTGGTTTATAAAATCAGAAAAAGGAGAAAAATGATTTTTGTAGATTTGGACAGCACATTGAATAACCTTATCATTGCTTGGGTTGAATTTCTTTCAATAAAAGAAGGCAAACCTTACACTTTGCAAGACATAGACAAATGGGATAGCATTTATCATTTGTTTGATAACCCTGATATATTTTTGAAAGAATATTATTTTGATTTAGTGAAGCCACAAGATAAAGCAGAAGAGTTTATGGAAGAATTATCGAAGATTGATGATGTAGTAATTATAACAGATACAAACGAAAAAGATGCTAAAGAAAAAAGAAGATGGTTAAACAGATATTTTACAGAATATAAAGTTATTTTTTCAAACAATGATAAATATTCATATATGAAAGAAAATGATATTCTAATTGATGATAAATTTTATGCGGTGTATGATGCAGTGAACAAAGCAAAAGCATGGGGATTGTTATATAGATGCAACAATCAATATTGCTACAATGATTACATTTGGCACAATCCAAAGTTCAGAATTGTTTTCAATTATGATGAAGCACTTGAGCAAGTAAAAAAAATCTACGGGAGGATTTAACCTCCCTTTTCTATTTATCCTCCTTTAACTTCCAGAAGGGCTTAAAGCCCCTCCATCTTCATTTTAAGAAACTTCATATCTTTTCTTTCCTTCAAAGCTAACATATCTCCAACAATAGGATTTTTACTATAAGCAGTAACTTCAACTTCAAAGAAGTTTGCAAATTCGGTTGATGCTAAAATTTCATCCATAAATTTAACAGGATTTTCTGTAACATCATATTGTATAGGCAATTCAAGCAAACTCAAAGCTCTATTTGCCATAAATTCAATATATTTGTAACTATCTTCTTTAGTAACTACTGGATGTTCCCCAACACTATAAAGATAATCTGTCATAGCTTTTTCTTGCTCTACAATTTGTTTAATAGCATTGATAATATCATTTTCAAGTTCTTCATCATAAATATCTTCATTCTCTTTTTTCAAATCAAGAAATAGTTTTGAATTAAATTCGCAATGACAATTTTCATCTCTGATAGAATATGTGTTAATTTGTGTCATTCCTTTGAACAATCCAAGTTTACTAAACGCTAACAATTGCATAAATTGTGCCATCAATTCAATTCCCTCTAAACCAGCCGCATATACAGCAATCATTCTTAACACATCTCGTCTAAATTGTTTATCTGCTTCAATTTCACTCAATCCTTGTTGCAGATATTCGTGAAATTTTTTAAATTTAGCTTTTTCTAAATAATCTATTTTTCTATCCATAACTGGCACTTCTAAAAATTCATTGTAAAACTCTTCTCCGAAACCTAAAGTATCAGTAAGTAACGAATACGCGTCGACATGTATGGCTTCAAACATTAATTCACTACTCAACATCATTCTAACTTCAATAGGTTTAATAACATCTAACAATTTAATGTAGCCAGTTAAAGCTTCAACATCATTTTGTGTAAACAATCTCAAAACATTTCTGATAAAATTTCTTTGACTTTCTGGCAGACTATTATAGTCTCTGACATCTTCCCCTAGCGGAATTTCATCCGCTAGCCAATGCATTTTTTGGATAATGTTGTAAGCATTATAACACCATTCATACTTCATTGGTTTATATGTTGGGTATTTTGTCGTTTGTCGTAGCAAGCTCATAGTTCTCCTTTTGTTTTATTGACACCAAAGACATTCTTCAAATTTTTGTTGGTTAGATTCCAATTGTTCTAACGCTTTAACAGCATCATCTGCTGATTTTAGTTCAAATTTTCCTACAGGTTTTGGGGGTTCACTTCTGACATAATATAAACTTTTAACTCCTCTAACCCAAGCAAACATATGTAAATCATAAAGATATTCCCTATCTGCTGGAGGAGCAATAAACAAGTTAACCGATTGTGCTTGATCAATATATGGTTGTCTATCCCCAGCAAAATCTATAATAATTTGTTGATTAATTTCATACGCAGTTTTAAACACTTCTTTTTCTTCTTCTGTTAAAATATCTAAATTTTTAACACTACCACCATCAGCTAAAATTTGCATCCAAGTTTCTTCGGTGTTAGCACCTTTTTCTTCAAGCAATTTTTCAAGATATCTATTTTTAATAATAAATGTCCCAACATTAGTTTTATGCGTATAAATATTTTTTACCAAAGGCTCTATAGATGGACTAGTATGATTACATAAAATACTAATACTAGCAGTTGGAGCAATTGCTGTAACATGGATATTTCTTTTATTTGTGCCGACTTCTTTAGCTAATGGGCAAGCGCCTTTTTCATTAGCTAGCTTTTCATTTGTTTTATCAAAAGTTTCTTTTATTTTTGAAAAAATTTGTTTATTATAGTGTTTCGCAGCTATACTTTCAAAAGGAATTCTTTTTTTCTGCAACAAATAATGAAATCCCATTACCCCTAAACCAATACTTCTTTCATATTCTGCGGCTTTAACTGTTTTTTCAAAGCCCCTTTCTCCTTTTGCATTATCTATAAAAGATTGCAAAACATTGTCTAAAAAGCGATGAATATCTTCCATAAAAGTCTCAAACACTTTTTCATTTTCTGTTATTTCATCCCAAAACTCAAGATTTATACTAGACAAAACACAAATATTAGAATAATCAGGTCTTGTGTGCAAAACAATTTCTGAACAAAGATTGCTAGTTGTAACATTCATATTTTTCTCAACATATTCTATCGGTCTTTGTGAATTAACATTATCTATGAATAAAATATATGGAACACCTCTTAACATTCTTTGATAAAGAATTTCATTCCATAGCTCAAAGGCATCTACTTCTTTTAATACTTCCCCTGTTTTAGGTGAACGCAAAAAATATTTTTCTCTTTTTTCTACAGCAGCTAAAAATTCATCATCAACCACAACACCAGTAAATAGTTGAGGTGTTCTACGATATGGGTCGCCTGTAGGATCTTTCAATTGAATAAATTCTTCTATTTCTGGGTGAGAAATATGCAAATAAACTGCTTTAGACCCTCGTCTAACACCTCCTTGACTAACAGCTAACACCATACTTTCGTCAACTTTCAAAAAAGGAATAATACCGCTAGATTTTCCAGTAGTCCCTACTTTTTCTCCTGCTGAACGCACAAAAGACCAATCTGTACCAACACCAGCGCCACGAGAAGCTAAATAAAAAGTTTCTTCCCAGGAGGAAAAAATACCATCTTTACTATCTTCAACTTGATTAACAAAACAACTAACTGGATATCCTTGTTGAGGCAATCCAGCATTTGCGCTAACAGGTGTCGCCGGGTGAAACCAATAATTTCTAATGTATTGTTTCATTCTTCCTCTATGCTCTCTACTATCTGTAAAAGCCCTACAAACCCTATCAAGCCATATTTCATAATCCTCATCTGGTTGGAAATATCTTTCTTTATACATAATTTTAGAGCTTTCTGGCAGTCCTGCCCAACCCCTATTAGGCTTTATAGGAACTAAATATTCTTCGTGTGTCATACTTCTCCTTTATACTTCATCTAAAATAATTCCACTATCTTCAAATTTCATATGTTCAAAATCTGTTTTAACAATAGCAGTAAACTTTCTGCTATTTCTTGATTTTTTAACAATAATTCTTGCTACATTTTCTTTGAACTCTTCCGAATTCTGATAAATAAACAAAAGAACAGAAGCACTATACTCAAGCTCTTTTGATCCTCTAGTTGTAACTTCTATTTTCTTATTTTTATTTTCACTTAAATTAACTTGTGTAGGGCTTATAATAACTACACCATAAGTGATTGCTATATCGTGCAACTCTTTCACTAAATCTGATAAACTTTTCCATTCTTCTTTAGAATAATCTTGCTTTACTAAATTCAAATAGTCAATAACAAATACTTTAACCCCCCTACGAATATCAAATAAAATCGTTTCTTTTATTTTATCGACATTATACCTAAAATAGTTAATGTAAAACCTATCTTTTTCAAAAAAAGAATTCCTCCATTCATCAATTGTTCTTTTCCACTCATCTTTGGGCAAACTAACCAATTCTTTATAAGATATTTTATTTTCCATAGCATATAATCTTGATAAAACTTGCCCAATAGGCAACTCTAAAGAAAGAATAGAAACTTTATGCCCTTGTTTATATGAATACAAAGCTTGATTTAAAGCAAATATAGATTTACCACCACCGCTTGTTCCTCCTACAATAGATAAGCCAGCTAATTGCAAACCAGCATTTGCCATTGATGGTAAAAATATATCGATAGTAGACATAGAATTAACATTATATTCTATTTCTGTAATATCTTTAGTTTTAGTGTCGTCAACATAAACCAAACTGCTTTCCATTTTTGAAAGCAACGATTTCACTTCATCCACTTTTTTATTTTTAGCTGCTTCTACCAAATCTGGCAACACACTATCAATTTGATGTAATACTTGCTCTTTTCTTAATTCGGCCAATAACTCATCATCTTCTATATCAGAAGAAACTTTTTCTAGACTATCTACAATAGCGTGCAAAATCTTTGCAATCTCATCGCTAAAATTGTTTGTTATAACGGCTTTCAAATAATCTTTATTAATTATTTTACTTGTTTTATCATAATAGCTCGATATAACGACAAAAATTCGTTTATATTGTTTTGTGAACATATCTTTTGATAGATGGTTCATAAGATACATATCTTTATCATATAGAAGCTTTCGCAAAGCTATCTTTTGAAAATTCATTCAGCTTCCTTATAGAAATGGTTCATCTGTTTTTTCTTGCAATTGAATCTTGTTCACAATATCTATCTCATATTTTCTATAAAAATCTGTGTACCCTAAATGTGAACAAACAAAAACAATCTTTTCTTGACTTTTCAATTTCTCTATCAAACCAAGCAACAATTTTGCTGAAAATTCTGTGTTAAGTGCTTTTTCCAAACCGACATTATATACAACAAAAATTTGATTTTCAAATGGAATATCAAAATCTCGTTCTTGAGAAAAAGCACTATCAAAATAATCAACAAAATCAATTCCAAAAACTTTAAACTCATCAATCAAAATAGGCACAAATAATTTACAAGCATTTTTCATATACACAACAGCCCCTTCAGGAGCTGTTTTCAATTTTTTTACCAATGTTTGAAATTTAACATCTGATATTCTGAAGCTGCTTTTATCGTATTTTGCCCATTGTTTAGGTAAATTCCTATAATAAAGCAAAAGAGATTTATCCATTACTCAAAACCTTTTGATATTCTTTTGATAATTGAGCATAAACAAAATCAAACAAACCATCTTTGCCTGTAAATTTTCTTGATTGTTCCATAGCTACAACATTGTCTTCAACACCATTCCAAATTTTTTTATAGTTTCCTTCTTTATAGCCATTGTCTTGTCTAAATTTGTTCAAAACATTTTTAACAATATAAACCCTGAAAATAGAAACATATTCATACATAGGATAAAGTAAGAACACACTATCCCACAACTGAAATATAATTTCAAACATTGTTTGATATTTTTGAGTTGTAACATCTTTTTTAACACAAATAGATGAAGCTAAATAAACAAGTTCATCTACTTTGCCTCTAAACTCTTCAATATCATCAAGTCTTCTTGAAATATTGTTATTAGCTTTTTTCACAATCTCAATTGTCACATCTTTTCCAAATGTACCAATAGCGGAAGATAAAACAAAATGCAAGATATCTACCAATTCTACTTTAACATTCTCCCAATCAATATCTTGATGTTTCCAATGTTTGAAATCTAAACTTTCCATCAACTCTGCACACTCTACCCAAACATATCTGTTCCATTTATATTGCTTATTTCTCCACTCTTCATCTACCAAACTATTAAAAGTATCTTGAAGCTCTACCACTTCTCTTATCATTATTTCTCCTTACAAAATTCAAAATCAAACAAAGGTAAATGCAGTTGTTTTCCATACATTGGCTTTATAACTAACTCTTTACCATCAGACTTAATATAACACCCATTCACTACAAGCTCGAATATTTTATCACATTTTTCTTTAAATGTTCCTGAAATGTTTTTAGTAATCTCATACAATTGATGATAACAACAAGAGCAAACACCTTTATATTTATATTTGCAATCTACCTTCTCACAAATAACACAATAGCTATAATCTTTATGCCATTTATAAACTTCGTTATTATACACTATTTTTATAACTTCGTCAAACATTTCAATAACACCGACACGAACAAAGCGATTTTCGATACCATTCATATAAGATGTGTTGACAATATTCGCATAGATATCATAAATCTTATTCTTATATTTGATTTTCAACCCTATTGGGTCAAATTCTTCATTGTAAATATAATCAACAATAGGAACATTGACATATTGCATTTCAGTCTTCAGTAAACTGACTGAAGTTTCTGTTTGTAACACAAATTTAAAATTTGATCGGATTTTTTTAGCAAAATTTATAAACTCTTCTTTTGAATTAAGCTTTTTGCCTCTTAATAATGACAATGTTTCAGCAGGTTCAACAAAACTTTCGATTTCATCTAATTGGTTATCAAATTTGCCTTTACCTTTCATAAACTCTACAGCATTTGCAGAATCAAAAGAGAAATAAAAAATAAACAAATGATATTTTCTTTTAAATTTTCTATGTCTTGTTAAAATACCTAACAAAGAAAAATCGCCAATATTCAAATTGAGCAAATCATTTCTCAATTTACCTTGACTTATATTTGAAATAAATTTTCCACTCTCTTTTTTGGCATACGCTAATTTGACAACCTTAAACCCGCTTTTAACTTTATAGATATAACAAGGAAAGGTCAATTCTGTTATTCTATTGACTTCTATATTTTGAACAGGTAGAGCTTCAATAGCTACTAAATCAGGAAACTCTATCATATTGACAATTTCATCTAAACGATAATAATGCTCAATTTTTTCTAAAATAAAAAACTCTGTCAATTTTCTGACAACAGATCTGTTGAAAACAAGAAACAATATTTGTTGCAAAGGATAAAACAAACCATTCAATGCTTTCTGCATCGATTTCAAATCATTGTTAAGATAATGGTAAATTATCTTTCCTAAATCTTTTTCTAAATCGACAAACGATATAGAATTCTTTTGTGTCTTCAAACCAATTTTGTCAGCCTCTAAAGATAGAGATAAAAACAATTCAAACAAAAATTTATACTTATCAAAATAGTTTTCAAAAATGTGTTGAGATAACGAACTATTTGGCTGTTTCATTATCTCTAATAACACATCTCTAAATCCTTCAATTTGTTGAGGTGTTATATTCTCCATTGTAACCTCTCTTCAAAAATTCGTGCAAATTATGCACATATCTTTTCAACCATATTCTTGGTAATTTGTATTTCTTTGCTATATAATCAACAGACCTACCATCTACAAATACAACTTTCAAAATAAATTTATCAAAATCTGTCAATTTATTGTACATTTCATTTGCTTCATAAATTTTCTGATAATCAATAGAAACTTCATAGTCATCAAAACTTTCTTGATACAACAAAGGATATATCTTTCTTTGGATATATTTCTTCAAACCAGAATGAACCTTCAATTTCAGCCAAAATTTGAAATCAGTTCCTTTTGATGGGTCAAACCCCTTTTCTGCTTCTAACAAAAAAATGTAAGCCTGATTTTCCAAATCTTCTTTAAACTTGAACAAAGCTTTGTTTCTTTTCAAAAAATACCAAACCATAGCTTTCACAAAATTGAGTTTTTCAATATCTGTCATTTGTTCCTCTTCTCCTCTATTTTAGTGAGTCCGTGTTCTTTCCTAACTTCTATAACATAATCAAAAAAATCATTTTCAATTTCTTGATGATGTTGTATCAAAAAGATAGATTTATTTTTCTTATACTCTAAAAGCATTTGCTTCAATAACTTAACACCTTTTCTATCTAATACGCCTAAAATTTCATCTAAAGCTAAAACATTCAACTCAATAGATGATAACAACTGCAAAGTTTCAAGCATAGCAAACAAAACAATCAAGCTCGCTCTTGTCTTTTCCCCGCTTGACAATGAATTGATTGTCTTCTCTACCCCTTTATATATAAACTTAAATTCAAGCTTTCCTCTAAATTCATACACAACAATTTCAGTATCAAATTTAAGTTTATCTGAGAGCTCTTTTATTTTTTTGTTGAATAAAAGCACAAAATTCTGCAAATATTTTTTCACCAATTGCTGGCTTTTGATAATAGACAAAACAATTTCTATAAAAATAAGATATTCTTTTTTCTCGTTATACGATTGCAAATATGACTTTTTCTGTTCTTCTAGCATTTGAACATTTTCAGACAACATTTTATATTGCTCTTTGTTTCTTTCATACAAGAGCAATTGTGTTTCAATTGTGTTTATTTCTCTTTCAATGTCGTTCTTCTTAACTTCAATTTCTCTTTTTATTTTTGACAAAACTTCTGCAATTTTATTTCTTTTTTCTTCTATCTCTTTCAGTTTTTCTTTCACTTCTTTATATTGAACTTTTATATCATTTAGTTCATCTTGCAGTTTATGTTGCCTATCTACAACAGATTGTCCACAAACAGGACATTCACCTTTTTCAAACTCTTTAATTTGTTTTGTCAATATATCTATTTTAGATCTCAACACAGATTGTTCAGTCATCAAATCTTTTTTTGTATTTTCTAAAGCTGATATTTGATTTTCTAACAACTCAACTTTTTTATAATCTTTAGACTCTTTCAAAGAAAGTAAACTTTCTAACAAAATACTTTTCTTGTTCAGCAACTTTTCTACATCTATTTCTTCAAAATTTGTCAATGTGTTCAATTGCCTATCAATCGATTTAATGTTAGCCATATACATTGACATCTCTTGTTTATAAGTTCGTTGTAATTGTCTGAACTCTTTCGCTATTTTCTCTATAGTTTCAATGTCAAAAAATCTGTAAACCAAATTGTGTTCATTTGTAACATCGAACACATTATTCAATGTGCCTATACTTAAATAGTAAAAAGCACTAAATACTTTATAGTCAATTCCAATTATATCCTCTATTTGCTTTAGAGCACTCTTTATGCCTTTTTTAGCTATATTCTTTCCATTTTCAAAAATATCTATTCTATTCTTTGCTCTATCATTCACAACAACATATTCAATGTCATTTTTAATAAACTTAATAGTAATACAATAAGGCTTTCCAGTTATTTTATTATATGTTTCGTCTATATTATCAGCTTCATTTTTAATATTTCTGTTATATAACCCTTGTAATAATGCCATCAAAATTGATGTTTTACCAGAGCCATTATCACCTAACAAAGTATAAATGCCATTTTCAAACTCTAAATATAAATGTTCTATACTTGAAAAGTTTTCAATCTCTATTGAAACAAACCTTATCATTTACTCACCCCAATATTCGTCTCGTTGTTCTATAACCTCACTAGCTTTGTCTTTAAGATACTTGTCAAAACAATCGTCACAAATATCAAAATAATAGATGTCGCCATCATACTTTGAACCATAACCAAAATGGATAGAAAAACTATTAATAGCATCTGTTTCATTAAATTCTTCACCACACCAATCACAAGAAACGCTCCTGATAACTTCTTCTGTTATTTCTTTAAATCTTGTTACTGTTATTTTATTAACCATTTGACACCCTTTTTGTAACATCTTTCAATAATTCGACACCTTTTTGGAATATTTCTGGTGTTATAGATTCATCTTGTTGAACCAATTCAATCAAAGCATCTACAATATCCATTCCATCAAAAGATACAATTTCATCAACTTTTTCTTCTATATTTTCAATAACTTTGTCGAAAACAATAGTCACATTTTTTGGAACATTAACATCAAATTGCTCTTCAACTGAACAAGAAAGATAAATTTTATACAAATTATCTTTGCTCAAAGCTTGAACAAGATTATTATATTCTTTGCAAGTCGCAACAAGCTTTATTTTTTGAGGCAACCAACTTAAATCAATAAATTTATAGTCAACACCTTCATCTTTTAGTTCAATCAGAAAACAACCTGTCTGTCTTTGTGGCTCAAACTGAATTGTGTATGGAGAGCCACAATAATGCACATTGTCAAAAGGGTCATATTGAATATGAATATCACCTAAAAACACTTGATCAAACTTTTTAGAAATTCTTCTCACATCAATCTCTTGTTTTATCATACCAATATTTGAACGAATATGGCTGAACAGCACATTATAATGTGTGCTTTTTGTCTTCAAATTTTTTATTTTTTTGATATTATGGTGACTAACAAAATACAAATGATAATTTTTATACTCTAAAGGTTCTTCTGTTATATCGTAATATTTAAAACCAAATTGTGGCAATTTTGTGAATGTTGATGTTTCATTATCAATTGTTTCGTGATTTCCTGATATAACAATCACATCTTGTGGTAATTTCAAAACATTTTCATAAAAAACAGAAATTTCATCTAAAGTAGGGTTCTTGAAATCAAAAATATCACCACCAAGAATAACAACATCAACTTCTTGCTGTTCAATGAAATCAAACAATTTTTCAAATCTGTTTTTTTCAAATTCTGCCTCTTTTCTCAATTTCAAATGAATATCTGAAACAAACAATATTTTCATTGCTCACCTTTTTTGAACAACACAACTTTCTCACTAATCAATTCTCCATCTTTATCATAAAAGAGAATGGTTTGTGATGGAATAAAATTCAAATATCCTGTGTTGTATGAATAGCTATTCGTTCCCATCAAACTACCAACAGATATAGCATAACCACCATTATACATCATAGATTTGTTATACTGGTGCCAATGCCCATTCAAAATCAATTTCGGCTCAACACCATAGATATTTTTACAATTTGCTATCGCTTTCAATTGTGCTTGTTCATTAAAAGCTTTATATGTTCTATCAATATCCCCGTGAAATATAAAAGCATACACATCATCAACTATTTCAAATAACCCATGCCCCGAATAAAAATATTCTACTTTATATTCTTTCAAAAAAACTTTCAGCAATTCAAAGAAAATGTAAGTGAAATCAAAACCTTTTTTATAAAATTGTTGAACATCTGTCATTCTTTCGTGATTGCCTGTGACACCATAAACTTCAACAATAAATCCATTCACCAACAAAGTTTGAATTTTTGAAGCCATATATTTAGCAAACTCTGAAACAGCTTCCATAACAGGCATTTCAGCAACTAAATCACTTCCATGAATAATACCATCAAAAATATCCCCTAACAACACAACTTTAACTTTATAAGAGGCGTAAGGTGCTGACATAAAAATGTTGAACAATTTGTCAATTCTTTGTTTAGCTATTTCAAAATTATATTCATTTTGTTCAGCAACATCTTTGCTTTCAACTTTAGCACCAATATGTAAATCCGACAAACATATAATAGACGATCCATTTGCGTTATTAAACTCCCTGACACAATCATATTCTGTAACATTCAATTCAACATTTGAAACACATTGTTTCAGTTCATCTACAATAGCATCATAAATATTTTCAACACGAACTTTTTCTCTTATCTGTTTTCTTAACAACAGATTTTGATCTTTATAATATTGAAGTTGTTTGTTCAATTTATAGACACTATCAGACAAAACTTCATTCTCTCTCAAAATATCAGAAAGAATTTCTTTCTTTCCTTCTTCTTTTTCTACATAAGACAAATAATCTTGATTTCTAAATCGTTTTTTAAGGCGCAAACCCAACAACCCAGCAATTGTTCTTATAACAAATTCAGTTTTACCAAAATAATTAGCTAACTCTTTTCTTGACAAGCCTTCTTTATACTTAACTACAAACTCATCTACACTAACACCATAATGTTTCTCAATATAACTTTTCGGATCAATCATATATCAAACTCCAATTTTAGAATGTGCTAATTTAGCTATAAAATAACTATCAACTAAATCATCATATTTTTTATAACTTGAAGCTAACAAATCTTCTTTAACATCTTTTGGTAAATATTTCCACATTTTGTCTTTATCTGCTCTACCATCGTTTGTAGCAAATTTTTTGATAGTTGATGGAGTAAATGTCAAAACATCATAACCACTTTCAATCATAGAATATTTAAGAAAACCATAACCTGATGCCAAATCTATTGTTCTACCTTTGCTAAAAAAAGAAGGGCTTTCAATCCCTATCACTAAAACATTTGCAATCGGATTAAGTATTTGAAATAAAGCTTGTTTTATATTTACAATTCTTTTGTCGAATTTCTTATCTTTAGGGGAAAGAAGCATAGAACATAAATATTCTCCTTTTTCAGACAATAGACAAACACCGGTGTTTGTGCTAGAATAGTCTATACCAACAATTACATTCTGCATTTAAAATCCTTTTATAACACCCACACATACTACAAAGGATATTATAACAAGATTTTAAGTTTTTGTCAAGGGTTTATAAAAAAATTTGTCTCATCGGTGGCGAGACTATATCTCTATAAAATAATCTAATTAGAGGTTAGTATTTACACTCTATCTTTAACTCTATCTAAAGCTTATATTTAGTATCTGTAGAACATACACACTATACTTATATGGTAATGTACCACTTTTGTAGCTCTATTTAACTATAAGCTTTCTATTATCTAACTATACACCTCAATAGAGGAACATACACACTATACTTATATGGTAATGTACCACTTTTGAAAAGCAAAGTCTATAACGAAAAAAGCCCCCATTTCAGGGGGCTAGAGTTAGATTTAATGGACAATATTAAGATGCTTGACTTTAATTAACATTTGTGGTAAAATATTGTTAAACAAAAAATAAAGGGTAATATATGACAAAAAATACTTTAGTTGTTGACGCAAGACTAGTAATGTTTTATACATTTCACAGAAACCTCCCTATTACTCAATCTATTGATATTATTGCCGAACATGGTTCAGCACCGAAAATTAAATATAATAAAATTATTTTTGCGTGGGATAGTCCAGCAGGAAATGTTAGAAGAAAACAAATGTATAAAGAGTATAAAGCTCATAGAAAAGAACAATATAAAACCGAACAAGATAAAAAGAAATTAGAAATTTTTAATGATAAATACCAAAAGATGGAAAGTATTTATAATAAATTAGGTAATGTTATACACATTTACGGATATGAAGCTGATGATATTGCGAACATAATTAGCTTTAGATTTGCTAATACTGACAATAATATTTGGTTGCTATCATCTGATAAAGATTGGGCAGTCAATTTAATAGCCGACAATATAAAACAAATTCATTTAACTAAAGGTATAATAACGAGAAAAACGGCAAAACGAATTTACGGTATAAAACCAGAACATATTATAAAAGTCCAGGCTTTAGCAGGTGTAGCTAAAGAAAATGTAAAAGGTATTTATAGATTAGGCGATAAACGAGTTATACCATTGTTTGAACAATATGAAGATGATGAAGTTATAGATATTGTTCAAGATTGGGTAGATAACTCTAAATATGGTTGTAAATTGAATGATTATGATTGCGTAAATGATATGTATCAATTCAACTATGAATTATTACGACCAATAACTTGGGAAGATTTGACAGAACAAGAACAACAGAAATTTATAGAACAATTCAATAAAAAAGAAAAATATTCAGCAAAAGATGTTGAAATTGAAATATTTAAAACATTACATACACCATACTTATTTCAAGAAAAGACTAAAAAATTTTACAGATTGACTTGACATTGATTTGAAAATGTGTTATAATTCTCTTATCACTTACAAGGAGGTGCTTTTGAGTTAGTTTTAAGATTGTGTCCAATTCTTCCTACAACAGAACAGGTGCAGAATATCTGCTAGAAATTTTATAGAAACAAAGGAGAAATAAATGAATCTTTCTGAACTTACTGTAGATCAACTCAAAGCAATGGGTTTGAGTGATGAACAAATTCAAGGTATTATTGGTGTAAAACAAGCAACAGAACAAGGTGGAGGACTTCCATTTCCTCTTGTAAAAGTTAACTATGATCCAGATCTTGGAAATCTTGGCGACTTGTGTTTCAATCCGCAAAAAGATGATAGCGGTGCAACTGTAAGTTGTGAAAAAATGTTTGAACAGCCATTTAAAATTAGATTTTTGAAATCTTATTTTCAATATTCTAAATTTGATGGAGCAGAAAACAGAGTCACTGTTATGTCAAATATTTTTGCATCAACAAGAGATGCTAAAAAAGCATATGACCTAAAATCTGGAGTTCCTATCACAACAATCAAAGATAACGAAGAAGATGTAAAACTTGTTCGCATCTCTTTGGTTGAACTATTTGATGATGAAGGCAACAAATATTATGGAATTTTCTATATTCGTGGTGCATACCTTTTTGCAATGAATGAAATCTTGCAAAAATTTGAAAATGAAGCACATCTAACAAAAGTGCTAACAATCGCCCACGAGAAAAAGAAAAAAGGTAGAGTTGTTTACTATGTTCCTGTGCTTGAAGCTGAAGAGGATTATGATTTCCTAAAAACTATCAAAGAAGATAGTGAACAAATCGCTAAATTCGATAAATGGGTTCAGCAAGTGAATTCACAAGGAACAACAGAAACTACGCCTACCACTTCATCAGAAGCGCAAGATGATGATATCGATGAAGACGATATCAACTTCTAAAGTTTGGGGCATTCAGCCCCAAATCATACATATTTTGCTCTACGCAACCAGCCTTTTTTATATATCTTCAATTTAGGATTTTTCTCAATCAATTTCATATAATATTTGGCTTCTTCTGCATCATACAAAATATCAAACAAATCTTCATCGAAATTGTTCAATGCCTTCAATGTTTGCTTTCCTACAATTCCATCTACACTAACACCAACAATTTTTTGGGCTAATTTAATAGCATTTTTCATACCTGCATTAACACCAAAAATAAATATCTCTTCAGCTATTTTTTGTGAATTAACTTTATCAAGTTTAGCAATATCCCAATATTCTTTTTTGTAAATACTTTTCACTTCTTTTAAAACTTTTCTATCTTTACACATCAATTGACTTACAATTTTTTTATCTTTGTATTTTTTAAAAAGCTCATACATTATTTTCCAAATATAACTATTTTTATGGTGTTTTTGTGTAATACCCATAAATGTCCAATAGTTTTCTGTAGGATTTTTGTGCAAAGCATTTAAACAATTTCTATATTCCAATCTTTTCAGTTTTCGATATGCTTTATAAAATTTTGCCATTATTTATCCTTCTTAATTGGCAACTTTTCGTGCAGAATATCTTCTATAACTGCAATTCCTTTCGTTCCTTGATGTGAAGAAATACCAACAATTGCTGCTGTTAATAATGGATCTATATCTGCATATTCACACAACCAAAATGTGATAACACCTAAAAATCCGCTGATAACAATATCCCCGACCCATTCAGAAAAGCTAAAACGCTTCAACTTTCCTTCTCTTATCTTTCGTATATTGTAAGCAGTCCCTCCCCATATTGAAAGAATAAGTACCCATAAATAGGTAAATATAGAATAATTTAAAGGGTCTTTATTCATTTTATAATCCTCCTAGACTGCCTCTTTCACTTCCATATAGACAGGTGTTCCATGCCCTTTCCACCCGCTAGATAATTCAAGATATGGTTGAAGTTTATACACCCCAACCATATCAACATCATTTTGTTGCAAAATATAATAAATATTAGTACTATTTAATTCTGTTTGAGCAGACCAAGTAACATTTGTTTTGTCTGGTTTTCTGACATGAATTTCAGCTTTTGTTATTTGACTTGTGTCAATACCTACATCAAACACTAATTTAGTACCAACATCATTAACAAAGATACCTTCCATTATTTGTCCTTTCAATCTTCCCAAAGTTGGTCTATTTTGAATTTAAGTAATTGTTTTATTTTAGAGGAGAAAGTTACATTTTCTTTCACATCACTTTTAAACATAATTTCGTTTTTAGGTTCAGTTTTTGTTGTAAATGTTGTTACAAGTTTTGTAATAAATCCAAATAGTGTTTTGAAAGTAGATGTAAAATATATGACCGATTTTGTGCCTAATCTGTTGACATAAGCATAAGTGTCAACAAAAACATTTACAATATTATATACTTTAGTTTTAGTATCTATCAAAATTTGTTTAAAATATTTTGTTATAGTTTTTGTATCAATAACGATAGCAAAAATGTTAGATACTCTATTTTTTAAATCTACAACTTTATCAACAATAGTATTTACAATAAGTTTAGTATCTTGTTTGATAGTATAGGCAACCTGTGTAATAACATCTACTTTCGTGTCAAATTTGTTATCAATATAAGTTCTAGTAGTAGTTAACAAATCTTGGATTTGTTCTTTTAATGTAGACACTTTATTTTGTAAATCTACAACTTGAGTTAACAATGTTTTTATAGTAATATCAGTATCTATAGTATTATCGACATAAGTTTTAACAACATTTTTTGTATCATAAATTTCTAATTTGTATTGAGAAATTTTGCTCAATAAATCGTGGTATTGAGTAATCAATGCCGAAATATTTGCAAATGTATCTACAACATTATCAATATAAGTTATAACAACATTTTTAGTATCAAAAATATTATTTACTAAAGTTTTTCCTGTAACTTTGGCGTCTTGTTGTTTAGTAATTATATTAGATACTTTAGTATTAACATCTTGTATTTGCTCAATAATGTTAGTTATTTCTGCTAAAGTGTCAAAAATATATGTTGCCTCTCCTTGAGTAGAAACAACAACTTTTGTGTCAGCAATCTGGATTATATTGTTAGTGATACTA
>Ga0256843_1001105_pt1 | contig 21796 bp, 20 predicted proteins | sample AlvinellametaG_FD_191572 | JGI IMG/M metagenome (GOLD analysis project Ga0256843, IMG submission 191572) | Pompeii worm associated microbial communities from hydrothermal vent at the East Pacific Rise, Pacific Ocean - Alvinella | ecosystem: Host-associated > Annelida > Integument > Unclassified ... | reverse complement strand
TATTCACCTAGGGCACGTTTTTCCTCGTGCAGATGGAAGACGACGCTTTTGCATAGATGCAACAGTTTTAGAGTTTATACCTCGTGAAAAAGTGAAAGAGTAGAGGAGAGAGACTCCCTACTTTTTGAGACAGTTGTCAACATAGATGAGTTCAAATGCTATGTCTATGTCTAACCACCCTTTGTTCTTATGACCTGCAACATGCGTGTTGAGGTTTTTGAGTGCACCTTCCATAAGAAAGTCACGAGCATCAATGGTTCCTTTTGCTTGACAAACGCCACCATCAAGTGAGTATGTCATAGGAATAATCTGCTTCACACCATTGAGTGTAACAGCTACATCTAAAGTTTTCTCATTAACTTTTACAATTTTTGCATGGGCTCTTTGTGAAGAGAGTTGTGGTACAAAGTACTTTAATATGTTAGATGTTTTAATGTTCGCTTTTGCATCTATGTCAGCCATATCTATTTGGACAGCTGTTCCTACTAAAGCACTTTTAATATCTGAGTGCTTGTTTGATGGTATGAGAATAAGGTCTTTAAATGTACCACTAACACCGATTTTTGCCATAGTTTTGTAAGATGTCCAGCTCACAGTCGTACTCTGAATGTCAACACAGTTGTTTGCACTAAGTGTTGAGAGTAAAAGTGCAGAAGCAACTGGAGTAAGAAAGATTTTTTTAAAGTTCATTGAGTTTTCCTCTGTTGTAATATATGCTAATTATATCGAGTGAAAGTTAGAGCAAGTGATTTTTTGAGAGTTGTTGAAAACTCTAATGTAGTTTAAAGTTTTAGTTGCAGAGAAATTGAAGAAGTGTAAGGTAGAGCTTTTTTGTATCTATTGGTTTTGCTAAGTGTGCATTCATTCCCGCATCGAGACATTTTTGAATGTCCTCTTGCATTACATTGGCACTCAGTGCAATAATCGGTATGAGTTTGTCTTTTTGTCTAATGAGCTCAGTCGCTTCAAAACCATTCATATTTGGCATTTGAATATCCATTAAAATGAGGTCAAAATCCTCTTTACTAGCCATCTCAACAGCAATAGCCCCATCATCTGCAAATGTAAGCTGTAGACTTGTGTCTTCAAGAAGCATCTCTAAAAGACTTTGGTTCATTTTGTTGTCTTCAGCGATGAGAATTTTTGTATTTTTAAGAAGGTTGAGTTCCTCTTCTAGCTCATCGAGACTACGTTCTACTTTCTGTTCGCTTTTCTCTTCTTCTCTATCTACTTCTAAAGGGAGTGTAAAAATAAAAGTACTCCCTTTAGAGTACTCACTCTCAACAAAAATCTCACCACCCATCATCTGTGTAAGGTTTTTACTAATGGAGAGCCCAAGACCAGTTCCACCATACTTACGACTAGTGTCCATGTCTGCTTGTGTAAAGTCTTCAAAAAGAGAGTCTATCTGTTCTGGTTTAAGACCTATTCCATTGTCTTTTACTTCAAAACGAACATCTCTCTCGTTTATGCCAATAACAGAAATTTCAATGAGGCCTTTAGAAGTGAACTTAATAGCATTACTTACTAGGTTTGTTAAAATTTGAGAAATACGAAGAGAGTCTCCCACTCTTTGGAAATTCTCAATATCTTTGTAGTGAATGACTATCTCAAGACCTTTTGCCTCTGCTTGAGAGATGAACATACTCTGAACATTCTCTACACATTTTTTTAAGTTAAAAGTGTGTTTTTCAATCTGCATTTTTCCAGACTCTATTTTGGAAATGTCTAAAATGTCGTTAATAACACCCAGTAAAAGTTTTCCAGAAGCATTAATTTTGTCCATAAAATCTTGCTGTTTAGGAGAGAGCTCTGTTTTGAGTGAGAGTTCAGTAAGTCCAATAATTGCATTGAGTGGTGTACGAATTTCATGAGACATATTGGAGAGAAACTTACTTTTAAACTCTAATGCTTTTTGTGTCTTTTCTTTCTCTACAAGAAGTGCTTCATGCTGTTGTTGTGTTGCACGGAAGAGTCTAAAAGAGTAGATGAAAAGGAGTGTTAAGAGTAGAAAAATAATACTACTTATAGCATTTGCATACATGAGTTGCTCTTCTAAGTAGTTTTTTCTCTCAAAGAGGTTCTGTTTGATGATTTTTACTAAAGAGTCATTAAGAGCATATGAGTCATTAAGAATATTATGTGTTGTTGTAAGGTATGCTTGAATATTCTCTTGACTCTGTTTTTGCAGAGATTTGTACTCAATTTTTGTTGAGAGATCATCTAAGCTTTTTAAAATACTCTTAATGTAAAGACTAAGTACTTTTGTGTCCTCGTATGTATGAAGTTGCTCTATAATTGTTGCTATCTCTTCTGAGGAGAGGTAAAGTAGTTTTGTTTGCTCTATAAAAATGTAGTTTTTAAAGGAGTTTATTGTGCCCGTTTGTGCTAACTCTTCAACGATGTTATGACTCACTAAAATACTAATAATATACTCTGGCATATAGTGAGTAAGAAGAGAACTCAGAAAGTAGATTTTTCTGTCTTTCTCGAAAAGTAGTTGTGAGATGTCACCAATTCTATAGTTCTCAAAACCGAGCGTATTAAGAAACTCATAGTAATCTTTGTAGTCCATTTGAAACTGTTTAATTTTTTCTAGTTTGTTGTTAAACTCTTTATCGATGTATTGTGGATGTTTTTTTTGGAGTGTGTAGAGTGCATCTATGTTTTCAACAATTTGACTCTGAAGATTTTCATTATGTTGATGAAACGTAATTTCACCATTGTATGTGGCAATACTGACACCAAGTTTATGAAGTGCTTCAAGGTAAGTTACACCATGAATTTCATTTTCTGTAATATTAAACTGGTTTTGAATGTCACTACGAATGTGTGTATACACAGTAACAATGAGTCCAATGGTTATAAGGTATATAACAAAAAAATTAATTAATATCTTCATGAGCAATGATTATAACATTTTTATGATAATTTTTTTTTAATTACCAGTATATTTTCCCGTAGTATATCTTCTTTTGGGTACATTTTGAAGACTTTTCTTGAAAATTTGGCCACATTTAAGGGACAAGTAGTGAGTAAGTGGTGAGTGCATACAATTGTAGATTTCTTTTGGAAAGTGTGCATTTTTTACACACTTTCTAAGAGAATCATCGTTCTTCACTTGAAAAAGTATATTTTTTTCTTTTTTACAAAGATTTCTTTTTCTTTAAATTTTATATCATTAGCAGATTTTCCTGCACTTCACTTCATAGAGGGAAATACTTTTACCCCTTAGCAACTTCAAACTTTCCAACAGCACAAGAGACAAAACTTTTGGCTTTCATGGAGCTATCTTGTACAAAACCAAAACTCTCACCCTCAAAAGGGTAGCCTAGTTTACGAAGTGCACTCTTTAAATGCTCTACTTTTTCCTCTTCTATCTCAAGGCTTATTTCTCTTGGCATCACCTCAAGGTTGACCTCTATGTCACCAAACTCATCGGCTAGTTTTGTAGTGAGAGTGTTTGCACATCCTCCACATTTTACATTTTGAACTTTAAATGTCTGTTTCATCTTAGTGCTCCTTTTTAGAATCTTCTAGCTCTTTTTTGGCATAGATTTCAAATAGTATTGGAATTATAACAAGACTTAATATAGCCGAGCTTACAATCCCTCCAAGCATCGGTGCAGCAATGCGTTGCATCACTTCACTTCCTATGCCATGAGTGTACATAATAGGGGCTAGCCCTGCCAAGATGGCAAATACTGTCATTAGTTTTGGACGAACTCTTTGTACTGCTCCCTCATAGATGGCTGCGTTTAACTCTTTTATACCAAATGCAGTGCCATCTTTCTTTTTTGCTTCATCCACTGCTTCCTGGAGGTAGACTATCATCACTATGGCAGTCTCAGCTGCCACTCCAAGCAGAGCTAAAAAGCCGACAATCACAGCAATACTCATCGCAAAGTTGAGGATGTCGATGTAGATAAGTCCACCTAAAAGTGCAAATGGCAGAGTAAAAAAGACAATGAGTGTCGGTACCATTTTTTTCAAAGCGAGATAAATAAGCACGAAAATGACGACAAGCACAGCCGGAATAATCCAGACAATTTTTTTCATTGCCGAGTCAAGATACTGAGACTGTCCAGCCCACTCAATGTAGTAACCACTCTCAAAGTTAATCTCATCGATGAACTTTTGAGCATTTTTGACATACTCTTTGGCAGTTACACCCTCTGTAGGGGTGATGTAGATGAAGGTAACAGGTGTTGCCATCTCACTTTTAATCACAGAAGCACTCTGTTTGTAGTAGATGTTGGCAAAGGTGCTTAGTGGTACAAATCCGAGTGGCGTTTTAATCTGAATATTTTGGATACTCTCCAAACTTCTTCTCTCATCACCTTCCAAACGCAGTGCTATGGAGTAGCGTTCTAAGCCTTTGTACATAGTGGAGACTTTGAGCCCACCAATGGCAAGGTTTGTGTACTCTAAGAGTTGGTTTTTGCTAAGGTTGTAGCGTTGCATCGCCTCCTCATCTAAGTCTAAGTAGATGAAGTACCCAGCACTTGCCTGATCTGCAAAGACAGAGAGGGTTTTGTCATAGTTGCGGAGTTTTTCCTCTATGAGTTTTCCGTACTTTTGTAAGCCCTCTGCATTTTGTCCATAGAGTTTAATCCCTATGGGTGTGCGAATCCCGCTAAGAAGCATATCGATACGACCGCGAATAGGGTAGGTCCATGAGTTTGTAAGCCCTGGAACTTGCAGAGCATCCTCCATCTCTTGACGAAGTGAATCGTAAGTGACACCCTCTCTCCACTCACTTTTTGGTTTGAAGGAGATGATGGTCTCTATCATCCCCAGTGGAGCAGGGTCAGTTGCAGTACTTGCACGTCCAGCCTTGCCAAACACCATCTCCACCTCAGGAAAAGATTTGAGGATTTTGTCTGTTTTTTGTGTAAGAGACTTGGCTTGATCTACTGAGATGCCATAAGGGGTAACCGGCATATACATAAAGGTCTGCTCATTGAGCATCGGCATAAACTCCCACTTAAGAGAGTTAAAAAGTGGATAGATGTAGCCCAAAGAGGCTACCACTGCTACTATCACAAGATACTTGAGTTTGAGTCCATAAACGATAATGGGGTGGTAAAGCCAGATAAAAAAACGGTTGAGTGGGTTTTTGTTTTCAGGGATGATTTTTCCTTTGACAAAAAACACCATCAACACAGGTACAAGCGTAATACTTAAGATTGCTCCTGCTGCCATAGCAAAAGTTTTTGTAAACGCCAGAGGGGTAAAAAGCAGTCCCTCTTGCCCTGAGAGTGCAAAGATAGGTAAAAAAGAGACCACAATAAGTGCAAGAGCGAAAAAGATAGGGCGACCCACAAGTTGAGAAGATTTTAAGATCACCTCTATACGCTCTTTATCTGTAGGGAGACGACCCTCTTTGAGCTCAAATTTGTGAAGCATTTTGTGGGCATTTTCTATCATCACTATGCTTGCATCGACCATAGCTCCTATGGCGATGGCAATCCCTCCAAGGGACATAATGTTGGAGCCTATACCAAACATCTTCATCAGTAAAAAGGTACTTCCCACTGTAAGAGGAAGTACAATGAGTACAATAAGTGAAGAGCGAAGATGGAGTAAAAAAAGCCCAATCACAAGGATGACAATGATAGACTCCTCAATGAGTGTACTCTTAAGTGTTTCTACCGCTCCATCTATAAGTCCTGAGCGGTCATACACTGTAGTGACATCAACACCATCAACTTTAAGATCTGCCATCTTTGCTTTAATGCGCTCTATGGCGGAGTAGACATCTTCACCATAACGAACAAGGATAATCCCTCCGACAACTTCCCCTTGACCGTTAAGGTCTGCTACTCCGCGACGAGGAGCTGGGGTGAGTTCTACTCTGGCGATGTCTCCTATGGTAAGTGGTATGCCCGATTTGGTAGTGATAACAAGCTTGCGAATATCGTCAAGGTTTTTGACATACCCTTTTGCCTGCACCATCCACTCAAAACCGTTCTCTATAACGATGCGACCACCGGTGTCGTTGTTGTTGGCTTTTAAAACTTTGGCAATATCTTGGATGCTGAGGTTGTACTTGATAAGGTTGTCGTTATTCACAGTCACTTGGTATGTTGGCACGAATCCACCAATGCTTGCGACTTCACTGACACCATCGACACCCATAAGAGCATACTTGTAGTAGTAGTCTTGGATGGTTCTAAGCTCTGAGAGGTTTTTTGTTTTGGAGCTGAGAGCATACTCATAGACCCACCCAACACCACTTGCATCTGGGCCAAGAGTGACATTCATATTTGATGGGAGGGAAGATTGTACCGATGCGAGCTGTTCTAAAACGCGGCTTCTAGCCCAGTAGAGGTCGGTGTCATCTTTAAAGATGATGTAGATGAGCCCTGTCTCATAAGTAGAGTAGCCACGAACTGTCTCAATGTTAGCAATCGCTAAAAACTGAGCCACAAGAGGGTAAGTTCCTTGCTCCTCCACTGTCTCAGGAGATTGTCCATTCCATTTGATCTCTACAATCACCTGTGGAGGAGAGAGATCTGGCAGGGCATCAAGTGGAGTATGTCGCATACTCCAGATGCTCCCAGCCACTAAAAAAAGGGCTGCCATAAGGATAAGAAATTTGTTTTTTATGCTAAATGCTATGAGTTTTTCTATCATAATATACTCGTTATTTTAAGATAGAATGATTATAACTTTTTTGTGTGATGGGTTTGTGGTGGGGAGGATGGTGCTAGGGTGAGAGATGAGCTGTTGAGTTTTTTGTTTTATGATGAACATAGTCTTGAAGTAGGCATTCCCAATGTGGACATTGGGAACGAGGAATAAAAGAAGATTAAATCCTTTAATAAAGCCCATTTATCTGAGCATCGCTGTCCATCATAAAGAGGGCATTGGCTACCACTTCATCACCTGCATTTAAACCATCTGTAATGATGTATTTGTGGGAGTTTAGTGGTTTTACACTTACCTCTAAGGGATCATATTCTCCTTCGTATTCACCTACTACAAAGACATAGTACTTGCCATCTTTTCTCATGACGGCGTTTGTTGGGAGAGTGAGGTACTCTTGCTTTTTATCTTGCGAGATTACATTGGCATACATTCCAGGGAAGAGCTCTTTTTCACTGTTTTTGACTCTTAAACGCAGTGTAAGTGTGGCATCTTTTGGGTTGAGTTCTGGGTAGAGTAGTTTTGAGCTTGCTTTGTATGTTTTAGTGGAGCTTTTTACAGAGATGCTAAAATCATCAGTATTTTTAAGCCATGCTATATCGTCCTCAAATACCTTTGTCTCTACCCATACTTCATCAAGATTGACAATCTCATAGAGTTCGTTTTTTGCATTAAACGCGGAGCCATGAGTGATGTTTTTTTTAAAAATATAACCACTTACAGGAGCATAGATGGTGGTGTTTTTAGAGACTTTTTTTGTTGAAAGGAGCTCTTTTATCTCTTTTTGAGAGACTCCTAAGAGTTCTAGTTTTAGTTTTGCAGAGTGAAGCATTCCATTATTAGTGCTGGCTCTCTTTTTTGTGTAGTTATAAGAGTTGATGTACTCCTCTTTTGCTTTGTAAACCTCTGGGGAGTAAACACTCACCAGTGGAGTGCCTTTTTTGACATAGGTGTAGATTTTGTCGGCATATATTTTCTCCACAAAGCCACCAAATCGTGGTGCAATGGAGTAAACGCGAGCCTCATCGGCTACAACATAGCCGTAGTTTTTTTTACTATGGAAGCTCAACTCTTTTTGCACTTTAAGTGTTTGAACAGAGAAGAGTTGCTCTACTGTTGTGCCATTGGCAAAAAGGAGGAGAGGGAGTAGGAGGTAAAGTATGCTTACGTGTTTCATTGGAGTGCTCCTGAGAGTTGTGCTATTTTTGCTTGTGCACGTTTGTAGTTCGCAAGTGCAACAATGCTTTTTTGCTCTAGTGAGAGTTTTTGAAAAAGTACATCTATGTACTTAAAAAGATCGCCTCCTGTAGAGATGCTAGAAGAGGAGAGTTCAAACATATGTGCAACTTGAATGAGTGCATCATCTTGTACTATATGGTAGATTTCATAAGCCGCTTGCATCTGTGCATAGTAGACTTTGAGTTGTGCGTTTAGGAGTAGTTTTGTGTTACCCTCTTGGCTTTTTACAGAGAGTTTAAGAGCTCTTGCTTCCTCAGTTTTACTCTCTTCTGTACCATAAAGTGGAAGGGAGAGGGCTACTCCAAAGTTTACATAGTTACTATAGTTCTCTCTATAAGCATAGCCTGCAAGGAGTTTTATGTCTGGGTAGTTGTTGAGTTCTTTTCGTGTTACTTTAGCACTTTCTTTGAGAAGCTCTTTCTCTTTTATGGCGAGTTCTGGGTTGTTACCATAGATTGTATCTAAGGCTATTTTTTTTGGTAAATTATCCATGCTTAGTTCAATATCTAATTCATTTATAGTAAAAGCAGCTAGGTATGAGACTCTTGCATAGGCAGAAGTGAGTTGAGAGCGCAGAGAAGATTGCTGGATTTTGAGGTCGCAGAGAGAGAGTTCTGCTTTCATTATGCCCATATGTTGGCTGGAGTTTATGCTTGTGTAGGATTCATAAAGTGCAATGTTTTGCTCTGTAAGTTCTATGTACTTCTCAGTTATTTCATAAAGTTCTTGAAGTTCCCAAATGGTATATGCTTCATTTTTAATGTCTGCTACAAGTTGTACCTTCGCACTTTGTAGCTTTTGTTTGAGTATGGCATCTTCTGCAAGGTCTATTTTCTCTTCTGCATCGCGTTTACCATAAAAAGGAATCTCTTGTTGGAGGCTTAGCACTTGTTGGTGCATTTTTTCATCTGCCGTAAGAGTATTACTTGTAATGAGTAGCTGTGGATTCTCAAACTGCTTTGCTACATCAATGGCATATTTATTTGCTTCTATTCTTGCGTTTATAACTTCTAGTGATGGGCTATTGGCAAGTGACTTCTCTATAACATCGTCCAAAGAGAGTGCTTGGAGTGATGTAAAGAGAAGGGAAAGAGCAAAGAGAAGTGTTTTCATAAGAGAGCCTTTAAAAGTTTATGCTTGTTTTTACACGAGATTTTTTTCCTTTTTGTGGAAAAATGAAAATATGCATCTGCCATGTACCATTCATAGGAAGGTTGAGCTTTGCACTGTAGAGTCCATTACCAAGGGGCTTTGCTTCTACTTTAGACTCCATCGCTGGCATTCCAGGCATTGCGGGCATAAATGCTTTAATGGTGACCTTTGCATCTTGCAGAATTTTTGCATTTTTTGTAATGGCGAAGGTGAAAGTATTTGTGCCAGAAGTAAGGGGCTTCTGCGTAGAAATATGTACCTTTGTTGTTCTGTATTTTGCATCTTTGTCAAACGCAGCAGCTTGTGAGAGTGTAACACCTAAGATGAGTGTGAAAAAAAGTTTTGTAAGCGTATTCATGGAAGTATCCTTCTTTTGTAATTGTAAAAGAAGTATACTTGAGTAGTGTGTTGAGTATGTGAGGAGTGTTAGCCTAAAATGTAACGGTCTCTACCATTCTGTTTTGCAACATAAAGAGCATTATCTACACGAGTAAACATTTTCTCATCTGTGTCACCTTCATGGTAGAGTGTAAGACCAAAGGATGCTGTAATCTTCTGTACAGGACCAACTTGTATGTTTCGAATCTCTTTTTGTAGTTTTTTGGTAAGCTTTTCTAGTTCTTGAACTCCAGTATGGTTAGCAATAATTATAAACTCTTCGCCTCCCCATCTTCCAAGAAAGTCATCCTCCCTTACATTGTGTTTTAGTACATTGGCTAAGGCTTGAAGTACTCTGTCTCCTGTGTTGTGTCCGTAGTTGTCATTAACGAGTTTAAAGTGGTCTAAATCTATGAGAATAAGACCAAACTGTTCCTTATATCTTTGGGCACTTTTTATTTTTTTGTCTATGCTTTTAATGTACTCGGCACGATTGTACAGAGAGGTGAGAGCATCGTGTGTTGAGATATGTTCAAGTTCACTTGTTGTTACTTTTACTAAGTGTGTAAGTGCTTTTTTTATGGGGTCAAAAGTGTTTTTTTCAATTTTTTTCAGTACTCTTTTTTTGTTCAGTGTAGATTCTGAAAGAATCATAAAGGTTGTTGTTACATTGAGAAGTTCTGTCATTTTTGTTGACTGAAAAAACTCTCCATAGGTAAAAAAGCCAGCTGAAGGGGCGATGGACTCTAAAAGATTTAGTTCATCTTGAAGTTTCTCTTGAAGAAGAGCTTTTCTTGCTGTACATGAGTAGATGTATAGAGCTTCGCCAGGGTAGTGGCTTAGTTTTTCAAAGTTCTCTTCAAGGTTGTCGGTTAGGTCTGCAATGTTAGCAAAACTAAAACGGACAGTGTCTCCTTCTGTAAAATCTCCAGCATACAAGAGAGCATTTCCCTCTACAAGTGCAACAGGGTCTCGTGCAATGTTTACCTTTTCTCTTGTTATAATGAGAGGAAAAGACATACAAGAAGATGGAAGGTTTTCTACTACATCGTCCCCTAAATATTTTCTATAGACATCAACTATGGGGATTCCATCTAGTTCGTACAAAATGTTGTTTACACATTTTGTTACTAGCATCTCTTTTCCAATGGTTGTCCAGTTAAGAAGGTAGTCATTGTTTACGATGAGTTCTTCACTGTTGAGTGTGACTATGACACAACCATTGTCTGTAAAGCTTTTTTCATTAAAAACAAAGGTCTCTTTAAACTGAGAATTGTCTCCAGCTCTTCCTCCTGCAATGGCTACATCTGGGTTTATTTCATGAAGTTTTTTTAAAAAAGGTTCTGTGTCACTCTTCAGTCCATCACTAAAGAGGACTAAGGCTTTTGTTGTTGGAGTAAAAAGGTCATTTTTTAGCTCTGTAATGTCAAAATCTTTATGAAATGTATAGAGTTTACTCTTGAGAGAGGTTTTTTCAAAGAGAGAGAATGAGAGAATGATGGAGTTCTCAACCATCCTTCCATCAAGAATTTCACCACTTGTAGTCGTACCTACTATGTGTGCTTCTGGGAGTGTTTCCTGAAGTTCCTGCATGATTTTTTCTAAAAGCTTTAAATCTAAAATACCACTAAAGACCTGTATGAGAACAGCGGAATACGACTTTATATTGTGTTTATGAATAAACACACCTAACTCTTTAGTATTTGTATAAGAAAAATTACACAGCTTCATATTTAACCCCCACCGTTAAATATAATTATAGCACTCAAAAGAAAGAGAAAACTTAAATTAAAAAAAGTGATATAATAGTTTCATGAAAATATTACTCTTAGAAGATGACACGGCACTAGCAAGTATATTGGTTGATTTTTTAGAAGATGATTATGAGGTAGTGCAGACTTACAGTATGCAAAAGGCAGAGAGCCTTAGTGAGAGTGAAAAATTTGACCTGTACATATTTGACATTAATGTCCCCGATGGTGATGGTATATCTCTTTTAAAAGAGTTACGAAGTTTTCACGATGAAACTCCTACTATTTTCATTACAGCATTTCATGACACCAAGTACCTTAAGGCTGCGTTTGAGTCAGGTGCAAATGACTTCATAAAGAAACCGTTTGATTTAGAAGAGCTAGCACAACGCATAGAGAACATTAAACGCCATTTTGGGTTAGACGCACTTATTCAAGTGACAAAAGAGACGCTTTTTGATCCTAAAACACACACTATTACAAGAGAAGAACATAGTTTTCATTTGACAAAAAAAGAGAGTGATTTTCTGCATTATCTTTACCGTAATCGTACTCGTGTTGTCAGCAGTGATGAGCTTTTACAAAATATTTGGGAGTTTGAAGAGATGCCGAGTGATGATGCCGTACGTACAGTTGTTAAAAATCTTCGTAAGTACTTAGGGAAGGAGCATATAAAAAATATTAGAGGTGAGGGCTACAAGTTTGAATAGTCTAGAAAAACGCTCTTTTTACTCCTTTGTTTGTCTCTATTTAGGTTCTACACTCCTGTTTGTCTTTCTCTCTGCTTATCTTTACTACACAGCACAAAAGAGTTCTTTAGAGAGTGAAACTTACTATAAGTTAGAGCATCTAGCAGACCATATATCGGGTCTTATTATTAAGGCTCATATGATGGGAGAGACTTTAGAGCTTCCAGAAGAGAAGGGGTTTGAGTATGAACTCATAAGTCTTGGGGAGAAAAAGCAATATAAAGAGGGGTACTTTGTTGAAGATGGCTACAAAGTTGTTGTTTCCGCCGGACCAAGAGAACACTTAAATGTAAAGTATGTCATTGTAAAAACAAAAACTTACTTCACAAAACTAGCACAACTTCAGCAGTTTGTAGCACTCCTCATACTCGTGAGTATTTTTGTGGTAGTTGTTATCTCTTTTGTTTTAGCAAAACTTTTTATGAGACCTATTCATCAACGTATGGAGCAGATTGAGGAGTTTATTCAAGATGTTTCACATGAGTTAAACACACCCATAACAGCACTCAAAATGTCAGCAAGTCGGGCAATAACAAAAGGTGTGTATGATGGAAAGATTTTAAAGAACATATCTATTAGCACAAAGCAGCTTGAGACCATCTACCAGTCTCTTACCTACCTTAACTTTAGTGATAAAAAAGAGCCTAAGGAGCTTGTGGATTTAGCAACTGTAGTACAGAGGGTTGTAGCATACTATGAAGAACTCAGCAGTGCAAAAAAAATAGACATTATTGTGCAAACACAAGAGAAAAAAATAGAAATTATTCCCTCTCGAGCAGAACTTTTACTCTCAAATCTACTCTCAAACGCCATTAAGTACTCTATGCCAGAGAGTCGCATTACAATTCATTTAACACAAGAGTACCTAAGCATAAAAGATGAGGGTGTCGGTATAGCAAAAGAGAAGTTAGATGAGGTCTTTAAGCTCTATAGTAGAGAGTCATCTGTAGCGGGTGGTTTTGGTGTTGGACTTAGTATAGTCAAACAGATTTGCGATGAGTTTGCAATGGAGGTTGAGGTGACATCAACACTTGGAGAGGGGAGTGAGTTTAGAGTACACTTTTAATGTTCTCTCTGCTCTTTTTCTCTAAGTGTTTGTGCAATCTCTCTTGTCTCTTGAAGTTTCTGCATAAGTTCATCAAAGAGTCTAAAAAACTCTTCATCTAGGTTAAATGTACCATCTTCGTTGACCATACTATTTTGCATAACATTAAGAGCAGACTCTATCTGCATAAGTGCAATTCCTGGGTTTTGTGTCACTGTTTTCCTTTAGTGTAAAAATTTCTCTGCTTTTTTTGTAAGAGAAGAGATGGGTGCGGAGGCAAACTCTTCTGGACTCAACCAAATAAATTCACCCTCGAGTGCTTCAACACGGTAGATGAAAACATTTAAACGGTACTTTGTGTACGCATGTTTAAAACTTCCAAGAAGGTTCTCCTCTAAAGGTTCTACACTTGGAAGTACGAGCATATCTCTGTACATATTGTTTTTTGAGAGCTCTAATGCTACCTTGCCATCTTTAACATAGGCACCAAAAAAGAGGTCCATGGCTATATACTCTTTCTTTTTTGTTTGTGTGTAGAGTTCTGCTTCTTTTTTGCCTTGACACCCCTCTTGAAGAGGGCACTCTTGACAGTTAGGATTTTTAGGAGTACAAATCATAGAGCCTAAATCCATAAGGGCTAAGTTATGTGCACGAGGTGCTTTGTTGTTTACAAACTCTTGTGCTCTCTCCCAAACAACTCTCTCTTTAACCTCTAAAAGGGCATAGTAGCGTTTGAGTACTCTTGCTATGTTTGTGTCAACCACTGGTACACTCTGTTCAAGTCCAAAAGAGCAGATAGCACTTGCTGTGTAGTCACCTATGCCTGGAAGTTTTTTTAACTCTTTTATGTCATGGGGGAGACCCTCTTTTGTCTGTTGTGCTGTAGCATGAAGATTTTTTGCACGTCTGTAGTAACCAAGACCACTCCAAGCAGCAAGAACATCCTCTAAAGGGGCTTCTCCAAGGGCTTTAAGTGTAGGAAATTTACTAAGAAACTGTGGGTAGTACTCATCTCTTACACGGTTTACCTGCGTTTGTTGGAGCATAATTTCACTGAGGTAGACATGGTAGAGCTCTTCTGTGTTTCTCCATGGAAGCTCATGGCGTCCATGCTCTTTGTACCAAGAGAGGAGTCTCTTATGTGTCTCTTTCATAGGCTAAATCATCCAGTTTGTAATGGTAGCCGTTGTGTAGCAGACTTCATGCTCATCGAGAACTTCTACATCAAAAATAAGTCTTCTCTTCTTTTGCTCTTGAAGTTTTACTTTTATGTAGATGTTCTCTACATCCATGGTAATGGGTTTGAGCATTTTTGACTCCATGTTTCTTGTAATGTTCTTTGGCGCAACGAGCATACTCAAAGAGCCTACAGCATTGTCAATAGCCATCATAATGACTCCACCTTGCATAGTTTTATAGGGGTTCATCCATTTTTCTAAAAGAGGGACCTTTAGTGTAAGTGAAGCACTCTTCTCGTCGTAAAAAATGATTTCACACTCCATTATGCTAAAACTTGGAGCGGGCATAAGGTACTCTTGCATCTTCTCTTTGCCAATTTTCTCTTCAAAGAGTTTTTTTACATCAAACATAGGAGTGCCTTTTATACTGTGAGTTTGTCGAGAAGCTTTTGAAAGTTTTTAATGTGAATGTGCTTTCTAGAGACCTCAATAATGCCATCTTTTTTTAGTTTTTGAAGTGCACGGTTGACTACCTTTCTTACAGAACCAACCATAGAGGCAATTTCGTCGTGGCTGAGATTGTCAATGACTTGAAGTTGTGACTTTCCATCTACTGTATGTGTAAAACGGGCAAAGAGTTGAAGGACTCTCTGGTAGACATCATAAAAAGAGAGAGAGACGGCTAAGTCCTCCATAGACTTGAGTTGTGCTGCAACATAGGCATAGAAGTATTGACGAAATTTAGCATCTTTGAGGATCATATTTTCGACATCTACTAGAGGTACTTGAATGAGGTGTGCATCTTCTAGGACTTCGGAAATGTACTGGTTTGGCTTGCCATCTAGGAGGGCTACGACATCGAACATGTCTCCCGTGGAGAGCATGTAGAGTGTCTGCTCTTTAGATGTCTCAAAATCTATATCAAAGATTTTTATTTTTCCACTCATAACAAAGTAAAAATAGTTGAGAGTGTTTGTACTACCTAGGGGATCTTCACCCTTTTTAAAGTAGAGATCTTTCTGGTTTTTAAGAATGAGTTGTGACTGACGTACCTCTTTGAGGACAAGTTGTTGAGAAGTTTTTGAATCCATAGTGTAAGAATTATACACTATGCTTCATTAAAGCTGTGTTAGCTTTTTTTAGGAACGCTAATTGTCAAAATTCCTTGTTTGTACTCACTAGAGAGTTTCTCTACATCTGCGTTTGTTGGCAGTGAAAAACTTCTTGAGAACTGCTGTACATAACGCTCTTTATGAATGTAGTTCGATTCATTTTTATCTACACTCTTTTGGGTTGTAGCAGAGACAGTAACAATGTTGTCTTGCGTTGTAATGTTAATTTTTTGCTCATCTGCTCCCGGAATATTTAACTCTATAGTGTACTCTTTGTCACCCTCTTTAATATCTGCTAGAGGAGAGACTGCCATATGTGCAAACGCCTCTTGAAAGAAAGGGTCATTTGCAAAGAGAGAGTTAAATTGTCCAAAACTACTTAACATCTTCTCTTGCATTTTTTGCATCTGTACAAAAGGATCGACACTGTTACTTGTGTAACCAGAAGAGCTAAGCTGTCTGTTTGGTTGGTACTGGTTTATATGCACTAGCTCTTGGTTTGCAGCAGTTGCCTGCTCCTTTTTAAGGTCATATATAAAGTACCCTTGTGCCATCACTACTATAAAAAGCAAGGCAACAAGGGCATAAAATGGTTTTAAATTTTTTGCTTCCATAGTCTTTCTCCGTGTTTTAATTATTTAATTTCTATACTCTTAGGTTTTGCTTTCTCTGTTTTTTGTAACTCTATTTCAAGTCTACCGTCTTCAAATTTTGCATCAATTTTTTTCGTGTCTACACTCTCTGGAAGGACAAATCTACGTTCCATCTTTCCAAAAGCACTTTCACATACGTAGTAGTTTTCACGAGAGAGTTCGTTTTTAAACTTTCTAATCGCTGTTACTACAAGTACGTTCTCTTCAATTTTTACATCGATGTCCTCTTTTTTTACACCTGGAAGGTCAACCTCTAGGTGAAATGTAGAGTCCTCTTTTTTTGCTAGGTTGGCAAATGGGAGATGTGAAACTAAGTTGTCAAAACTCTCTGCGACTTTTTTGCCAACAAGTTCAACACCTTTTTCAATCTCATGTGTAATGTTTTTTGCATTTTTTACAATTTCCATAACAGCCTCCTTATATTTTTATTTTATTAAATCTTCTTAGTTAATTTCGATTTTTTTCACTTTGTCAATTTTTTGAACTTCAAGTTTAGGTACAACAACTTCGAGTACACCATCTTGAGACTCTGCATGAATTTTCTCAATGTCAGCATCTTCAGGAAGTGCAAAAGAGCGTGAAAAAGTTCCAAAACGACTCTCAATTTTGTAGTAGTTTTCCTCTTTAATTTCCTCTTTCACTTTTCTTTCTCCCGAAATAACAAGTGTGTTGTCTTCTACTTGAATGGAGATGTCCTCTTTTTTCATTCCTGGTAAATCAACTTCAATGTGGTAAGCAAACTCACCCTCTCTTGTGTTAATTGCAGGTGTAAAGTCTGCTTTAAATTCGTTCTCTTTTTCTGGTGTAAACTCATCTAACATAGCATTTAAAATATCAAAACCTTTTCTAAATTCTCTCATTTGTCTGTTTGGGTTATAACGTGTTACTAACATAATGAACTCCTTTTTTTTATTTACAGCGAAAGTATAGGAAAATTTGAAAAAGAGTTCTGCCACCTAGGTGGCATAAAGAGAGAAAAATGGTTTTTTTTTGAGGTTTTTTAGAGAGAGGGGTATTGGTTAGGCGACATCGTGTACTAAGTATTTGCCTCTATGTGTTTGTGCTATAACATTTTGTTTAATTTTTGTAGAGGATGTTTGTGGGTTGTAGCTTACTTGTACAATTTTTGCACCTTTTGCTTTGAGGTACTCTTCTACTTCAATGTTGTGAGGTTTATCTCCCCAATCTTCTCCAATAACAAAAATATCGGCATCAACAGCCTTACATTGTGTTACATACTCAAGGTTGTCATAGAAAACAACTTCGTCAACACAGTCTAAAGCTTTGAGCATTCTCATTCTCTGTTCGAGGGGAATTACAGGGACATTTCTTTTGTACGAAGCGACAACTTCATCAGAAGCAACTCCAACGACAAATTTATCACCCAATGTTTTACAGTATTCTAAGAGGTCTAAATGACCAATATGTAACAAGTCAAAAGTACCAACGGTATATACAGTCATGATTCACTTCCTTAAGTAAAATTTATTTCCTTCATAATACCCTTTTATACTGAATTTTATGCTATACTGAAAAAAGAATTACAAAATACTTAAAAAACAGGAATTTTAATGTCAAAAGAGACTAGCATACACGAAAAGTTACAACAACCCACTATTTTATCTTATATTAGAGATATTCCAAACCTTTTATCCCTTTCGGGACTCGCTTGTACCATTCTTGCAATCTACTATGCCATTGAGGGTGTTTATGCACTTGCTATGGTTGGAATGGTCTGGGCAGTTGCATTTGATTGGGCTGATGGACTCGTTGCAAGAAGACTCAAAGGAAGAACACCAACTGATGCAAAGTTCGGAGGGCAACTTGATGTACTTATAGATATAGTCAGTTATGGTGTAACCCCTGCTATTTTACTTTTAAGCTATGGTCAATTTGAGCCAATCTTCTTAATTGGAGCTTTTATAATGGTTGCTGCTGCTGCCATACGTCTAAGTTACTTTAGCACTTACGGTTTAGCAGGAGGCACAAAGTACACAGGTTTAGCACTTGATAACAATAGTCTCATTTTAGTTGCCATTTTTTTACTAGAGGGGGTTGTTAGTCATGAGACTTTTACTACCATCTTCTACCTTAGTGGTGTGACACTCGCTCTGTTAAATGTCTCAGAAATTAAGACACCAAAACTCTCTGGTAACCCTAGAAATGTCTGGCTTTTAGCACTCTACACTTTAGGTATGACTGCTATTTATATAGAGAAGTTTCTTTCGTAGAGTCTTCTTGCTAGCAGAGCCTCCGGCTTTGTCCCTTTAGAGGAGCTGCTCTTTTACAAACTCTTTGTAGTGCCCCTCATCCTCTTCAAGCTCTTGATGTGTACCTCTTTGAATAACCTCCCCACTCTCTAGTACATAAATATACTCCACACTCTTTACAGTACTCAGTCTATGTGCAATAGTAATGACTGTTTTGTCTTGTAAAATGGGTTCGAGGGCAAGTTGTAGTTTTGTCTCGGTATGAACATCAAGTGCGGAGGTGGACTCATCAAAGATGACAACACTCGGGTTGGCAATAATCATTCTAGCAATACTTAAACGCTGTCTCTGTCCACCAGAGAGGCGAATCCCGTGGTGTCCTACCCGTGTGTCGAGTCCTTCAGGCATTTTTTGAAGCATTTGCGTAAGCTGGGCTACTTCTAATGCTTGAAGAATTTGAGCATCAGAGATACTCTCATTGCCCATGCTAATGTTAAAACGCAGAGAGTCGTTAAAGAGAATAGGCATCTGTAGTACAAGGTAAACTCTACTTCTAAGAGAGCTCTTGTTGAGCTCTTGCGTTGGAATGTTGTTGTAAAAAATCTCTCCGGAACTCTTCTCATAAAAACCAGCTATGAGTTGTGCAAGTGTTGTTTTTCCACTTCCACTAGAGCCAATAAGGGCAATTTTAGAACGCATAGGAATTTGAAGCGATATATTTTTTAAAATAGGCTCTGTTGGTGTGTAGGAGAAGCTTACATTTTCTAGTTGTATCTCTACCTCTTCTCCCTCTAGTGGTTTGTTGGCACTCTTCTCCTGTTTGAGTGCTAAAATTTCGTTAATTCTCTCTAGAGCCGCTTTTGCTGCTGCATAACTGTACTGCATACTGAGGAGATCTTGCACAGGTGTCATAATGAACCAGATGTAGCCAAACATGGCAAACATCATCCCAATACTTAAGTCACTGTAGGCAACAAGGAGGAGTCCACTCGCTCGTAGGAGTTCAAACATAACAAGAAAAATGGTGTAGCTAAGTCGTTCATAGGCAACATTTTTGTACCCGTACTCATTGGATGTTGTCTCTATGGTCTTGGCTTTGTGTTGTGCTTTTGTAAAAAAGTACTCCTCTTGATTACTCGCTTTTATCTGTCCAAAAAGTTCAAGGGTCTCTCCTACACTCTCTTGAAAGTCAGCAATGGCATGGTTTTCTCTCTTTTTAAGTTCTCCAACAACACTCGACATCCGTTTACTTAAAAGCATAATAATGGGTTGAATAATGAGAATAAGCAGACCGAGAATAGGGTCAATACTAATCATAACAATACCAATGGCTATGAGTGTAAGGATGGAAGAGACAAGTTTACTAACACTTGTCATAATAAAACTATCGAGAGTATTCACATCTGTAACAAGTTTTGCAGTAATAGCACCACTTCCTAAGGTCTCATACTCGTTCATAGCGGTATGTTTGAGGTGTTCTAAGAGCTGTTTACGAATCATAAAGGTGACATACTTTGAAATTTGTGTAAAGATTTTTGTCAAAATAACTGTAAAAAAGTAGTAAATAAAACGGAGAAATACTACAGAGGCTGTCACAATAAAAATGTAGCCAAACGCAGACTGAGCACCAAAAAATGTGTCTATGTACTCCACAAAAACCCCTGGCTTTTGTAAGAGAACCTCGTCGACCATAACAGGAAGCATAAGGGGAATTGGGACACTTACAATGATGGCAAAAAGTGTAATAATTTGTCCATAAATAAGGGCTGGACGTTTTTGTAAAATGAGCTCGAAAATAGCTCGAAGAGTAATTTTATTTTTCATAAAAGGATTATAGCTTCTTTCTTTAAATGAGTCTGTTTGGGAAGATTCATGTAAGATTAAAAATGGTAAAATATTAAAATATGTTTTAAGGAACTTCTATTATGTTTGATCTCTCCATACGTAAAAATCCCTCTGTTTTACTACTGTTTTCTCTTCTTCTTCTTTTGTTCTTGAGTGCTTGTAGTAGTGACTCTAAATCTACAGCATCTACACCTCCTGCTTCACCAACCGCTTATTTCATAGACAGCCCTGTAGAGGGCCTAGTGTATGAGACTCAGTCACAAAAGGGTGTGACAGAGAGTCAAGGTCTTTTTACCTATGCTTTGAGTGATAGTAACATTACTTTTAAAGTTGGAGAGATTCTGCTTGGAACCATAGATGTAGCAGCAATTGCAGAGGATAGAAAACTTTTTATTCAGGATTTAATTGGAGTCTCTCGAGAAGATATAAACAATAGTAAAGTTCTAAAAATAGCTACACTTTTACAGTCACTTAATAGCCAAGAGTCAAGTGACTCCATTACATTAAAGGAAGAAGATTTAGCGCATTTTACACTCGCACAGAATATAGAAGATGTGAATCTAACAGCTGCTTTGGCATTGGTTGGAAAAAGTGTACTCCCTGTCGAAGATGTCATAGAACACTTAGGAGATAGCATAAGAGTGAATGGTATAGCTCTCTATAACTATACACCACAGGTGTATGACTTAAATATAAGCACATTTAAAAACAGTATTACTAATGCTAACTTTCCTGCAACGGATGGAAATGACAACTTTTTAGAGTATAAGATTGAGAGTAATACAAGCCATGGAAGTATAGAGCTCATACAAAATTCAAACACATTTAGGTATACACCAGACCTTGATTACATAGGTGTAGATAGTTTTACTTTTAGAGCTTATGATGGAGAGAAGTACTCTAAAATAGCAACAATAAACATTACAGTAAAAGAGTTAAGTAGTGTCACAAGCGACACTACAGCACCAACTCCACCAACCATAGTCTCCATAGATGCAACAGATAATGGATTGACTCTTTTTTGGTTGAATGCAACAGATGAGACAACCCCTTTAAGTGAAATTCGTTATGAAGTACATCTCTCTAAAGATACAAATTTCAGTATGGATGCAACAACCTTACAGCAGAGTGTAGTCAATACATTAGAAGCAGACATAACAGGATTAACACCAGATACTCTTTACTATATTAAAGTAAGAGCTTTAGATAATGCTAACAATGAGAGTGTGAGTTCTGAGAGCTCCATGCGAACATCGGCATTAGCTGCTACACTCGCTCCAAACATCACACTAAAACAGGCATCAGACCTGCATTTAGAGAATGCTAAAGAGGAGAACTCTACACTCATTTTTGAAGACTCTCAAAGAGCAGATGTCCCTGAGAGAGGTGATATATTAGTTGGAAATAGTTCTGATGCTTATTTAAAAAAAGTTGTCTCAGTTGATAAGAATGATACTGTTACAAAAATTGTTGTCGAAGATGTAGCCATCAGTGAAGTGGTAGACTCAGCAAAACTCTCTTCTAAAGTACTGCTTTTTGGTACTGCTGATGCTGCTACTCTCCCTAGTAACTCTGTGCGTAGAAGTGTTCGCTATACAACTGATTATAAAAAAGAGAGCACAACCGTATGGGAAAGTGGAAGATTTAGTGTAAGTAATGTTGAGAGTCTCTCTTACAGAGCTCTCAAAAGAGTTCTCTCAAAAACAAACAGTGGCTTTCAAACAACTCTTGTACAAGATAATATTGTCGTGCAACAAAATGAGACACTGCAGATAGATATAGAGGCATTAATGGAGGCTTCTGGAGTAGATGATGCATGGAAGTTTAAACTTG
>Ga0256843_1001104_pt1 | contig 21798 bp, 16 predicted proteins | sample AlvinellametaG_FD_191572 | JGI IMG/M metagenome (GOLD analysis project Ga0256843, IMG submission 191572) | Pompeii worm associated microbial communities from hydrothermal vent at the East Pacific Rise, Pacific Ocean - Alvinella | ecosystem: Host-associated > Annelida > Integument > Unclassified ... | reverse complement strand
ATTTGTACAATTTTCAAAATCTACATCAAGGTCTTTATTTACACCATTTTCGTTATCATCAACTGTAACTTTACCGCTTTGGCAATTATGAGATTCTACTCTTTTTGATAAAGTTAGCTTTAAAACCTCATTGGCATATACCTTCTCATCAACTTCATTTGTTAATCTTAAATCTGCTCCTGTAGAGTTTAAAGCATCATCTAATTTAAATACACTTAATGATGATGCTAAAACTTTATCTTGGTTACTCTCATTAATATCTAAAAGCTCACCTTTTACGATTTGGCTTGGGTTGTTATTAGATGTATAGTTATCGCTATCACTACAACCTATAAGAGTGGCTGCTACAATAGATAGTGTTAAAATAGTTACTTTAGTCATTTGTTTTCCTTGGCTGATTTTCATAATATTACCATAAAATGGTAAGTATTTACTTAAAATATAAAAATAGTGTCAAAAAAATTGCTTTATACTTCATTTTAACCCAAATTATGGGTAAAAAATTACTCTCGTCTAATCATGCTTTAAACTAAAAATGGTAATATCGGGGCAATTTATCAGAAGGGAAGAGTTTGGAAGAGGTAGTTGTAGTAATTTTAGCTATTTTAATAGCATCTATTCTAAATATATTATTAAAAAAATTAGATTTACCTACGGCTATTGGATATATCTTTACAGGTGTAATAGTTGCTCAATTTTTTGGAGGGAATAGTCATAACTCATTAGAGCATATTTCAGAGCTTGGCATAATATTTTTAATGTTTACTATTGGGTTAGAGTTTAGCTTTAGTGAGCTAAAGGCTATGAGAAAACAGGTCTTTTTATATGGAACTTTGCAGGTTTTAGTAACTGGTGGTATATTTGCTTTAATAGGAGAGTTTATTTTTGGTTTTGAGCAAAAAAGTGCTATTATAATTGGTTCTGCCCTAGCACTCTCTTCTACTGCTATTGTTCTTAAAATGCTCAATGAAAATGGTGATATACACGCAGGATATGGGCGTAAAGTGTTAGGAATATTATTATTTCAAGATTTGGCAGTAATTCCAATTTTAATTATGATAGATGTATTCTCTAAAGATGTAGATGTCGCAACTGTACTTATTAAGACCTCTTTACATATGTTAATGTTCTTTGCCTTGCTTTTTATTGGTAAATTTGGGATAGATAAATATTTAGAGTATTCAGTAAAAACAAAAAACCAAGAGATATTTCTATTAGCAATACTATTTACCGTATTAGCCTCTGCCGAGGCTGCTCATCTATTTGGTTTTTCATACTCTCTTGGTGCTTTTTTTGCTGGAATGCTTTTAGCAGAGTCGCACTATAAATATCAAATAGAAGCCGATTTAGCGCCATTTAGAGACCTCTTTTTAGGGCTATTTTTCTTTGTAGTTGGAAGTAGAATAGATTTAAATATTGTAGCTAGTAACTTCTTTATAATAATAGGTGTTGTTATTGCTGTAATGATTATTAAGGCTATTGTTATATTTGGGGTGCTATTTTTTGGGCAAAAAAGAACAGCTTTTAAGAGTGCATTAGCTCTATCTCAGATAGGGGAGTTCGCTCTAGCTATATTTGTATTGGCTCAAAATAATAACTTTATAGATGAAAAGCTCTCTAATATTTTATCAACTGCTGTAATACTTTCTATGATTTTAACGCCATTTATTATTAAAAATTTAACAACCTTAGCCGATAAGATATTTAAAAGCCCTATTAGAGAGTTTAAGATAACCTCTAGCGGACTTAAAAACCATATTGTAGTATGTGGATATGGACCACTTGGGCGCAAAGTAACACAAACCCTTAAAGATAAAGGGTTTGATTATGTTCTAATAGAGCATGATTTAAAACTATATCAAGAGGCTTTAGAAGACAACCAGCCGGTATTTTTTGGAAATGCAGCACAAAGAGTGGTCTTAGAGTCTATTAATATAAAAGATGCCTCAGCAGTTATGATTACTTTCCATAATTTAGAAAAAATCCGCTTAATTGCAAGAGCTGTTTTAGATTTAGTGCCATATGCGCATATAGTAGCAAGAGTTAGAGGCAAAGAGGAGATGGAGGCTTTAAAAGATTCTGGTATAGATAGCATAGTATCAACAGTTGGAACACTATCTGAAAAGATGATAGAAGAGCTATCATATTGTAAATTAAGCACTTCAGTTTCAAATTAGTAAAAAATCTATTACTTTTGGAAGTGGTACTTTAGTGCCACTAAATGCTAAATTCAAGATGAAGCTAAAGCTTTATTTTAGGTGTAAAGGAGTTGTTTTATAGGTAATCTTTTTCTTTATCTCCCTCCTTACCTTAATACCATAGAATTAAGCCAAAAGTATAGATTCCCGCCTTCGCAGGAATGACATAGCACCGTCATAACCGCAAAACGGGTATATTATACGATGACGCCAAGCCGTCATCTCCACGGAAGTGGAGATCTTTTTAAGAAGCATAAAACCTCTTAATTCATTGGCATTAGGCTAAAGCTACAATTCCATTTTCTTAAAGTATAAAAAAATTTAGGAACCAAGACTTTAGTCTTGGCAAAAGTTTAAAATTTTTGTAATCTTTTTGGTAAGGTTAAAAACTTACTTCCTTATTTTCCCTCTTAAGGAAATGGCATTGTGCCAAGCCGTCATCTCCACGAAAGTGGAGATCTACAAAATATCTTAATAAAGCTATTTCTAAAATAGCAAAACCAAAGTTTTCAATTCTTGTTTTATTAGACTTCTTGCATAACTCCTCTACGAGGGCAAATCCTCCCGTTGGTCTGAGCCTCTACGATGAGTTTTGCAAGAAGTCTATTATTTTAAAATTAATTTTGGGTAGGTACTTAAAATTAAAAATCATCTTCTTCCGGGGTTAGTTGAATTAACTCAAAGTGTTTTTTTTGTAGTTTTTGGTTTTCGTTTTGAATAGCATGGTATTCATCTTTTAGTTTTTTTTCTCTACTTTTGGCATCTTGTAAAACACCTATTGAACTCTCTCCAAAAAATAGTGAATGAAAGTAAGATATAAGAAATACTATTAAAAGCAGTTTTAATAGCAATTTAGTATTTAATCTTCTTTTAGCAGGAGCTTTTTGAAGCTCCTCTATGCCTAAGTTATCTTTAGTTTCCAAAAAGCTCTTTTCCTAGATATTCAAATTGTCCAAGCTCTCTTTGAATTTCAAGAAGTCTATTGTATTTAGCAATTCTATCGCTTCTTGCTGTACTTCCTGTTTTAATTTGCCCTGTATTAAGAGCTACGGCAAAGTCTGCAATAAAAGCATCTTCGCTCTCTCCACTTCTATGGCTCATTACGCAAGTATAACCATTTCTTTGAGCTAAGCGAACTGTCATCATAGTCTCACTTACACTTCCTATTTGGTTTGGCTTAATTAAAATAGAGTTTGCAATGCCTTTGTTTATCCCCTCGCTTAAAATTTCTGCATTTGTAACAAACAGATCATCTCCAACAAGTTGCACTTTATCGCCAAGGCGCTCTGTTAGCTCCTTCCAGCCATCCCAATCATCTTCGCTTAAACCATCTTCGATTGAGACTATTGGATATTTATTAATTAAGTTCTCATAATAGCTAATAAGCTCAGAGCTTGTAAGCTCTCTATTCTCACTTTTTAATACATATTTGCCCTCATCATTAACAAGCTCACTACTTGCAATATCAAGTGCTAATACAATTTGCTCTCCAGCCTTATAACCAGCTTTTTCAATAGCATTCATAATAACTTCTATTGGCTCTTCGTTATTTTTAAGATTTGGTGCAAAACCACCCTCATCACCAACAGCAGTACTCTCACCCATTGCATCAATTATCTTTTTAAGGTTATGATAAATCTCGCTTACTGCTCTAAGCCCCTCATCAAAGCTATCAAAACCTATTGGCATAATCATATACTCTTGGAAATCAACAGAGTTATTTGCGTGTTCTCCACCATTAATAATATTAAACATAGGTACTGGCATTACAACACCATTTGCACCGCCTAAATATCTATATAGTGGCATCTTTAGACTACTAGCTGCTGCTCTTGCAACTGCCATAGAAACACCAAGTACCGCATTTGCACCAAGGTTTGAGTAGTTATTAGTTCCATCAACCTCTTTCATAGTTAAATCAACTTCTGCTTGGTTATATGGACTCATACCAATAATAGCCTCTGCTATTGGCTCATTTACATTTTGAACAGCCTTTAAAACGCCTTTGCCTAAATATCTATCTCCACCATCTCTAAGCTCAAGAGCCTCTCTTTTACCCGTACTAGCACCACTTGGAACAATAGCACTCTCTTTAGTACCATCACTCAAAACAACAGTCGCACGAACAGTTGGATTACCACGGCTATCTAATACCTCATCTGCATAAACATCTTCAATAAATACCATTTCTTTCTCCAAAAATTTAATTAACCAATTTTACAATTATTGTTATTAAAGAGAAGTTTAATCATCACTCTCTTTAATATCTTTCTCATCCATTGCTAACTTTTCGCCAAAACCTAGAGCCTCTTTTACTTTATACTCTATCTCATTTCTAAGTTCTGGATTATCTTTAATTGTCTGCTTAGCATTCTCTTTGCCCTGCCCAAGCTTTGTAGCTCCATAGCTGTACCAAGCACCACTTTTATCGATAATATCTAGTTTTACTCCATAATCAATTAGCTCTCCCTCTTGGCTAATTCCCTCGCCAAACATAATATCAAATTCTGCTTGTCTAAATGGAGGAGCAACTTTATTTTTAACAACTTTTGCTTTTACGCGGTTTCCTATTTGATTTTCTGCTTGTTTTAGAGTTGCAATTTTACGCACATCTATTCTAACTGAAGCATAAAATTTTAGTGCATTACCACCAGTGGTAGTCTCTGGATTACCATAACCCATTGTTCCTATTTTCATACGAATTTGGTTAATAAAGATAACTGTTGTATTCATTTTATGCAAGATTGCTGTAAGCTTTCTTAGTGCTTGGCTCATTAGCCTTGCTTGAAGCCCCACATGTGTATCTCCCATATCGCCTTCAATCTCTGTTTTTGGTGTAAGTGCTGCAACAGAATCTACTACAATTAAATCAACTGCACCACTTCTTGCAAGTGTCTCTAAAACCTCTAATGCTTGTTCTCCAAAATCTGGCTGAGATACTAATAAATTATCTATATCAACACCTAAATTTTTTGCATAATATACATCAAGAGCATGTTCAGCATCGATAAATGCGCAAATTGCACCCTCTTTTTGAGCTGAAGCTATTGCTTGAAGAGCCAAAGTTGTCTTACCAGAACTCTCTGGTCCGTAAATTTCAATAATTCTACCCTTTGGCAACCCGCCAATTCCTAATGCCATATCAAGCCCAAGAGAGCCTGTGCTAATTGCTGCTATTGGTTCTATCTCTTTATCGCCAAGGCGCATTAATGTACCCTTGCCAAAGGCTTTATCTATCTGTTTAATTGCTAAATCAAGAGCCTTTTTTTTATTTGCATCCATTCTATTACCTTATATTTTTTAATTATATTGTAGCATTTTTTTATTAATTAATGATACAATATAACAAAATGTTTTAAGGAACTTTATGAAATTAGAGATTGCCCATTCTCCCGATGCAGATGATATTTTTATGTATTATGCTATTGCTTTTGGCTGGGTTGATACCAAAGATTATGAATTTAGCAATATAGCTTTAGATATAGAGAGCCTAAATGTAGAGGCATTAAAAAACACATACGCCGTAAGCGCAATTAGTTTTGCTTTATATCCAAAAATTAGAGATGATTATGCCCTTTTAAGAACTGCTGTTAGCTTTGGGCAAGGTTATGGACCAAAACTTATTAAGAAAAAGGGTAAGAGATTAAGAGATAATTTAAAACTAGCACTATCTGGCAAAAACACCACAAATGCTATGCTAATTAGGCTTAAATACCCAAATGCTAGAATTAAATATATGAACTTTTTAGATATAGAAAAAGCTGTTGTTAGTGGCGAGGTTGATGCTGGGGTTTTGATACATGAGTCTATTTTAGATTTTGATGATAGCTTAGAGGTTGAGTTAGAGCTTTGGGATTGGTGGTTAGAGTTGGCTAAGCAAGAGCTGCCTTTACCGCTTGGCGGAATGGCTATTAGACGCTCAATACCATTAAATAGAGCAATAGAGATAGAAGATATACTTATAGATGGCGTAAAAGTTGCAAATGAGCGTAAAAAAGAGCTAAGTGAGCTTTTAGTTAAAAAAAATTTAGTAAGAATAGAAGATGAAATGTTAGAAAAGTATTTAAATATGTATGCATCAAATGAGTCTATCGAGTTAAATGATACCCAAATTAGGGCATTAGATAAGCTTTTTGAGATTGGGTATAATTATAATGAATATGATTGTATAATAAAAACCAAAGATTTTTTGATACCAAAAGAGTATCAAGAGGTGCGCAATTTATAGGAGTAAATTATGGTTCAACTTGTCTCTGTTCTTGTGGCTATACTTTTAATTGCATTAGTAATTACAAGTGATAGATCTAAAAGCAAAAGTGTTAAAAGTGAGCAAAGTATAGATGCACAAGATTTTTACTATGACGACAGAGATAAAGATGAAAAGAGTAGCGGATTCTTCTCGTTTATTAAAGATAATAGGGTTATAAATTTTGATATATACCAAATTAAGGGTAAAGGTGTATTAAATATAGATAGAAGAAGCTTTAGAGAGGGCTTAAAGAGCGCACTTGATACTAGCGGTAAATTTAAACTAAGCTATAATCCAAATATTAAAATGGTTGTATCTATTAAAGAAGACATTGTAAGACTAAAAAAATATATTGCTTACAAAGGCGAAAAAGAGTATTTTGTAGTTAAAAAAAGAGTAAATGTAATAGTTAAATTTGCCCTCTTTAGAGATGCTGAAACCACATACTATATAGATAAAATAATTTATAGAGCCGATTTAAAAGCAAGTTCTCTTAGCAATTATGATGATGCAATATATAAAATTGATAAAAAGTTATACTATATTGTAGGCAAAAAAGTTGCAGAGAGATTAATTAAAAATTATGATGTAATTTTGCATAGACTCTAAATATGTAATTAGTGATAAATAAAGTTACTTGATATAATTTTGTTAAATATACAAAAATAGGTTTCAGCAATTTATTATAATAAAAAGGTTAAAACTATTATAACTCTAATACAATATTTTAGAACTCAAAATTACCAATTTTAAAAAATTCTATAAGGAGAGTGTATGAGCGAAAACAAACTTTACTACCCAAACCCAGAGTTTGCAAAAAATGCATATATTAAATCTATGGATGAGTATTGGGCTCTTGTAAAAAAAGCCGAAGATGATTATGAGGGCTTTTGGGCAGATTTGGCAAAAGAGAAGATTGATTGGTTTAAGCCATTTACAAAGGTGTTAAATGAATCAGATGCACCATTTGTTAAGTGGTTTGAAGATGGCAAATTAAATGTATCTTACCAGTGTATTGATAGACACCTAAAAGATAAGAAAAATAAAGCTGCAATTATCTTTGTAGGCGATAGAGGCGAAGATATTGCAATTACTTATCAAGAGCTATACAAAAATGTAAATAAGTTTGCAAATATGCTAAAAGAGGATTTTGGCGTTAAAAAGGGCGATAGAGTAGTAATCTATATGCCAATGATTTTAGAAGCTGCTTATGCGATGTTAGCTTGTGCTAGAATTGGGGCAATTCACTCTGTTGTATTTGGTGGATTTAGTGCAGAAGCGCTTAAAGATAGAATAATAGATGCTGATGCAAAAGTAGTAATTACAGCAGATGGCGCATATAGAAAAGGAAAACCATATCTACTAAAACCAGTTGTAGATAAAGCCCTAGAGGGTGGCGATACGCCAGTAGAGAAAGTGTTAGTAGTTCAAAGAAATAATGAGCCAATAGAGTGGGTAGAGGGGCGCGATTTTAAATATAGCGATTTAATTAAAGATAAATCTATAAAATGTGAGCCTGAAATTATGGATAGCGAAGACCCCCTATTTTTACTATATACAAGTGGGAGTACCGGCAAACCAAAAGGTGTTCAGCACTCACAAGCTGGATACATTCTATGGGCTCAAACTACAACAGAGTGGGTATTTGATGTAAAAGATAATGATACATATTGGTGTACTGCTGATATTGGCTGGATTACGGGACATACCTATATTATCTATGGACCTCTAGCAGCAGGGGCAACAACTGTTATGTTTGAAGGCGTTATTACATATCCAGATGCAGGGCGTCCGTGGCAAATTGTAGAATCACTAAATATTAACCAATTCTACACAGCACCAACTGCAATTAGAGTGCTACAAAAAATGGGAGAAGATGAGCCTAAAAAGTATGACTTAAGCTCTTTAAGAGTGCTTGGAACTGTTGGTGAGCCAATAGATCCAACTGCTTGGAAGTGGTATTATGAGGTTGTTGGTAATTCAAAATGCTCTATTGTAGATACCTATTGGCAAACAGAAACTGGCGGACATATTATTTCGCCTCTACCTTTTGCAACACCAATTAAACCAGCTTGTGCAACACTTCCACTACCGGGCATTTTTGGCGAAATATTAGACCCAAAAACAGGCAAGAGAGTTGAAGTTGGCGAAACTGGCTATATGTGTATAACTAAACCTTGGCCATCACAAATTAGAAATGTTTGGGGAGATCCTGATAGATATATAAAATCTTACTACTCAGATGTTAAAAAAGATGGAAAGCCAGTTTACTTTACAGGCGATGGCGCAGTATATGATGAAAATGGCTATATTACAATTACAGGAAGAGTTGATGATGTTATAAATGTAAGCGGACATCGCTTAGGTACAGCAGAGATTGAATCTGCAATTAAAAATCACGAAGGCGTTGCAGAAGTAGCAGTAGTAGCAAGACCAGATGAGATTAAAGGCGAGAGTATATTTGCCTATGTTGTACTAAAAGATGGGGCAAGTAGCGATAACCTAAAAGATGAAGTAAATGGCGTAATAGCACTAGAGATAGGAAACATTGCAAAAGCAGATGTAATAGCAGTAGTTCCAGGCTTACCAAAAACAAGAAGCGGAAAAGTAATGAGAAGACTCCTAAGAGCCATAGCAAAAGGCGAAGTAATCACTCAAGATACATCAACCCTAGAAGACCCAGCAGTAGTAGAAGCTATTATAGAGGTTGTTAAAATATAAACACAAATTTATAAAGCTAAAGCATAACTTCCAAACAACTAGAAATGAAGCTTTAGCCAGATGCCATTTCCTTAAGAAGAAAAGAAAGTAAGGTTTTAACCTTACCAATTTCCATAGAGATATTGTGGTTTTTGAGCATTTTAGCGTTTTTGTTCCAACAATAAATTTGGAAGCTAGAAAAAACTAAATCTCAAAATGGTTTGAGATTTATGTAGTTTATTGAAAATGAGTTACTACCTTTTCTACAAAAGGCATTGATTTTTTAATATCTTTTTCTATTTCATGAGCTATTTGATGAGCCTCTTTTAAAGAATCTGTATCTATATCTATATCGAGTTGAACAAATTTATAGCTTCCTGCATTTCTACCAACTATTTGATTAATTTTTTTAACTTTTGGATGTTTAAGTGTTATTTCTCGAATCTTTTCTATACTCTCATAATCAAGAGAAGCATCAAGTAATACTTTAATAGCCTCTTTTAGTATCTCAAAACCACTATGAAAAATAAAGTAAATTACAACTACAACCGCTAACTTTTCAACTACCGGATATCCAAAATATTGTCCTAATACACCCACTAAAACAACTATAGCTGTATAAAAGTCTGTCTTTATATGCTCTGCATCAGCCAATAGACTTGGAGAATTTAGCTCTATTGCTTTTTGTTTTTCCCATCTTGAGTAGAGATATGTTATTAAAACGGTTAAACCAATTACTAAAATAGCAACTGTTAAGTTTTTCATAGGTTCTGTTTTGCCAAATAGTACATCTTTTGCTATCTCATAACCTGCAAAAAATATTGCAAATGCACTAACTAAAGCAACAAGATTTTCCACTTTATATAAGCCATATGGGAAAAGTTTTGATTTTTTATTAGAGATTACAATACCTGCATATACACTTAAAGATGCAGCTAAATCAGATAATGAATGCACACCATCTGCTGTTAAAGCTACACTTCCAGAGATTACTCCACCAATAATTTTAATCAATGAAAGAAGTAAATTTACTCCAACAGAATAGAGTGATATCTTCTTTTTTTCATTAAAATTCATAAGTTTAACATTTTCCATAAATTTCCTTTTTTATAATTATGCTAAAGCATTTTAAAACTCTTGCATAATCCGAGTTTAAAGGTTAAAACCAAAAAGGTGAGGAGGAGGAATTTAACCTATTAAATAGATTATGCAAGAAATTTAATTATAGTATATTAGTATTAACTGTTTGTGAATTTCAAAAAATATTCTAATTTTTGGGTCTAAAGAATTAGAAAAATAGGATAATTTATATAGTATAACTAAATATTATAAGAACTATTAGGTATAATTATTAAAAAAGGATTAGAATGAAGTATATTTTTCCTCTATTTATAGTACTAATTTTAAATGGTTGTAATGGTACAAATAGTAAAAGTTATGATGCTAAAAAATTAGCCGAGCAAAAGTGTGCAAGTTGTCATAATTTAGATATGCCACCAAAAACAACAGATAACGAAAAAGCACCCCCTCTTTTTACTGTAACTGTACATTTAAAAGATTGGATAAAAGTTAATAATCCAAGTGAGTTAAAAGATAAATTTGTAGATTTTGTTACAGATTATGTTATTAATCCTTCTCTTGATAAATCTTATTGTGATAAAAAAAGTCTTGAAATATATGGTTTAATGCCATCTCAAAAGGGTAAAGTTACAAAAGATGAGGTAAGAGCGATTGCTGAATATATCTTTGATAAATATGACCAAAAATATGTATTAGAGTATTTAAAAGAGAAAGCAAGAATAGATGCTTTACCACCAGCACAGCAGGTTTTAGAGACATACGATTGCAAACTTTGCCATTTAAATATAAAAAATGCTCCTTCATTTCAGCAAATTGGTAAAAAGTATTCTAATAATATAAAACAGATTAAAAAATCTATTACAAATGGTAGCAAAGGTAAATGGAAAGGTTATTTATTACCAATGCGTGGTTATAAATTACCACCAAAACAGTTAGATGCAATAGCTAAGTGGATTATAAAAGAGGGAAGTAATGTAGAGCAAAAACAAAAATAAGAGTTTTAGTAAAGAGCTTAAAAAAGCAGCAATGAATGTTTTTTTATCTCTCTGCTATACTTTTTGCTATTATAGGTTTAGTAGGTCTGTTTTTAAGTTTTATATCAAAAGATAATTTAATATCTATATTTAAACCCGCATTATGCAATAAAATCGCATAATATTGTGCTAATAATTGTCTTTTGGGTGTTTGCAAAAAATTTGAGATTAATCCAAAGACTAATTGATGATTTTTCAGGTTAAAGCTTTTTTGAAAATATATACTCCTTCTTTACCTACATATTGGATACCCACAAGAGGTATCCCTACCAACCCAATTACTAATCACTAAAACACAACTTTTTCATTTCAGCTAAGACATTAGCTAAACATTTAGGAGAAGATAGCGGTTTTAAAGGGTATTTAATTCAAAAAATAAGAATCGATAGCTTTAGCCAAATGCAAATGAATTAACCCAAATGTTTTACTAACTTTTTATATGTGATATTAATATGCCCCATCTCTTTTAAGAACTACTTTTACAGTCTTTAGTAAAATTACAATATCAAGCCAAATAGACCAATTTATTACATACCATTTATCAGTTTTTATTCTAAATTCATAGTCTGTATCGCTTCTACCACTTACTTGCCAAAGTCCTGTAATGCCTGGTTTTACCATATAGTAATATTCGGCATCATCTTTATAGTAATTATCAATCTCTTCTTGAATTACTGGTCTTGGACCTACAAAATTCATATGTCCTGCAAGTACATTTAAAACTTGAGGCAACTCATCAAGTGATGTTTTACGCAAAAATTTACCAACTTTTGTAACTCTAGGATCATCTTTTAATTTAAAGCTCTTCTCCCACTCTTCTTTAATTTTTGCATCTTTTTTTAATAGATCATCAAGTCTCTCTTTTGCATCAGAGTACATACTGCGAAATTTTATAACAGGAATAACTTTTCCATTTTTTCCAATTCTATTATGAATAAAAAATGCACTACCTTTTGATTCTATTTTAATAGCAATAGCAATAATTATAATTAATGGTAGTAAAATAGGAAGCAGCAGAAGTACAAAGAGATAGTTTAGTAAGCTTTGTAGAAATCTTCTATGCCAACTCATAAGCCTATTTTGATAAACAATTAAGTTTGTTCTAGTATTTGATAATTCATAAATATGAGAGTGAGTTAAGTCATACTCGTCTAAAATCGGCGTAAAGATAACATTTTTTCTAATTTTAATCTCATTTGCAATTATCTCTTTTAATTTTTGAGGGCTATCTTTTTGAGAGTTTATAAAAATAGTTGAAAATTCACAATTTTTTGGCTCACAATAGCCTAAATATCGATTTCCATAAATCTCTTTAATTAAAAATGGATCATCTCCATAAATTTTAGCCTTTTTAGACCAAATACCAAGTTTATTTAGAAGATTTTTTATAATTAATTTTCCAATAGGTATTAAAATAGCCATAAATATAAAACTAAAACCAATAAGTAGTCGTGAGTAATACTCAATAGATTTTGTCATCGCTAAATATGCAAATGTTAAAATTGCAGCAAAGATTAGAGCCTTTAAAATTTTTCTAGTCTCATGCCAAAAGTCATATCTATATGTATAGATTCCCTCATATGCAAAAATAGCTATAACAACAATATATAGAGGATAAAAATTTAGGTATGCATTTAATGGAACACCAATGTATTCTAAAGTATTATCAAGTGATACCCTTAAAATAAATGCTAAATAGATTGAAATAGCAATAATTAAAATATCTATTAAGATAAATAAAAATTTAGCTACAAGCTCTTTTAATGTATCACCCATTTTATACCTATTTACTGCTATTTATAAACTAATTATATCTTTTTTTTTTAAATATGGCTATTAATTTAGCAATTCTAATATCATATCTTGATAATTTTGTAAATCTTTTTGAGTATCTTTACCATCTTTAAATTTATTATGTAGTGTAGCAAACTTTTTTAGCTTTCTTATAGAGAGATTATCATTAATAGAGGCTTTATATTTAATTTCTCTATTAGCATGACTTGTATTTAGGAGTAACCGTGCAAAGTTTATAGCCCTATTTAAAAAAATAAATCCAAAATTAGCATCTTCAATAGGTCCTATTTCTATTTTTTTATTACTTAAAAATTTTATTTTGCTAAGCTCTCCATATCCATAATTTGCTCCAACAAATCCTAAAGCCCCACCAATAATTGTACCTAAAAAGAAACTATGCCCACCGACTGCTAAATCTATTAAGCCTCCAGCAGTTGCACTTGTTAGAGTAGATATTAAAACTAACTTTTCTCTACTTAATCCAAAAATCTCTTGAGACTCTTTAGAAAATAGGTTATACTCTAGTGGCTCATCTTCTATCTTAAAAGCACTATTTTTAAAATTTAGAGTATCTTTTATATTATTAAATAATCTTTTTTCAATCTGCTCTAATTTAGCTTTAAACTCCTCTTTTAGCCTCTCTTCACTACTAAAAAAATTTGCACTCTTTGTAATTTTAAAGCTAAGAGCCTCTTTTGTAGCATTAGCAATTAGTTTTGCAATTTTTATCTTTTGTTCATTATGATACTCTTTTAAAAGCTCTATTGCCTTTTTTAAATCATCTCTCCACATAGGAGATATATGCGTTAGAGCCTCAAGCAAATCTATATGGTCGCTAAAAGTTGCTTTTAGGGGATTAAATGGTTTTATTATTCTAAAATATTGTCCTAAAACCTCGTCCCACTCTTTTGTATAATCTTCACTTCCTATATAGTTTAATATAGACATAGATGGCTTCCCACAAAAACGAAGTATCTCCATCTCATCTTCAAACTCTTTACTATATGGCTTACTAGCATCTACAACATAAATTATTCCACTACCACTCATTATTGGGCGAAGCAGTTCGCACTCATCTCTAAACTCATCACCACCACAATAGTTATCTAAAAATTCTTGTACTTTCTTTGGACGCTCACTAGCACTTGGATTACCCTCTTTTAAAATCTTTAAAAGCTTTCTAGGACGCTGAAATCCGGGTGTGTCTATTAGCTCATAAAATGTTTTATCCCCTTTTTTAAGCTTAAAGCTCCTAGATTTTGTGGTAGTGCCTGGTTTGTTACTTATAGCTATAGTATCATCAAGTGTTAAGGTTGATACAATAGAGCTTTTACCCTTATTTGGATGTCCTACAACTGCAAATTTTGGGTAGCTCATATTTAACCTTTAGATATTATTAAAGAGGTAGTTTTGAGATATAAGCATTAAAATCTTTAAATGAACCTGCAAGCATAGCTTTCCCGCCCTCTTCTTCTAATTCATATTGTATCATAATAGATAAAACTTCCCAATCTTGAGGGCTTAACCCAAAATCTTGACCTGCTGCTTCTGGTGGAGGATTGTCTCTTAACTCTTTAAGTACAGCTAAAAGATTTTGATAAGAGATATTTACTCTATAAAACTCTCCCCAAACACCATCATCAAAGTTAGTACCTGTAGCAGAATTAAATATCTCTTGAATCTCTAAAGAGGCAGGAGATTTAGTACACCACCAAGAGCTATCTTTTATAACAGTTGCAACATGTATTACTCCTGTTGTTGGGTCAAATCTAATACCAGCTTTCTCTTTCATCCAAGCATCACCAATACCATAAATACCAATAACATAATTTAATAATTTTCCATTTTTTCTATTACGCAAAAAGAGATTAAAATAAACCCCTCCACCAATATTATTCTCATAATTATGGTATATTGGTGCATCAAAATTTGCTTGTATCATAATATTTCCACTACCATCAGCTCTCCATGGTTTAACTAAATTACTAGCTAATTTATATTTGAATGTACTTTGAGGTCCAGCATATGTTAAATATTGCTCTGGTGCATCTAATAAATTAACTATAGTACCAGCAGCTAAATTTCCATTTACACATTTAGCTTGAGCTACAACTCCATCAGGGTCAGTTTGAGCCATTGGAGTACCAATCTCTATATTCCTAACACCGCTTCTTGCATCTAAGCCTGTATTTACTGAATGATCTGCATACTCTGTATGTGTTCCCCCATCAATATACTTACTTACACTATTTGTATATCGAATATCCCAAAATGGCTTTAATTTTGCTCCTGTTGTGGGATATGAGGTATATCCTTTTGTATCATTATAATACCTTGAATTTGCTTCTGCTGGTGTTTGATAATATACATAATTTACTTTTGTATTATATGAGCAATTAGATGTTATAAAAAGTGTTTTTGGAGCATTTTCTCCTTGATAAACCACCTTAAAAGGTTTTGGTCCTCTATCCTTTTTCCCTCTTATCTCTTGATAAACATGCTTTATCTTCTTTTTTAGATTATCAATATTACAACTACTCATCATAAGTACTGAAACAGTAGTTATTAATATTGTTGTAATCTTTGTACTAGACATAATAAACCTTTCGAGTATATATATTTTATAATATTAATAATATCTAATTTTTGATTAATATAGAATAATTAATTAATAAATTATTAAAAAAACTGTTTTATTCTTACTCATAATTATACTATAATTTCATAATTTAACCTCAATTCATTTAACTTTCTTAGCCAAATATCTATATTTTCTTTATCTGCTTTGCCATTTAATCCTGATAGAAAAATTGATATTTTAGCATTTTTATTTTCATTTTGTAGCTCTTCTAAAAAGTCAAAAAAATCTAAAATTGGTGGCTCCCACGATTTTACTACTACAACAATATCTTTTGCATCTGGTGTATTTTTTAGTATTGCTGGAATATTGGTATAGTAAGGAATTACTCTAAAGACTCTATTTTTAAGCTCATTTTGAGTAATTTTATTGTTATATTCGCTTGAAATCTCTTCTAAACTCTCTTCATTCTTATCGCTAATAATATTAACTTTTTGCTCTTTATTTACAAATTTTACAATTAAATATAATATTGCTCTAAATAAAATACCATAAGTTACTATAGCCATAGCTAAAAATTTCCACCAAGAGCCAAGCTCTTTTGCATTTTTAATCTGCTCTTTTGAAATTGCGCCACCAAGCCTTATAAACTCGCTAATCTTTGCTAAATGCTCATCTACAATACAACTACTACAAAAGCTTTTCCAAATAGCAATAGCATTTAAAAAATTGCTAAGCTCACTAGCTTTAATATTAAGCGTTGTAGCCCACCCAAAGGCTAAATCTTGAGTAGTTACAATAAAAAGCAAAGAGCTAAGTGCCCCTAAAGAGAAAAAGATACCAAAAAGATAAGATATACTAAGAGCCTCAAGACTCTTTTTCTCTCTTTTAAAAAGCAAAGTAAATATAGAAAAAAACGAAAATATAAACGGCAAAAATACAACAATTCCAAGATATATAAGCGAATTTACAAGCTCTTTACCATTATACATTAGCAAACCACTACTTACACTAAACCCAACAAAAAAGCCAATTAAAATAGTTGCAATACTCTTATATTTACCAAATATATTTAAAGCTTTCTCTAAAATATTTACCCCTTATTTACCTATATATTGGATACCCACAAGGGGTATCCCTACAAAACAAATCACAAATCACTAATCACTAAAACTCAACTCTCCATAAAAGTGCAATCTCATTAATATCAATAGCGCTCTTTCTTGGTTTAATAAAAATAGTATCTATTGGATAATTTTCTAAGCTGTACTTCTGGCTTAACTCATCAATTTTTTCTTCTAGCTCATTTTGTAGCTCTTCATATTTTTCATTAAGTTCTTCTAATTTAGCTTCAGCTCTACTTATATCATTTCTATCTTTTAATACACGGCTACTTTTATTTACAGCACTTCCAATTTTGCTAACACTACTTCTTCCAAATAGAGCTGATATTATAGAAATTCCAGCCCCAATTAATGAATTAGTCTGTTCTGCTTTTTCTTTTTCTACCTGAAGTTTTGCTCTTTGTATTTGCGACTCTAGCCTATCAAATTTATTTTTATATCTATCTTTTAACTTGTCAAGTTGCTCTTCAAATTTATCTTTTAATAAATCTTGCACTCTTACTACAAAATCTTCGTAACTCTCATCTAAATTAGATTCAACTCTAAGTTTTTTACATCTATAAATCTCTAGTTTATATTCTGTATATATATGCTCCTTTAGCGCCCTCTGGCAGCCTTTTAGAGACTTATCTTCAATAATAAACTCTGGTAAATGCTTAAACTTAGCACCATTTGGTTTTTTGGTTGCAAAACTCTTTAGTGGGCTTTCAAGCTCTTCTAGCTCGTCCCAATCGCAACTATTTAAGCCATCTAAATTTAACATTACCTCTAAATTTTGTTCTTTATCTATCCCTCTTCTTGAGTCAATATAACAAACCTCAACACTAGCCCCAACTGTTGGAATATATCTCTTTTTACCTGTAATATCAGCCTCATATCTTTGCACTACATTTCCACTAAGTGTAACACTGCTTACATACTCATCATCGCTACTACTAGCTGCCATTACCTTTTGTGGCTTAGTCTCTATATTTTGTTTTTTTGCTTCCATTAAAGCAGATATATCATCTTTTTTAAGCGGTCCTTTTAGGTAGCTTAAAACCCATCTAGTACCAAATAATCTTATATCATCTAAATGAGCGCTCTTTAGGAAGAATGTTCTTTTTTTAAGGTTTGCTAAAAGGGTTTTAATCTCATCTTTACTAATAGAGGCATCAACCTTACCACCAAGCCCATCAATTACGCGCTCTATATCTTGAGTAGTTTGTAATCTTCCTATAAACCAAGTTCCAATATTACTTAAGCCTTTATAGTCTAAATCTACCGGGTTTTGGGTACTAAGCACTACGCCTAGCCCATAAGCTCTTGCTTGTTTTAAAAGGGTAATCATAGGCTCTTTTGATGGAGGATTTTTAGTAGGTGGGAAGAAGCCATAAATCTCGTCCATATAAAGAAGCGCTTTTAGGCGATTGCTTCCGCTTTGGCGGCGCATCCAAGCAACTACTTTATTTAAAAGCAAGGTTACAAAGAACATTCTTTGAGAATCATTTAAGTGAGCAATAGAGAATATTGCAACCTTTGCTTTGCCATTGCTATCATATAGAAGTTTTTGAATATCTAAATCCTCGCCACTTAGCCACCCCATAAATGCAGGAGACGCAATTACAGAGTTAAACTTATTTGCTAACTTAAAGCGCTCACTCTGATTATAAAAGCTCTCTAGGGGCAATACTCCAATCTTTTTAAATGGTGGTGTAATAATAGCGCCAACTAGCGTATCTAGCCCCATTGGCATATCATTTTGCCAAGCATGAGCTATAATTTGAGATAGCAGTATAAACTCTTTACTCTCAAGTGGATTTGCCTCTATTCCAACAAGCGCTAACAAAGAGCCAACTGTACTTGATAGATAAGCACTAAAGTTATCGCTATCTTCCATAATCTCGCTACTTGGCTTACTTAGAGAGCTTAAAATATTTATACCAATCCCAGCGCTTGAGCCTGGTGTATAGATAGTCTTATCTACATTATGAAATTTTGCTACCCTCTCTTCATCTTGATTCCAGCTATAAATTCCCTCTCGCCACATATTCGCAATTTTTGCAGCATACTCTAGTGGGTCTTCTCCTTTAGCTTTAGCATCATCTTCTACCCATGGCTTAAAACTAAGAGGCGAAAATGAGGGATCAGTTAAGAGCATATCGCCCATATCACCCTTTGGGTCAATTATAATTGATGGAATATTATCAATAGCAGCCTCTTCTAATATTCCAATACCAAGCCCCGTTTTTCCAGAACCTGTCATTCCTATAATTGCAGCGTGAGTTGTAAAGTTCTTATTTTTAAGTAGAGTTAAAACATCAGTTATATCTAAAGTGTTTTTATCTACATCTTTTCCCAAATAAAAAAGCCCAGCTTTCTCATAAATATCTTTAATTGAATCCACTCTAATGCCCCTTATAGTAAGATAATTTTTAGTATATCAAAAAAATTAGAAAAGTTTGTAAATATTTGTCAAAAAGATGTTGTAATTTTTGATATAATTCTAAAGAGGAGATTAAAATATGAAATTGATACTACTTATAACTCTATTTCTTTTTACACTTAGTGCAAAAGAGAATCTTATTATAAAACAAGGAATCCAAAATCTAAAAAATTATCCAGATATTAAGCAAAATTATAACTATTTAAAGGGATTAAAAGTATCTTTAATCGGTTTTAAAGAGGGTAGTATAACTTGGCATATGCTTTTAGTTATAAATCCTAAAGCTCCAAAAGGTCCATTTTGGTTTTTACCACACGATAATGAAAATAGCGCATTTACAAGTGCTATTTATGCTATAAAAAGATATGGCGGAGGCTTTTTAGCAGTTGTTAATAACGACAATCGCTATAATATGGGGCAAGACCCAAATAGAAATTTCTCTTTAAGCCCTACAAAAGAGCCAAGCTGCAAATATCAAATGGCACCATCTTTAATATACACACAAACTATTATGCAAATAATAAATAGATATAAATCTCCTAATATGCCCTATTTAGCTTTGCATAACAATACAAATAGAGGCTCAATATCAGCCCTAAAGAGTAGCCCTAAAGTTAAATCTTTTTTAGCTTATCCTAAAAGCAAAGTTCTTAGCAGCAAAGGTTTAGCAGATGAAGATAGCTTAGTATATATTGCCGGAACTTCGCCAAATCCACCTATGAATAAAGTAAAAAAACTGCTTAAAATGGGGCTTAATGTAAAATATGAGTATGTAACAAGCGCAAATAATGATTGCTCTATGTCTAATTTTATAGTGCTAAATTATGGAGATAACTACTACAATATAGAAACAGAGCATGGCAAAGTTGCAATACAAAAAGAGATGATAGATAGATTAATGAGGGTAATATATTGATTAGATTTTTAATACTACTTAGTTTTGCTATACAGCTATACTCATTTGAGATAACAAATTATCATCTAATTAAAGGGTGTATTTTAGATAATAATGGGAGTATAAATGTAGCAATTAGAGAGTTTAGTTATAAAGATAAAAATTACTATTTAGTAGTAAATCCAAATACTCTAACTACAAGACTAACCCTTGCATCTAAACTATATAATTGCCCAAAAACTCTAAACTCTACTAAATATTTTAAACTTTTAAATCTATCAGTTAGCAACACCACACACCCTTTACAAAATGATGGTATAACATCTGCAAAAAATGGAATTTACCTAACAACAGACCTTTGCCCATCATCTAAAAGAGGTTTTGAAGATAGAGTATATAAAGCCATAATAAAAGAGTTTAAAAATCCTGTACCTCTAACGCTTTTTATAACAAAAAAATGGATAAATAGACATAAATTAGAATTTAACCAATTAAAGCTTTGGCAAAAAGAGGGTAAATTAGATATAAATTGGGGCAACCATACGGCTAATCATATATACCATAAAAATTTGCCACTAAATAAAAACTTTGTACTCGCTAAAGAGGAGCATTTAACAAAAGATATTTTAGATTTAGAAAAAACTATAATAGAAAATGGCTTAACTCCATCAATATTTTTTAGATTTCCAGGGCTTGTATCTAATAAAAAGGCAATTTTTACAGTAAAAAAATTGGGCTTAATTACAGTTGGTTCAAATACATGGTTAGCTAAAGGAGAAAAACTCAAAAATGGCTCAATAATCCTAATTCACGGCAATAAAAACGAACCAAAAGGGGTAGATATATTTTTAAAACTTCTAAAAAACGGCAAAATTAAGGAGCTTAGCGATTTAAAAGAGATAGAGTTAGAGTAAAATAGATTAATTAAGAAAAAAAATCTATGCGCTATTAAAAATAATATAGTATAAATGGTAAAATCTATACTATATTTTGAGTTATAAGATTAATGAGTAGATACCTTTGCAAAAGCACCACTATTAACTAATGCTCTAATTTTTTGAATTGACTCATTCATAGCTTCATAAGTAACAATATTATTATCAATATACTCATATCCTTCATCTATATTATTAGATAAAATATCTCTAAATTCATCTAACTCAGATGATGCTCGATAATCATATCTAAACCAAATATTATGAGCTACCATATTTAAGTTTGCCATTGTTCTTTTTAATTTCATACTCTTCATATATCGCTCATATTTTTCTTTATTAAAATTATCAGCCGATAGATTAATAGACTCTTTAAAAAGCTCTATTAGTTTAGATTCATTACCTACTGTTACATCACAAGCAAAATTTATATAAGGTTTATAAGATATTAAAGTTTGATAAAAATAGATATGATAAGTTAAACCATTTTTCTCTCGAATTAACTCATTAAGTGAAGTGTCTGGAGCTAATCTAGCCAAATAAAATAGTGAGGCATCACCTACTATTGTATGGTCAATTCCATCTATAACAATACTTGTCATTGCTTGTTTGGCTTCACTTTCTAATTTAAACTCTTGATTTGCTGGATATTTGAGTTTAGCTCTATACTCCTCATCACTAATATCAAATATGGGTTTTGAGCCTACTTTAAATCTTGCTAACTCTTTTTCTATCTTCTCTATTACTTCATCTTCTGAAATTAGTGTGTTGTCATAAGTAATATTA
>Ga0256843_1001103_pt1 | contig 21836 bp, 15 predicted proteins | sample AlvinellametaG_FD_191572 | JGI IMG/M metagenome (GOLD analysis project Ga0256843, IMG submission 191572) | Pompeii worm associated microbial communities from hydrothermal vent at the East Pacific Rise, Pacific Ocean - Alvinella | ecosystem: Host-associated > Annelida > Integument > Unclassified ... | reverse complement strand
GTAATCAGTGGTTAATCACCAAGCTTTTTGCAAAGCAAAATATAAATCAGTTTAAATCAGCTTCATCAGGCTCTCAATTAATAATTTGTTAAAAACAAAAGCCTTACAGGCAAATGAAAAAAATAATCGTATTTTTGCTACAATCAAAAAAAATAAATCCTGAGACAGCTATATCCATAAGATGAATGACTACTTAAAAGTTAGTCTGTTCACCAAAAATAAACTTATGAAAAAACAAAGATACACCATTACCGCTGCCCTGCCCTATACCAACGGACCGGTTCATATCGGACATTTGGCAGGTGTTTATATTCCGGCGGATATTTATACCCGCTACCAAAAAGCCAAAGGAAATGATGCCATTTATATCTGCGGTTCGGATGAACACGGCGTACCCATTACCATACGTGCCAAAAAAGAAGGCGTAACACCCCAACAAGTAGTGGATAAATACAATGCTATTATCAAAAAATCTTTTGCAGATTTCGGTATCGAATTCGACAATTACAGCCGTACTTCCTTACCCCTTCACCACGAAACCGCGGGTGCTTTCTTTAAAAAATTATACGATGAAGGCAAGTTTATCGAACAAACTTCCCAACAACTCTACGACGAGCAAGAACAACAATTTCTCGCCGACCGTTTTGTCACCGGTACCTGCCCCAAGTGTGGCTACGAACACGCCTACGGCGACCAATGCGAAAAATGTGGCACCTCACTCAGCCCGATGGAACTCATCAATCCGGTTTCTACCATTTCGGGTAATAAACCTGTGGTCAAAGAAACCAAACATTGGTATTTGCCTCTTGACCAATACGAAGATTGGCTCCGAAAATGGATTTTGGAAGGACACCAACACGATTGGAAACCCAATGTATTGGGACAAGTCAAATCCTGGTTGGATGATGGTTTGCGTCCGCGTGCCGTTACCCGCGATTTGGACTGGGGGGTACCCGTGCCGGTGGAAGGTGCCGAAGGCAAAGTTTTATACGTGTGGTTTGATGCGCCTATCGGTTATATTTCATCCACCAAGGAATGGGCTCAAAAAACCGGTAAAGACTGGGAACCTTATTGGAAAGATGAAAATACCAAACTGATACATTTTATCGGTAAAGACAATATTGTTTTTCACACGATTATCTTCCCTGCCATGCTCAAAGCACACGGCGATTATATCCTGCCTGAAAACGTTCCCGCCAACGAATTCTTAAATCTCGAAGGCGATAAAATTTCCACCTCGCGCAATTGGGCGGTATGGTTACATGAATATTTGGAAGAATTCCCCGGTAAACAAGATGTTTTACGCTACGTGCTGACCGCCAATGCACCCGAAACCAAAGACAACGATTTTACCTGGAAAGATTTTCAAACCCGCAATAACAGCGAATTAGTGGGCAATCTGGGAAACTTTATCAACCGCGTATTGGTATTGACAAAAAAATATTACGACGGAAAAGTGCCTGAACCCGCCGGCTTTAATGACACGGACAAGGAAGTATTGACACAAATAAAAACCTATCCGGACAAAATAGGCAAGCTCATCGAACGTTATCGTTTTAGAGAAGCCTTGTCAGAATATATGAATTTGGCCCGATTGGGCAACAAATATCTGGCAGACGAAGAACCTTGGAAAAAAATAAAAACCGATCCGGAGCGGGTACAAACTATTATGTACGTAGCCCTTCAAATTGCCGGTGCGCTGGCAGTTCTCGGAGAAGTGTTTTTGCCGTTTTCAGCCAAAAAATTGCAAAAAATGCTCAATTTTGAGCCTGTTTCCTGGAATGAAGTAGCAGAAAAAGAAGAATTACTCCCTCCGGGACATCAAATCAACCAAGCAGAATTACTCTTTGAAAAAATAGATGACGAAACCGTGCAAAAACAAATCGATAAACTTATGGCTACCAAGCAACAAAACGAAGCTGAAAATCGTCAGGCAGAACCCCAAAAAGACGAAATAGAATTCGACGATTTTATGAAGATGGATATCCGTACCGCTACGATTCTCGAAGCCGAAAAAATGCCCAAAGCCAAAAAACTCTTGGTCCTGAAAGTCGATACCGGACTCGACAGGCGCACCATTGTTTCGGGCATAGCCGAACATTTTAAGCCCGAAGATATCATTGGAAAAAAAGTATTGGTATTGGTTAATTTGAAACCGCGCAAATTGCGGGGCGTCGAAAGTCAAGGAATGATATTGATGACCGAAAACGCCGATGGAAAATTGGTATTTGTCAATCCGGATGAAGACACCCCCAACGGCATGCAAATTTCGTAAATATAACGGTACGGATACCCCTCGTGGGTACCAGATATCCCGTGTAAGGATACCCCTCGTGGGTATCAGATATCACGTGTAAGGATACCCCTCGTGGGTACCAGATATCACGTGTAAGGATACCCCTCGTGGGTATCCGAAACGAAAAACCGGAAAAAATCGAAAAAAAGAAACAATAAATATGAAACAATTTACATTCAAAAAGAAAGAAATCATATTGAGCATCATCGTATTTCTGATTGCTTTGATAACCTACATTTTGACTTTGGAACCTACGGTAAGTTTTTGGGATTGCGGTGAATACATCTCCACTTCTGCTAAACTGCAAGTAGGCCATCCCCCGGGAGCTCCGTTGTTTCAGATGTTGGGTGCCTTTTTTGCCATGTTTGCTTCATCGCCTTCAAAAGTGGCTTATATGGTCAATATGATGTCGGCTATTTTTAGTGCGCTTACGGTTTTATTCTTATTCTGGACTATTGTTCATATATTGTTAAAATATATTCTCAAAATTGATAAACCCGCTACTACCGCCCAAGAAATTGGAGTTTTGGGATCGGCTGCTGTGGGTTCATTGGCCTTTGCTTTTTCCGATTCTTTTTGGTTTTCAGCCGTAGAAGCCGAGGTATATGCCGCTGCCATGTTCTTTACTTCCGCCTTGTTTTGGATGGGACTCAAATGGGTAGATAGCCTCGATAAACCACGCGGTAACCGCTGGCTGATATTGATGGCTTTTATCATCGGTTTATCCTTTGGGGTACACTTTATGGTTTTGTTGGTCATTCCCGCCATCGGAATGTTGTATTACTTCAAAACCACCCAAGAAATCACCCCTAAATCTTTTATCATAGCCAATGCTATTGTATTCGGTATCTTATTATTTATCTTTAAGTTACTCTTACCCTACACGATGAAATTTTACAGTTTCTTCGAAATATTTTTTACCAATAATTTCGGCATGCCTTTTAACTCGGGAACCATTATCGCCGGATTGATTACCATAGCTGTTTTTTATTATCTATTGAAAAAAGCCCATGAAAAAAACAACCGCTTGTTGGAATCTATTACCCTGTCGGTATTATTTATCCTTATCGGATTTTCTACGTGGATTATGCTTCCCATTCGGGCTAATGCCAATACGGTAATCAATGAAAACGCTCCCACCAGCGCCCGTGAATTATTGGCTTATTACAACCGTGAACAATACGGAGAAACACACCTGTTCTACGGTCCTTATTATTCGGCTTATTATCACGGACTGGATAAAGATCGACCCTATGTCGATGACAAACCCAAATATGAACAAGACAAAAAATTGGGCAAATATGTCATTGTCAACAATTATAAAAATGCCAAACAAAATTTCACCCATGAACACTGGGGAATCCTCCCCCGCATGTGGGATGCAGCTAGTGCTGATAATTATAAAGCAATCGCCGGTATTCCTAAAAACAGTACCCGTAAACCCACCTTTTGGGAAAATATGAAATTTATGTTCGACTACCAATTCGGATATATGTATTGGCGCTATCTGATGTGGAATTTCGTAGGACGTCAAGACGATATTCAAGGACGTTTGGATAACCACGGCAATTGGCTGAGCGGAATCAAATTCATCGATGAAATGCACCTGGGAAGTCAAGATAATTTACCCTCCGATTATCTATACAATGCCGCACGCAACACCTATTATTTCCTTCCGTTTTTATTGGCATTTCTAGGAATTTTATATCATTCATCCAAAGATTTGAAAAGCTTTTATGTCGTATTAATCGCCTTTTTAATGACCGGATTGGCCATTGTGTTTTATACCAATGTTCGTCCGTTTGAACCCCGTGAACGGGATTACGCCGTAGTAGGATCTTTTTACTTCTTTGCCATTTGGTTGGGAATCGGGGTTTTTGCCCTATACGATTATTTGAAAAAATATGTAAAACCCCTTCCGGTAGCTTTTGCCGTTACGGCTGTCAGTTTACTGGCGGCACCGGTACTAATGGCAAGTCAAAACTGGGATGACCACGACCGTTCCAATAAATATTCGGCACTAAATAATGCCAAAGCTTACTTGGATTCGTGTCAAAAAAATGCAGTACTTTATACCGTAGGTGACAACGACTCTTTCCCGCTGTGGTATGCCCAAGATATCGAAGGCAAACGCCGTGATATGCGTTTGATCAATACGGCTTTGCTCAATACCGATTGGTATATCGATCAAGCCAAACGAAAAATCTACGAATCCGAGCCTTTGGAAATCAATATGTCTCACAAACAATATGTGTATGGTACCCGTGACGCTTTGTATCCCAATTTCTTAAAAGATACACTGGATATCAAAGATTTTCTCAAATTGGCTTTAAGCGACAAATTTACAGCGGTTGATCCCGATAACGGACAAACCATGTACTTATATCCTTCGCGTTATATTCGCGTTCCGGTTAACAAAGAAAATGCCTTAAAATATGGTATTGTAGCACCCGAAGACAAGGATAAAATACTAGACGAATTAATTCTGGACGTAGGACAAAACGGTTTGTACAAAGCCCAATTGGCCATGCTCGAACAATTGGCTAACAGCGACTGGAAACGCCCCATCTATTTCAGTGGCGGAAGTTTTAAAGATGAAGACTATCTGTTTGCCAAAAATTATCTGCAACTCGAAGGATTGACCTATAAATTGGTACCGATTTATACCAAACCGGTAGATATCGACTACGGGCGTATCAATACCCATATCATGTACAACAATGTCAAAAAATGGGATTGGGGAAATATGAATAAAAATATTTATCTCGATCCTGAAACCAGACGCAACTCATTGATATTCAGAGGTGTATTATACAGACTAGCCAAAGCCTTATATGATGAAGGTAAAAAAGACAAAGCCGAAGAAATCTTGGATTTATCCATCGAAAAAATGCCGGTACAACGATTTGGCTTTTATTCTTCCTTATTGGATTATATCGATTTGTATTACAAGCTGGGGAAAGTGGAAAAAGCCCGGAAAGTAGCCAATATTTTACTGAAAAATTTTAAAGAATATTTGGAATATTATGCCGATATGCCCTTGCAAGACAAATACGCTAATTTTGACGATATTGAACGGAATTTCTTATTGTACCGGGAAGTATTACGAATTATCACCAATAATAATGACGAAAGCTTTGCCGGTGACAAATTCAAAGAATTTGAATCCCTGATGGATAAATACCAAGACATGTTGCAAGATGATGTACCACCCGAACCGGCTCCGGCCCATTCCGGACAACCGGCTCCGCAAACAGAACAAACCACAGAAAGTATACCGGCCCGCTAAACAAAAAGCAAGGCCAACACATAGCCTGTAATCGCCCCCGATATAATCAAACGTATTTCGCGGGGCGACAAACGGCTGAATTTGGGGATAAACTTTAAAATTAACAAAATAAGAACTCCTAAAATAATTTGAGCCGCTTCAATTCCCAAAGCAAATTCTAACAAAGGAAACAATTTATCCGTTTGTCCGGCAATAATCATTTTAAAATCCGTAGCAAATCCCAAACCGTGTATCAATCCGAAAAGAAAAGAAAAATAATAATGAATTTGGTGTAACAAAACTGTTTTTCCGGCAAAAATATTCGATAGAGCCGTGATAAAAATCGTCCATAAAATCAAATGTTCTATCAAGTTTTCGTCAACTTGTAATACTCCATAAACCGATAACAACAAACTGGCGGTGTGCGCTAGCGTAAACAACGAAACCAAAGTCAATAACTTACGCCAATCCTTGAAATCAAACACCATAATCAAAGCAGTCAAAAACAGGATATGATCCATGGAAGACCAACTCAAAATATGTTGTAGTCCCAAAGAAAAATATAATTGAAAATCATTCATTTTTTATAGTATGAAGTTCTCTTTTACACCAATGTATATGAAACCTTTTCTCAGCGAAAGTTACATCTTCACTTAGCTTTTATACAATATTGTGCAGAATTATAATCTTATATAACAGTTCCGTTATTAAAATGGTAAATCGTCTTTAAAATCATCCGGGGAAAGATCATCAGCCGGTTCAAATCCGTCGTCTACCGGCGGGGGAACATCTTGGGGAACATCCGGTGTTAATTTGGTAATTCGCCATCCTTGAATGGAATTAAAATATTTGGTTTCTCCTTGGGGTGATACCCATTCGCGTCCTTTTAAATTAATCGATATTTCCACTTCGTCACCTACTTGAAATTGATTGAGTAAATCGGTTTTGTCTTGAATAAATTCAATATTGAGAAACTGTGGATATTGTTCATCGGTAACAATAACCACTTCTCTTTTTCTAAATCCGTTGGTGCCGTATGTTTTAGTATCGGTAATTAATTTGATTTTTCCTTTTACTTCCATTTTTTACAAGATATATTTCATGAATAATTTATAAACTACAAAGTTACATTAATTTTGATAAACAAGGGAAAAATTCATGTTTATTTATACAAAAAAGAACAGCCATTAAAAAAATAACTGTCCTTTTGTGGTCGGGAGATTGAAGTAATCGCTCTCCAAAATATATAGACTGCCTTCATCGGAAGACAGGAAAGGCAAGAGTATATCAATAAAAAACTCTTGCTAAACAAAAGTACAATGAATTATTAAAAATTTCCTATTTTATTACAAATCATAAATCATTCTAAACCAGCCACAAAAACATTTACAAATATTTATAAACGACTACAAACGAAAGTAAATGAGTAATAACCGACTCGCCACATTTCCCCGCCGTATGTTTGCAGTGTCAATTAATCAGTAGTTGTATTTACACTGAATCGACGCACAACAATTAAAATTTATTCAATAACCCTTAAAATTTATTTATTATGACAACTTTAAGAAACTCAGTAAGATTAATCGGACGCGTAGGACAAGTTCCCGAAATCAAAAATTTGGAAAACGGACAAAAATTGGCCAAATTAAGTATTGCCACCAATGATGTTTATTTCAACAAACAAGGTGAAAAAGTTACCCAAACTTATTGGCACAACCTCGTAGCTTGGGGCAAAACCGCCGAAATCATTGAAAATTATATCGACAAAGGACGCGAAATTGCCATCGAAGGAAAATTGGTCAACCGCACCTACGATGCACAAGACGGTACCAAACGCTATATTACTGAAGTAGTCGTCAACGAAGTCTTGATGCTCGGTAGTAAAAATTTGAATGCATAATTTTTGCATATTTGGTTTTTAATTACATCAAAAAATTCCCGTGACAGTCGTCGCGGGAATTTTTTTGTTTCATTATCCGGTTTTATGTTTATTTTTGCATAATATCAATCTCTGATATCATCAGATACTCGATTCATCGATTCATCAATAATAACAATATGAAAGAAACACGCGTAAGATTTGCTCCCAGCCCTACCGGTCCCCTGCATATGGGGGGTGTACGTACGGCTTTGTTTAATTATTTATTTGCCAAACGCCACGGCGGTAAAATGATCCTCCGGATTGAAGACACCGACCAAACCCGTTTTGTTCCCGGGGCCGAAGACTACATCAAAGAAAGTTTGGCATGGACAGGTATCGAATTTGACGAAGGAACCGGTGGACAAGGTAAATTCGGTCCTTACAAACAAAGTGAACGAAAAGATATCTATACCCGGTATATCCAAGAACTCATAGACAACGGCAAAGCTTATTATGCCTTTGATACCTCCGAAAGTTTGGACAAAATCCGTAAGGAATACGAAGCCCGCGGTGAACGTTTTATGTACAACTACGCCACCCGTAAACAATTGGACAATTCGCTTGCCTTGAATCCGGAAGAAACCAAAGAAAAATTAGCATCCGGAGTGCCTTATGTCGTACGCTTTAAAATACCGGAAAACCAAGAGGTGGTGATGAACGACATCATCCGAGGCAAAGTCGTGGTTAATTCCAATACTTTGGATGATAAAGTCTTGATGAAAAGCGACGGACTGCCCACTTATCATTTGGCCAATATAGTCGATGATCATTTGATGCAGATATCTCATGTGATTCGTGGTGAAGAATGGTTGCCCTCGCTTCCGCTTCATTATTTGCTATACGAAGCCTTTGGTTGGGATAAACCGCAATTCGCTCACCTGCCTTTGATTATGAAACCCGTAGGCAAAGGAAAACTCAGCAAACGCGATGGTGCTAAATTTGGTTTTCCCGTTTTTCCGCTACAATGGAAAGAGCCTAAAACGGGAGAAGTCTATGCCGGCTATCGCGAAGACGGATACTTCCCGGAAAGTTTTGTCAATCTGCTCGCCTTATTGGGATGGAATCCGGGTACCGAACAAGAAATTTTTACCATGGATGAACTGATTCAAATCTTTGATTTGGAACGCGTCAATAAATCCGGAGCCAAATTTGACCCCGAAAAAGCCAAATGGTTCCAACACCAACATTTACAACGAAAATCCCTCGACGAATTAGTAGATTTATTCATCCCACTGCTTCAAGAAAAACTAGGCTACACCATCGAAGGCAAAGCCATCCGCGATTACAGCAAAAAAGTGATAGAGCTCTTAAAAGAACGCGCCACTTTTGTCAAGGATTTTTGGAATCAAGGAAATTTCTTCTTTGTAGCTCCTTCTGAGTATGCCCCGAAAGCCGTTAAAAAACAATGGAAAGAACAAACACCGGATTTGATGTTGGAAGTAATCGAAGTTTTGCAAAATATCGACGATTTCACTGCCGGAAATATCAAAGAAAAGTTATCTGAATGGATAACCGGTAAAGAAATAGGTTTCGGTAAGGTGATGCAACCGCTTCGTCTGTCCTTGGTAGGCGACCTCAAAGGACCTGATTTGTTTGTCATCATGGAAATGTTGGGCAAGGATGAGGTGATTAAACGAATTCAAACTGCTGTGGAAAAGATTCAGAAATAAATTTACCCCAATTTTCGCAAGAAAAATTTCATTTGCCTAGGATTGTTTTTTTATTATATTTGATGAATAAATTTATTTATTATGAAAAATATCAGCCTTAAAAACACTTTATTTATATTCGCAAGTATTATCAGCTTGCACATCCTAGCCCAAGACTATTCCTTTACCATTGGTACTACTTCATATAAATTAGTTACCACCCAACGCGATTGGGTATCGGCAGTGGCCGATGCCGTTCAACAAGGTGGACATTTGGTCGAAATCAACGACAGTGCCGAACAAGCCGGCATTTGGCAAGCCATTCAAGATTCAGGAATTTCCATGACCTACACCACTGTATCTGACGGAGGCGGTGTGGCTTACGTATGGATAGGCGCTACTGATAAAGCCAATGAAGGTACTTGGCTTTGGGACGGCAACAATGACAACAACGGTGAAAATTTCTGGAACGGACAAGGCGCTTGGGGTGCTAACGACGGTAGTGCCGTAAACGGCGCCTACTACAACTGGGGCGGTACCAATACCGGAACCCCCAACGAACCGGATGATTACGGTTCCAATCAAGATGCCGCCGCTATCGGATTAGATGCATGGCCTGCCGCAGGCATGGGAAATATCGCCGGTGAATGGAATGATATAGATATAAATAATTCTCTATATTATATCATTGAATTCGATACGAATGCTATCGATAAAAATGAAAGTATTCCGGCTTTAAGCATTGATCAAAACAATAAACAAATCCGTTTGCAAACAACAGGATTATTGTCTCATGTCGATGTTTATGACTTGAACGGTAAACAAATTTATAATTTTGATAAAATCCAAAGCCAAAATTTCAGCTTTAAATTACCGGCCGGCGGTTTGTTTATTATACACACAGAATTTGATAATCAATCATCACGCATTGATAAAATACTGGTAAAATAACCGGAAAAATTAATTAATTGTAAAGCCGTTGAAGTAAAATACAACGGCTTTTTTTGTTATATCGATAATTTTTAATAAATTTGTTACTCAAATATAATTGAGTATCAGTCATTTAAATTATTCACAATGAAAAAAAATATGTTATTTGCCGGTTTCTTCATATTTACTTTCAATCTTTTTGGACAAATAAATCCTGTACAACATTTAGATTGGAACCAATGGTATATTTCTCCTTATAACTATTACCGCTTAAAATGGGAAAGACCTGAAACCGGACAAGATACTTTAATCGGTTACAAGATATATAGAGAAAATGAATTATACAGATTTCAAACGGATACTATTATAAATTATGAAAATCCGGTTGGTTACGGCAATAATGACGATGGTAATTTTATTAGTTACCCCACAGGACGTTTTTGGATGCATGTTACAGCTGTTTATAACAGCGACAGTGTAGAATCTGGTTATATTGACTCCGCCCAATGTCTGGGTGTTGCACTTAATGTGAATAATCTACAAAAGAGTATCCTAAAAATTTATCCTAACCCCGCAAGTAAAAATCTTATAATAAATACAGAAGACAAAGTCTTTAAAGTTCATTTAATAGATACGAAAGGTAATTTCATTGAAAAAATTCCTGTAAATAATAAAATAGATATCAGTTCCTTAAACAAAGGCGTATATTTTATCAAAATATTCACCCAGAAACAGACTTATTTCAATAAAGTGATTGTTGAATAAACAAGGCCACTATTTTGTAAGTTCCATAAATATTCATCAAATCTTAATTCACTTCAAGCATTCCGCTACTCACAGACTTTCATGCGCTGTACGCCGGATGATTTCGTTTTGTAAATCTTCGGTCAAATCATTGAAATAATCGGAATAACCTGCTACGCGAACAATCAGATGCTTGTACAATTCGGGGTGTTTTTGAGCATTTCGCAAGGTATCGGCATCGACTACATTGAACTGAATATGATGTCCATCCATCTTGAAATAACTTCGGATTAAAGCAGTCAAATTATCATAAGCCTGTTCGTAATTGAAAAACGAAGGTGCAAATTTCTGGTTGAGCAAGGTGCCGCCGGTGCGCAATTGGTCTATCTTGGAAACTGTATTAATCACTGCCGTGGGACCGTTGGTATCGGCTCCCTGCACCGGACTGATACCTTCGGAAGTAGGCATGCCGGCCAAGCGTCCGTCGGGTGTGGCGCCGGTTTTTTGTCCGAAATAAACATGACTGGTCGTCGGCAACAGATTGATACGGTGCACGCCACCGGTAGCCGTAGGTTTTCCATTGACCGCTTCATAAAATACTTCAAATACGTCCAAGGCTTGCCGGTCGGCATAATCGTTATCGTTGCCGTATTTGGGCGTTTCGTATATCAAATTATAACGTAAATTTTCATAACCTTCAAAATTGGCATTTAAGGCTTGTACAAACTCCGTCAAATTGATATTCTTCCGGTCAAAAACTTGATATTTAATCGCCGTAAGCGAATCGGTAGTCGTTCCCAAAGTAACACCTTGTACATAAGCGGTATTGTAACGCGCACCTCCGTTGTTGTAGTCTTTTCCCTTGGCGATACAGTCTTCTACCAACAATGACAAGAAGGGCGCCGGGAGATATTTACTCCAAATTTTTTGGATAATATTGTTGCCTTTTAATTTGATGTCGATAAAATATACCAGTTGCTTTTTGTAGGCTTCAAACAATTGTTCATAAGTCTGAAAATCTTCGGGTTTGCCGGTATGCAGTCCCACTTGTTTTCCGCTAAGCGGATCTATACCGTTGTTTAAAGTGATTTCCAAGACTTTTGCCAAGTTGAAATAACCGGTCAGGATATAACTTTCGGTACCGAAAGCGCCGGTTTCTATACAACCCGAAGCGCCTCCGTTACGGGCATCTACGATATCTTTGCCTTGACGGAGTAATTGTTGAATAATAGCATCCGTATTAAAAATGGAAGGCTGTCCGAAACCGGTTTGCGTAATCTGTAAAGCTCTTTTGACAAAAGCATCCGGATTTTTCCGGCTTACCTGTACCATAGATGAAGGCTGTAACAAACGCATTTCTTCAATGACATCCAAAATGATATAAGACATCTCATTGACTGCATCACTACCATCGGGTTTGACGCCTCCGGTATTAATCAGGCAAAAATCGGTATAGGTATTGCTTTCACGAGCTGTTACACCCACTTTGGGCGGTGCGGGATGATTATTGAATTTTATCCAAAAAGCTTGCAGCAATTCATAAATCTCTTCCTTGGTTGTACCCTTTTGTAAATCGGATACATAAACCGGATACAAATGCTGGTCGAGTCTGCCGGGATTAAATGAATCCCAAGGATTGAGCTCGGTGACTACCCCGAGGTGAATAAACCAATAGTGTTGAAGCATTTCATGTATGGTTTCCGGCGCTTGTGCCGGCACTTTGCGGCAAACTCTTGCCATTTCATGCAGTTCCTTTTTTCTTTTCTCATCTTCTTCCGCTTCTGCTAATTCAACGAGTTTATCGGCATGTCTATTGGCAAACATAATGATGGCATTTGCTACAATTTCCATGGCTTTGAGTTCCTCGGATTTGTCCAAAGCTTCGGGGTCGTTAATAAAGTCCAATTGACGGCGGGCTTCTTCTATTTCTTTAATCAAATCTAAAAATCCGGTGTGAAACATTTTAGAACCCAATACTGTATGTCCGGGTGCGCGTTGCTCTTGAAATTCGGTAAAAACACCTGCTTTGTATGCCGATTTCCATTCGCCGGACACAGCTTTCATAATCCGCTCACGGTTGGTGCGTCCCTGCCAAAAAGGAATAATTTCTTCCGCATAAATCTTTTTGACTTCCTTGCTTACCTTAAACGATACTTTTGGGCGGGTATCCAAAATTTGCAAGTCTTGCAAGCTGTGTAGATTGATTTCGGGATATGTAGGCGTAGCTTTGGGTGCAGGTCCGCGTTCTCCTACGATTAATTCGCCTTCATTGATACAGATTTTTTTATGACGTAGAATATATTCCAAGGCTTTGGCACGTTGTACGGGTATAGACAACCCACGCGCTTCGGGACTTTTGTAAAATTCCGTTACCAAAACAGCTCTTTCTGCCGAAAGGTGTTCAACGGCATTCAAACTTTGGTTGCGTAATTTTTCTATTCTGGCTGTTTTTTTCATTTTATTATTGATTATATGATAAACCGATGATTTGATGAATTGATATTTGTTATGCCGGTCACGACGATGGCATGACGACAAATCCGTAATCCGTAAAAATTTGTTGAATCGGTGCAATTTCACGCTTGCCGGGTTCGGCGGTATCACCCATCCGGTTGGTTTTGCCAAATCTTGTGTATTTGGCGATTCCGGTTTTGTGATACGGCATCAATTCAATCCGGTTAAAATTTTTGTTTTTATGGTTGGATAAATAATTCGCTATTTTTTGCATTTCTTTTTTTTCAAGATTAATCCCCGGTATCAAGGGAATTCTGACCACAATATTCGCTTGATTTTCTATCAAATATTCAAAATTTTTTAAAATTCTTTGGTTTGATGCTCCGGTATATTTGCGGTGTAAATCTTCGGAAAAGAATTTGATATCATACAGAAAGAATTCGGTATAAGGCAATACGGAACGGATATTTTTCAAAGGAACATTTCCGGCGGTATCCACGGTGGTATGGATATTATTTTCTGAACATATTCGGAGAAATTCCGTTGCAAAATCCGCTTGCAACAAAGGTTCTCCACCCGATAAGGTAACACCTCCATCGCTCTGCTCCCAAAAAATCCTGTCGTTTTTTACTTCATTCCACAAACCGGCAGGGCTTATTTTTTTGCCGATATTTTTGGTTTGGGTAAAAATTTGATCCCCGAGTTTTTGTTCCGATTGATAAGTTTCTATTTCCGGTGTGATACTTTCCGGATTGTGACACCACCAGCAATCCAACGAACAAGCTTTAAAAAATATGGTTGTCCGTATACCCGGACCGTCGTGAACGGCAAATTTTTTTATGTCGAATATGGTTGCTTCCATAGGGAAGTTTATCAAATATTTATAATGATTTCTATGCTTTTGCTCAGCGAAGTTTGCAACTTCGCGGGTTGTACAGTTCATACATTTATGATGCGAAGTTGCAAACTTCGCATAGCATTAATAGATAAGTAGGAAAAAAATCATATAATCAGACATTCAAATAAACATCTGCCTTGTGTAGTGTACATTTTGGTATAAAAGAATGTAGTTTTCATAACAGAAACAAATATATGAAAAAATTTGTAATCACAGGAAATGGTATTTTTTTCACTAGATAATCTATTTAAAAATATCCGTAAATTTGCTTTATTTATAAAGTGCTACAACAAATGCAAAAAAAACTGCTCCTGACCATATTATTAAACATTATCATTACCGTATCGCAATGGATTGGGGGAATGATATCGGGTAGTATCGCCTTGATGTCAGATGCCACACATAATTTATCCGATGTTATTTCATTAGTAATCAGTTATATAGCTAACAGACTTGCTACAAAAAAAGAGCAGACCATCGACAAAACTTTCGGTTATAAACGAGCGGAAATAGTAGCGGCATTGATTAATTCCACTATTTTGATCGTGTTGGCTTTTTTCTTGATTTACGGAGCCATACATCGTTTTCAAAATCCCCGTATTATCGAAGGAAATATCATTATTTATTTGGCTGTTTTAAGTATTGTTCTCAATATATTAAGTGTATTTATTTTGAAATCGGGAGCCAAAGAATCCCTAAATATCAAATCGGTATATGTCAATCTGATGAGCGATGTAATGACTTCATTTATCGTTTTGATAGGCGGTTTATTGATTAAGTTTAAACAATGGTATGTTATAGACCCTGTACTATCTTTAATTATTGCCGGTTATTTACTGTACGTCAGCTGGGACATCCTTAAAGAAAGCATCGGAATTATGATGCAATTCGCCCCGAAAGACATCGATATTAGCAAAGTGGAAGAAGCCGTTACAGCCTTGCCTTCGGTAAAAAATATCCACCACGTACACATCTGGCAACTCAATGATAAAAATTATCACCTCGAAGCCCATATCGAATTTAATAAAGATATTAAACTATCTGAATTTGATAAAATATGTGAAGAAATTGAAAAAATCTTAAAAGAAAAATTTAATATCAATCATACTTATATACAACCCGAATGGAGTCGTGATGATCCGAAAGAATATATTATTCCGGATTAATATTGCTTTTTGAGTTCTCTTCCGGTTAAAAAACTTTATTATGCTTTATTCTTAACAAGCAACAGGGCATTGTTTTTATTTCCATTTGTATAACATGATAATGAAAAAATTCAAAGGCTTAAATTTTCAACAAAATAAGTTTTAACAATTAATATATAAATAAATACTTTTTTTTAAAATTTAAACTTTTATTACTATGTATATAGCTTGTTCTTATTGTTATTAACCTCATATTTTCCTATTAATTTTCTATCTGTCAAGCTTTTAATTCTTTTCAAATTTGTCAGCTTATTGTAAACAGTATGTTGATAACAAATTCAAATTTTTTTTTGATTATTCATTTTATTTTTTCATATAGATAAAGAATTTTTTCTACCAAATATTTTAGCCTTTATATTTTGAAAACTTATAAACAATTATCTCCTACGATTCCTTCTTGATTTTGGTATTTTATTAAAACTTATTAACATTTATTCTATAATACCCCTACAAAATCAGACCATTGTTTAAGTTGAAAATTTTATTAACTTTAAACGATGAAAAAAATGAGAAAACAAAGACGCAAATTCACCTCAGAATTTAAGACTCAGGTAGCGATAGAAGCCTTAAAAGAGCGCTATACGTTATCTGAATTGGCAAAAAAATTTGATTTACATCCCAATCAAATTAGTAAGTGGAAACAGGAGTTTTTAGAGAATGCTAGTATTGTATTTGAGCAAAAGCGTAAGAAAAAAGAGCAGGAACCGCAAGTTGATATTGATAAATTATACAACAAAATCGGACAGCTTGAAATGGAGAAAGATTTCTTAAAAAAAAACTTGAAGAAACTCAACCTGTTAAAGTAAGGCGCTCTATGATTAATAACAAATCAAAATTAAGCATTCGCCGTCAATGTGATTTATTATCGATAAATCGAAGTGGTTTATATTACCAAGCACAAGGCGAAAGCAAAGAGAATTTGAAGATTATGGAACTGTTGGATAAACATATACTTGAAGAACCCACAGCCGGCGTTTTAACGATGCAATCTATGTTAAAAGACGAACATCAGATAATAGCAAGTTACGAACGCGTAAGGCGTTTAATGCGTAAAGCGAACATCTATCCGATATATCCTAAAAAGCATTTAAGCCGTTTAGGTGAACGTAAATATATCTATCCATATTTACTGAAAGGTTTAGCCATTACACGTCCTAATCAAGTATGGGAAATAGATATAACTTATGTTCCGATGCAGAAAGGATTTATGTATTTGATAGCCATTATTGACGTTTACAGCCGTATGATTGTAGGTTGGGAATTATCCAATACATTGAGCATTTATTCGGTAATGCAAGTGATAAAAAGAGCGATAAAAGAATACGGCAAACCGGAAATATTTAATTCCGATCAAGGTAGCCAATTCACAAGCAAAGAATATGTTGAATATCTAAAAGAAGAAGAGATAAAAATTAGTATGGACAGCAAAGGACGAGCTTTGGATAATATCTATATAGAGCGCTTTTGGCGTAGGATTAAATATCAACATATCTATCTAAATCCCGCAAAGGATGGCACGACCTTACACAAAGGAATTGAACAATGGATATATAAATATAACCGGAAAGCTCATCAAGGAATAGACAGGATTAAACCCATAGAAAAGTATCAAAATGCAGCTTAATAATTCAACTATAAACCAACTAAAAATGGTCTCAATAACCTAGGGTAGTATATTCACATGGATTTTCTTACCCCCTAAAACTTAAATCTTTATTAGAAATCAATTTTATTTCTTCCCGGTAACTTACCGGTTATTTCTTAATTTTAGGCTTAAGAATGCTTTCATTTTCCGTATATAACCAAAAAACTCACTTGTTTTAGAGTGCATTTATTTTACCTAACCGGATAGTCTTAATAAGACAATTTTGCAATCAATGATAACTATTTAAATCTAAATTTTTTGCCGTAACTTTGTACATATTTAACATAATATAATGTCAGCTTATAATAAAATACAACAAAATATATATAAATTTATTCGAAAACATTTCTTAAATGAATTGTTTAAAGGTATTATTTTATTTGTTGTTTTTGGTTTTTTATATATTTTTATCACGGCTTTGGTAGAATATTTCTTTTGGTTACCTTCTTCCGGAAGACAATATTTATATTATGCGCAATGGATAGTTTTATTTATCTTTTTTATTTTTTTCATTTTACGCCCACTATTGAATTTATTAGGTATAAAAAAAGAATTATCCGATGAAAAGGCGGCTGTTATAATCGGGAATTTTTTTCCTGAAATCAAAGATAAACTCCTCAATACCTTACAATTACATCATCAATCCGAAGTTTCGGATTTGTTATTGGCAAGTATTGAACAAAAGTCGAACGAACTCAATAAATTCAGTTTTTCAAAGGCTGTTAATTTTAAAAAGAATTACAAATATTTACCTTTATTGTTAATTCCTTTTATTATATTAGCAGTTCTTCGGATTACTCATTTTGACCAAGAATTATCCCAGGGATACCGCAGGGTGCTGAGTTACAAAGAAAAGTTTACTCAGCCTCTTCCCTATTCTATTGAGCTCACTGACAGTTTAAGCGTTTTAAAGTCAAGTGATTTTACGTTAAAAATTAAATTAAAAGGAAGTGAATTTCCTGATCGACTTTTTATCCGTTTTGAAAAAGAAAATCACCGGCTAAAAAAACTAAATGATTCCATTTACAGCTTTTATTTTCCTTTGATTCAAGAGCCCCTTTCTTTTGATATTTATGATGCCAAACATCATTTAGGTCATTACCGTATCCAGGTTTTATATCCTCCGGTTCTTCAAAATTTTCAAATTGAATTGATTTATCCGGCTTATTTACATAAAAGTAATAAAATTTTATCTTTTGCTTCCAATATTATTGTTCCTCAATCTACTCTCATCAAATGGCATTTCAAAACGGAACATACCGATAGTATTTATTTCAGTATTAACAATAAGGACAGTATATATTCTGTACACAACAATAATTTTAGCTTTCATAAAAGGGCTGTCACTGGTTTTACTTATAAATTTCAACCCGTAAATAAATATTTACGTTCTTCCCATTCTAACCTTTATAAGGTAGAGGTTATTCAGGATGAATTTCCCCAAATTCATGTATTAGAGAAAAAGGATACTCTTAACAGACAAAATTACTACCGGATCAATGCTTCTGATGATTATGGTTTAACGCAATTAGTTTTGGTTTATACCAATAGGAAAACAGGTGAATCTCATACTACCCATATCAAGAAATTACGCCGTGATTTTACCAGTGTAAATTATATATTTCCCGGTGATTTATCTTTGTCTCCCGGAATTCCTTACGAGTATTATTTTCAAATTTATGACAATGATGCAGTACATCATTATAAATCTTCTAAATCTAAAACTTTTTACTACAATAATTTAACAGACAAACAGTTAGAAGAATTAAATTTACACCAACAACAACAAAATTTAGCTCGTTTGAATGAGTTTCAACACAAATTTTCCAAACAAAAAGAAAATTTGAATAAAATTCAATCTAAAATTACAGCCCAAAAGTCAATGGATTGGCAGTCTAAAAAATTATTGGTAAATACTATTCAACAAGCTGAACAACAGGAAGAATTTTTCAAGCAGGCCTTAAAAAAATACGAGGAATTATTAGACAAATTACCGGACGATAAACAACTTAATAATAAGAAGGAACTTCAAGAACGTTTGAAAGAGTTAGCCCAAATGAAGAAGAAGAAACAGATATTAGATGAACTCAAAAAATTATCCGATAAACTTCAAAAAGAAGATTTGATAGACAAATTAAAAGATCTGGATAAATATTCTGAACATCAAGAGAAATCTTTAGAACGCATTTTAGAGCTTACCAAGAAATATTATATGCGGCAGAAAATGAAAAAGCTTTCTGAACAACTGGATTCATTGAGTAAAAAACAATCCGAATTGGCCCAAAAAAATACAGATACTTCCCAGGAACAGGATAGTTTAAACCAACAATTGCAAGCCATGCAAAAACAGATGGATAGTCTTCAAAAAATGAATCAAGCTTTAACAAAACCTATGAAAATTCCGGATAATAGTACCGAGATGGAGGAAATACAGATGGATATGCAAAAAGCTTCTCAACAATTACAGCAGCAGCAAAGCCAGATGGCTAATCAACAACAAAATAAAGCCGCCCGTAAAATGAAACAATTATCCAAAAATATGATGAGTATGATGATGGGTGGAGGACAGGAACAACAGAAGGAAGATATCAAAACACTTCAAGCTTTACTTAAAAGTTTACTAAATTTTTCCTTTAAGGAAGAAAATTTATTGACGAATCTTTATCATCAAAACAGCCAGCATAACTTATCTCAGCATTTGTTAACCCAAAATTCATTACGTACGTACTTTAAGCATATCAATGATTCATTATATACATTAGCTTTACGTAATCCCAAAATTTCGCAAACCATTTTGGACGAAGCTTTTGAAATACAGGTAAATATGGATAAGGTATTATCCTATCTTTCTGAAAATCAATCTTATAATACGCAAAATGCTGCCCAATACATATTAAAAGGAGCGAATACACTAGCTGATTTCCTTTCCAATACCTTAGACAATATGAAAAATGCCATGCAAGCTATTGGACAAGGTCAAGGTAAATCCGGTAAGGGTGAAAGTTTTTCTTTGCCTGATATTATAAAAAAACAAAGTGATGCCATCTCCAAAATGCAACAGGGTATGAAACAAGGTCAAAAACAAGGGAATAAAGGTAAAGATTCAAGTAAGAATGGAAAACAAAAAGGTAAAAAATCGGGAAAAGAACAATCCGGCAATGACGGAAAACCGGATAGCCAAGGGGAATCTGCTCGTCAATATGAACTTTATAAACAACAGCAACGTATAAAAGAAGATTTACAACAATTGGGTGATAAATTTTCCGACCAAGCAACTCAACAAAAAATAAAAGATATCACTAAGCAGATGGAGGATTTACAAAAACGGTTATTACATGAAGGAATCACCCAATCTACCTTAAATAAGATGATCCAATTACAGCATGAGTTGTTGAAATTAAAAAATGCAACTTTTACACAACATGAAGATGATAAGCGTCAAAGTAGAGCTAATTTTAAGGCTTATAAGGGTATTGACAGCCTTTTTTTCCGTGAGAATTTTAAGATTTTACCGGAGGATGAATCTTTAAAACGCAGTCAAATACCTGTAAATCAAAAAGTTAAGAAGAAAATACATCAATATTTAAACTGATATTTATGATTAATCTGTACACTGAGACTAATTTTTGTCATGAATTTGAAAAGGAATTCATAACTTGGATAGAGAATTGTATTCAAAAAAACGATTTCCTATTTGGTGAAATTAATTATATTTTTGTAGATGACATTTATCTGCACAAAATGAATATGGAATATCTCCAACACGACACCTATACGGATATCATTACTTTTGATTATTCAGTCGGTAAAACTTTATCTGCGGATATTTACATATCTGTGGATCGTATAAAAGAAAATTCAGAAAAATTTAAAACGGAATTTTATAACGAACTTGCACGGGTTATGATTCACGGTGTTTTACATTTAATGAAATATAAAGATAAAACAGAAGAAGAAAAAATAGAAATGCGAAAACAAGAAGACTTATGTTTAATAGATTTAAATTATTAATGTTCCACGTGAAACATTAATTTTTTTATCTAAATAATCAATCATACATTCAGCTTTTTTAAACTATTTATTTTATTCATTTATAACTCTATATTTTTAACTTTATTTTTTTATACTTTAATTATTCTTATTTAATATATTCAAATTTTTATAATGTATGCTATTCATACTATTTTTAACCTAATATTTCCTATATTTTTTTTGTATTTTTGCAAGCATTTAAATTTTTATAAATGAAGTATCCGATAAAATATGATGTTATTGTAGTAGGTGCTGGACATGCCGGTTCAGAGGCTGCTGCGGCTGCTGCTAATATGGGGGCCAAAACTTTATTGATTACGCTTGACCTTTTTAAAGTTGCACAGATGTCTTGTAATCCTGCAATGGGAGGTATAGCCAAAGGACAAATTGTTCGTGAAATAGATGCTATGGGTGGATATTCCGGAATAGTTTCAGATTTATCAGCTATCCAGTTTCGTATGCTCAATAAATCAAAAGGACCGGCTATGTGGAGTCCTCGCACCCAAAACGATCGTATTTTATTTACCCATAAATGGCGTCATATGCTTGAAAATACGCCACATTTAGATTTAATGGCGGATATGGTTACCGGTTTAATAGTTTCACGTGGAACATTACAAGGGGTAAAAACCCAATTGGGTACTGAAATTTATGCAAAATCAGTCATTTTAACCAATGGTACTTTTTTGAATGGAAAAATTTTTATCGGAAAAAAAGTATTTGGAGGCGGTAGAATAGGAGAGAAGTCTGCAATTGGTTTAACGGAGAATTTGGTCGACTTAGGTTTTGAAGCC
>Ga0256843_1001102_pt1 | contig 21841 bp, 25 predicted proteins | sample AlvinellametaG_FD_191572 | JGI IMG/M metagenome (GOLD analysis project Ga0256843, IMG submission 191572) | Pompeii worm associated microbial communities from hydrothermal vent at the East Pacific Rise, Pacific Ocean - Alvinella | ecosystem: Host-associated > Annelida > Integument > Unclassified ... | reverse complement strand
AACAAGTATTTTGGCAAAACTCAAAGATGCCCATGAAGCGGGCTCTTTGGTGCATTTTTTAAGTGATTTTGACAAGGCAAAGATCAACCTCTCCAAAATTGAGTCACGTCCTTCCAAAGAGAGTGGCGGATTTGGATACTGGTTCTATATTGATTTTTACGGGCACATTGATGAAGAGAGAGTCCAAAAAGTGATTCAAAAACATAAAGATGAAGTAACATGGCTTGGAAGCTATGTAAAGGGTGAAGATTGAAATTTAATAAAAAATTAGAAAATATTTCTACATACGAGGCGGGTAAGCCTATTGAGTTGGTTGTTCGTGAGTTTGGTATTGAGCCAAAAGATATTGTAAAGCTTGCATCAAACGAGAACCCTTACGGATGCTCTATCAATGTACAGCATGCAGTTTCCGAGATTATTCCAAATATGGCGATGTATCCTGATGATTCTATGATGAAGTTAAAAGATGGGCTTACAAAACGTTTTGATATCGGTAATGAAAACCTTATTGTCGGAAGCGGCAGTGATCAGGTAATTGAGTTTTTAATGCATGCAAAGGCAGATGAAAATTCCAAGATACTGATTAACTCTGTAACATTTGCTATGTATGAGATCTATGCAAAACATGTCGGTGCAGAGATTATCCGTACTGAGTCTCAAGAACATGATCTCGATGAGTTTTACAGACTTTATAAAGAGGAAAATCCGGATATTATTTTTCTCTGTACGCCAAACAATCCTACCGGAGATGCTATTGATGCAGAGGCGATGATGGCGTTTTTGCAAAAGATTGACAAAGATACACTTGTTGTTGTTGACGGTGCATATATGGAGTTTGCGGCTTATAAAGACAAAAGCAAAGCGGTATCGCCAAAAATATTGATTGAAACATTTGAAAATGTGATCTATCTCGGTACTTTTTCAAAGGCGTATGGTCTTGGCGGTATGCGTGTCGGTTACGGTATTGCAGATGCAACCATTATTGAACAGCTCTATAAGCTGAGACCTCCTTTTAACATCACTACTTTATCACTCGAAGCAGCTTCAACTGCTTTGGAAGATGAGGCATTTGTGCATGAATGTATCGCTTTGAATTTTGAGCAGATGAAACGGTATGAAGAGTTTGCAAAAGAGCAAAAAATTGATATAATAGAGAGTTATACAAATTTTGTTACTTTATGCTTTGATAATAACAGAAATTCAACAGAGATTGCAGAAGCACTTTTGCGTCGCGGTATGATTGTTCGGGATCTCAAAGGCTACAGTATGAATGCAATTCGTGTAACAGTCGGTACAGCAGAGCAAAACAGTCGTTTTTTTGAGCTGATATCTGAGTTATTATAAAATTTTACAAATGAGAGATTAATGGATTTTAAGGCACTTTTTTCGCAGTTGTCAGTGCTCTATGCAAAACTGAGTAAACAACAGAAGATGATTATCGCTATGGCAGTAGTCGGTATTGTCGGATTTTTGATATTTCTTGTTGTCTATACTGCAAATAAGAGTACAAAAGATGCCTATGTCGTTCTCTTTGAAACACTCAGTGACAGTGATGCTGCAAAAGTAGTTGCACAGTTGGATAAAGATGGTATCAAGTATGAGATTGGTGCTAACAATGTTATTAAAGTGCCCCGTGATGTTGTCTATAAAGAGCGTATAACAATCGCTGCACAGGGTATTCCAAAGAACAGTGGCGTCGGTTTTGAACTCTTTGACAAACAGGAGTTTGGTGCTACAAATTTTGATCAGCAGATTAAGCATTTACGTGCTTTGGAGGGAGAACTTGCAAGAACGATTACCGCACTCTCTCCGGTTGAGAGAGCAACAGTATCTCTTGCTTTGCCAAAAGAGACACTCTTTGTTTCAAAACAGGCAGATCCGACAGCATCTGTTATGGTTGAGCTTGTTGAGGGACGATCTCTCTCCTCTAAGCAGATTCGGGGAATTAAAAATCTTGTAGCTGCTGCAGTACCACGTCTAAAGCCCTCTAATGTTATGCTTGTCAGCAGTGATGGTGTGACTTTGGGTGATAATGATGAGGGTACACAGATGAGTGAACTCTCTCTTGTGGAACAGCGTTATAAACTCAAAGAAGAGAAAAAATTACAACAAAAAATTATTGATGTCATTGCACCTTTTGTCGGTGGTGATGATAAAGTTGTTGCACAGGTAAGTGTTGATTATGATTTTTCTCAAAAGAGCTCTACAAGTGAGAGTTACGATCCTGAAAATGTTGTCAGAAGTGAGCAGACAAGTGAAGAGAAGCGTGAGGGTCTTGCTCCAAAAGAGACTGGCGGTGTTCCCGGAACTGTCAGTAATATTGGTCCGGTAAAGGGGCTGAAATCTCAAAAAGTTGTCAATAAATATACAAAAACGACAGGAACGACCAATTATGAAGTTGGAAAGACAGTCAGTACTACAAAGAGCCAGTTTGCCCGTATTAAAAGAATTACGGCTGCAGTTGTTGTTGATGGAAAATACAAGCAGCAGCTTGACAAAGATGGCAAACCTACGGAAAACTTGGAGTATGTACCTCTTGGTGAGGCAGATTTAAATGCTTTACGTTCATTGGCAAGCAGATCGATTGGGATTGACAAGGCACGGGGTGATCAGATAAGTGTTCAAAATCTACAGTTTGAAAGAGCAACAAACGGAGCACCGGACGGTGTCAGTAAGGCCGTGCATTTTACACAGACCTATATTGCTCCGTTTGCGGATCTCTTTAAATATATTTTTGTTCTTGTTCTGCTCTTTATTGTCTATAAAAAAGTTATTGCACCGTTTGCAGACAAAATGCTTGAAGTTTCTCGTGAAGATGAAGAGCTTGAAGCTCCGAAACTCGAACTTGAAGATGATGAGGGTGAAGATCTTGTAGAGAAAGTTCAACAGATGCGTAAAAAAGTTGAAGAGCAGTTGGGTATGACAGGTAACTTCAATGAAGATGAACTCAAACATGAAGTTATTCTTGAAAAAGTAAAAACTATGGCTGAAGACTCTCCTGAAGAGGTGGCTTCACTCCTACAGGCACTTTTAAGTGAAGAGGCTGAGATACCGAAACAACAAGAGAAGGGGTAAAATATGGCAAACATGACACAGCAGCAGCAAGCTGTTTTTGATGAAATGGGTATGGCTGAAAAGATTGCTATTTTACTACTGCAGCTTGGAGAAGATGCAACCGCAGAGATCTTTGCCAATATGAATGTTGATGCAATTACGGAGATCTCAAAATATATTGCGACAAATACAACGATTGACAGAGCAATAGCAACAGCTGTTTTGGAAGAGTTCCATGCTATTTTTCAATCAGGACAGTATCTTACATCGGGTGGTATGGAGTATGCACGAGAGTTGCTCTACAGAACACTTGGTGCCGATGAAGCGAAAAAGGTACTCGACAAGCTCTCCAAAAGTATGCAAAATACGCAAAATTTTGCTTATCTCTCAAAGATCAAACCACAACAGCTCTCAGACTTTATTATTAATGAGCATCCACAGACTATTGCGCTTATTTTGGCACATATGGATGCAACGGAAGCTGCCGATACACTGCAATACTTTCCGGATGATCTGCGAAGTGAAGTGGCTATGCGTATGGCAAAACTTGGAGATATCTCTCCATCGGTTATCAAGCGTGTCTCTGCGGTTCTTGAGTCAAAACTTGAATCACTTGCCTCTTATAAAGTTGAGGTGGGTGGAACACGTGCCGTTGCCGATATCTTTAACCGTCTGGGTGCAAAAAGTGCCAAGGCGACACTCTCTACAATTGAGCAGGTAGATGAAGAGTTGGCAACACAGATCAAAGAGATGATGTTTACTTTTGAAGATATGGTTACACTTGATAAAACAGCTATTACAGAAGTTCTTAAAGCGGTAGATAAAGCGGATCTTATGTTAGCACTGAAATCTTCTCCTGAAGAGCTTAAAGAGAAGTTCTTCTCTGCTATGAGTGAGCGTGCCCGTGAGGCATTTGAAGAGGAGATGCAGTTCCTTGGTGCTGTTAAAATGAAAGATGTAGAAGCGGCTCAGAGAAAAATTGTAGAGGTTGTAAATCAACTTGCAGAAGCAGGTACAATTCAGATGGGCTCTTCTGAAGAGATGATTGAGTAGTAATTATGGCAACAGTAATTTCAAGTGATAAAATTGCAAAACACAATGTTGACAAATATAATTTTAAAGTTATTGCGCTTGGTGGTAGTGCAAATGAATCAAAGAGTGAACATTCTACACAGACTATGGATGAGGAAGAGCCTCCGCAAGCGCATACAACAGATATAGATTCGAGTGCATTGAACAGTAAATCAAAAGATTCTCTTATAGAGTCTCTGATGAAAAAAACAGATGAGATGTCTTCTAATTTTATTAAACTGCAGATGCGTTTAGAGGCTAAAGAAGAGGAGTTTGCACAGGAGTTAAAGCGAGCCAAAGAGGAGGCTTTTGCAGAAGGAATGAAAGCAGGAGAGGCAAAGGCACTTGAAGAGATTGATAAAAATCTCAATGAGAAGCTCTCTCTCTTGAGTAGTTCTGTAGCAAAACTCGACAAGAGTGCAGCAGAGTTTGAGACATCTCTGGAGGCTTTAAAAGATGAACTCCTTCATGCAGCTTTGGATATTGCAAAAGAGGTAATTCGTGTAGAACTCTCTGAAAATTCGGCAGAGGTTGCAAAACTGCTTGCGGATGAGTTAATTAAAGATCTTCAAGGTGCTTCCAAAGTAACACTCAAGGTAAATCCAAAAGATCATGCTACTCTTGCAGAACATCTTGGAAAATTGGAATATGTAACTGTCCTTGCCGACAGTGCAGTAAGTGAAGGTGGTGTAGTTGTTATCAGTGATGCTGGTAATATTGATGCACAGATAGAGAAAAGATTTCAACGAGTAAAGAAAGCGGCTTTAAGTGAATAGAATAGATTTACAAAATAAAAGTATAGCAGAGCTAGAAGAGCTCTGTAGTGATATAAGAGAGAGAATTTTAGAAGTTGTGAGTAAAAACGGCGGGCACCTAAGCTCAACGCTTGGTGCTACGGAGCTCATTGTTGCAATGCATAGAGTATTTGACTCAAAAAAAGATCCTTTTATCTTTGATGTAAGTCATCAGGCATACGCACATAAACTCTTAACCGGACGATGGGACGCTTTTGATACACTGCGTCAGTTTGACGGTATCTGCGGTTATACCAAACCGAGTGAGAGTGAAGATGACTATTTTGTTGCCGGTCACAGCTCTACTTCGATCTCTTTGGGAGTCGGTGCGGCAAAGGCAATTGCTCTAAAACATCAGGAAGGAAATCGTATTCCTGTTGTTATGATTGGTGATGGCTCTATGACAGCAGGAATGGTCTATGAGGCTCTCAATGAGTTGGGTGATAGAAAATATCCGATGGTTATTATCTTGAATGATAATGAAATGAGTATCTCCAAGCCAATCGGTGCTGTTTCAAGAATGCTCTCTTCGGCAATGGCCTCACCTTTTTATCAGCACTTTAAAAAGACAACAGAGAGTTTTGTTGATAATTTTGGAGAGAGTGCACGCTATATTGCAAAAAGAATGGAAGAGTCTCTCAAACTGGTAACTCCGGGTATTTTGTTTGAAGAGATGGGTATTGATTATATCGGTCCGGTTGACGGGCATAATCTTGAACAGCTTATAGAGATTTTTGAGACAGCCAAGAAGTTAAAAAAACCGGTATTGATTCATGCTCAGACACTTAAGGGAAAAGGGTATGAAATTGCAGAGGGTAAAGAGGAGAAGTGGCACGGTGTCGGTCCTTTTGCACTGGAAGATGGACACTCTTTAAAGAAATCGGGTGGCAAAAAAAGTGCTACACAGATCTATACAGATGCTCTTTTGGAACTTTGCGAAGAGAATGACAAAATTGTCGGTGTTACTGCGGCAATGCCAAGTGGAACAGGACTTTCCCCTCTGATTGAGAAGTATCCGAACCGTTTTTGGGATGTTGCTATTGCAGAACAGCATGCGGTAACCTCTATGGCAGCATTGGCAAAAGAGGGGTTTAAACCATTTTGTACTATCTACTCTACGTTTTTACAGCGTGCTTATGATCAGGTTGTTCATGATACCTGTCTGATGGATCTTCCGGTTGTTTTTGCACTAGACCGTGCCGGTATCGTAGGTGAAGACGGAGAGACACATCAGGGAGTATTTGATATCAGTTTCTTACGTGCCATTCCAAATATGACTCTTTTTGCACCACGCGATGAGTTGAGTTTTCATCATGCAATGGCATTTGCCGCAGCTTATGAACATCCATGCTCTTTACGCTATCCTCGTGGTTCTTTTATTGATACTGCCGCATTAGAGGATTCCAAACCTTTTGAACTCGGTAAATCACAACTGCTGCAAAGCAGTGACGGAGATATCTTGTTTATAGGTTACGGAAACGGGGTAGGGCGTGCTTATGAGACTTCCAAACTCTTAAAAGATTCTGTCTCTATTTTGGATTTGCGTTTTGTCAAACCACTAGATAAAGAGATGTTACGTGCAATGGCACAGCAGCATAAACGATGGTATATCTTCTCAGATACATCAAAAATGGGTGGTGTAGCTTCGGCATTGTTGGAATTTTTAGCTGAAGAAAAGATAGAAGGTGTTATAGTAGAGAGTTTTGAATATAGTAATGCGTTTATTACACACGGAAATACCAAAAAAGTAGAAGAGTCTTTGGGACTTTTGCCTGAGCAGTTGGCTTTAAAAATAGAAGGATAGAAAATGTTTGATCTGTTATTTGCTTCAAAAAACAAAAAACTTGTTTCAAAATTGCACAAAGAGCATGAGAAAATTGTTGTTTTAGCAGAGAATATACTTGCTGCATATGATCAAAAAGATTTTAAAAGTTTACGAAAAAATCTTGAAACACTCAAAGAACTCTCTCTTACACATCTAATGACAGAAGATGTTGAGTTTTATAATCTGGTTAAAGACCCAAAAAGAACAACGGCAGAGATAAAAAAACTTGTTGTTGAATTTGATCAAAATTTTGGTGCAATAAAGTTGGCACTTATCCGATTTTTGGATAAATATACAGATGTCAAAGCCAATTACAGCAGTGAATTTATTGTTGAATTTAAAAAAATTGCTGATGTCCTTAGTCAGCGAATCAGTTTTGAAGAGGCTAATCTCTACGAAGTTCTAAAAGAGAGCTAGAGAGATTTTTTATGTTAAAGATCAATTGGGATGAGTATAAAGAGTATAAAAAGTATAATGCAAGAGGAGATAATTTTGAGACTCTGCTTGGATTTATGAAGAGTTTTTATAATATTATATCTCCTTCGGATATGTTTGCAATCTTTATAGAAGATGAACTTGCCTCTATGATGTTGCAAAAACGTAATATTAACGATCCTGAAGATCTTGAAAATTTTCTTTTTCGACATTGATGGATAACTCTTTAGAAAAGATACATGCTTTTATTCAAGAGCACCATGTCTTAACGCTTGCTACGGCTGATGCCTCTTTTGTAAGTGCCTGCTCTCTCTTTTATGTTTATGATCAAAAAAGCTTCTCATTTATTGTTGCAAGTTCGGAAGATACCCTGCACATACAACAGATTAAAAAAAATCCAAACATAGCCGGTAATATTCTTTTAGAAACAAAAGAGGTAGGAAAAATTCAGGGTCTGCAGTTTCGGGGAGTTTTTTCTCTCTTGGAAGATTTAAGACTAAAAAGTGCCTATTTTAAAAAATTTCCCTATGCATTGGCTCTTGCTCCCACTCTATGGCAGATTGAAGTAGATTTTTTTAAATTAACAGATAATCGACTCGGATTTGGGAAAAAAGTGATTTGGAAACGTCAATAGTATTTTTGCTTTAGTTCCCTTTTGGATAAAAGAGGGAACAATCTTCTCCACTGCTTCTAAAAACAACCATAGAAGGAATTTGTGCTGATTTAAAGCCATAAGCTTTACATCCGTGAGGTTGCTTTGCTTCCCATGTAACAAAGTAGTGTTTGCAACGTCTGCAGTTAATTCTTTTTTTCATGGTTGAAGTTTAACATATTTAGATAAAATATATAAAAATATCCAAGGGAAAAGTATGAATAGTCAGATTTTATTGATGTTACAACTGCAAAACCAGTTAAATGATGCTACAAACGGAGAGGCGTGGGTTAAGGGTGTCACAAAAAACAATAAGCTTATTAATTGGAAACGCTGTATCTATATGGAGTGTGCAGAGATGATAGACTCTTTTGGCTGGAAGCACTGGAAAAATATAGAGGTAGAACCTGATTGGGACAACCTGCAGATAGAAGTTGTGGATGTGTGGCATTTTATTATGAGTTTGGCTATTGAAAACTATTCACAGACACTTCGTGGCGGTGTTGAAGATATTGCAAATGATATCTCCGATATGGAAGCATTTGCAGCGATAGAAACAAATGAAACTTCGTTTGCTGCTGAGAATGAGGTTATTGCAAAAGTTGAGAATCTTATGCGACTGGCACTTCAAAAAGAGGAACTTGATTTAGAACTTCTTTTTCAAGAGTTTTTTGATCTTGTTGTGATGAGTGGATTAAATCTTGAGACACTCTATCGTCTCTATGTGGGAAAAAATATTTTAAATCAGTTTCGTCAGGATAACGGCTATAAAGATGGCAGTTATATTAAAATCTGGAATGGTGAAGAGGATAATGTTGTTATGAAACGTATCTGGGAAGAGAATGGTGCTTTGACACCTGAGAAGCTGTATCATGAACTTGCAAAATATTACCACTCGCTTACAAAGAGTTGATCTTTGCAAACTGTTTTAACTGTAGAAAATCTCTCTTTTGGATATATAAAAGAGAAACCTCTCTTTAGCGATCTCTCTTTTTCACTAAAGAGAGGAGAACTCTATGCAATTGTCGGTGAGAGCGGAGCAGGGAAGAGTACTCTTTTTGAGCTGATTTTGGGTAATTTAAAACCAGATAGCGGAACGATTAGTGTCACAAAGAAGATATCGGAAGTTTTTCAAGACCCCTACAGCTCTTTTCATCCAAGCTATACACTTATAAATCAGCTAGAGGATGTTGCTGTGTTGGATGATCTAAAGATCTATCTAAAAAGTCTTAATCTGCAAGAGAAGTTTTTGTATAAACTGCCTCATGAACTCTCAGGCGGACAACTGCAACGTGCATCTATTGTTCGGGCAATGCTGATGCAACCGGAGCTGCTGCTTTTGGATGAACCTACATCTGCACTTGACAATATTATTCAACTTGATGTTATGAAGATGTTGGTAGATCATTTGGATGGTATGGGAATGTTGTTAATAACACATGACAGTGAGTTGGCAAAGTGGTGTGCAGATAAGAGTATAGCCATTTAACCCAAAGAGAGTATCTTTAGGCGTAGAGCTTTTTAAAGAGCATAATCGCAAGCATTGTTGCAGAGAGCGTCAATGTGATATTTAAAAATATATTGAGAGCTACTTTTGTGATCTCGCCATCTTGCAGCATTGTGATATTTTCCAAAGAGAAGGTAGAAAATGTTGTGAGTGCACCCAAAAATCCGGTAATAACAAAAGCTTTATATTCGGGTTGAATAGTCTGGGCAAAAAACATAGCCGCAAAACCGATAATAAAACTTCCCAAAACATTGACACTGAGTGTTCCTATCGGGAAGAATGTATCAAACATTTTTTGGGTATTTGTTGCAATAAGATAGCGTGAAATAGCACCAAAAAAACCGCCTGCACCAATAAAAAAGAGAAGTGTCAGATTCATTTTTGCTCATCTTTTTGAAAATTTTCATGTTTGTATTTGATCACTTCTGTATCGGTTAGCGTAATGAGCGCATTTTCAAGAAGCGGATCAATATGATCAATAAAGGATGCAATTTTGGCTTCATCATCAATGATCTCTATGGTAAGGGGAAGATCCTGTGCAAGGCTCCAGACATTAAAAGATCGCATCTCTGCAAAAGCACCGATTCCCGCAACTGCTTTGAGTACAGTTGCTCCGGCAAGTTGCTCTTTTTTAACTCTATGTAAAATAACCTCCCAAAGCGGGTCACCTTCATATTTGTCCATTGTATCTATATAGATTTTTAGAATTTTTTTCTTTCCCAAATATCGTTTCATTTCTCTTCCTTTTCTATCTCCGCATCATAAACAGCCTGCATCTTTTCACGGAGATTTTTCAGCCAATCTTTATCATTTTTATCTGCAATAAAAGAGTCCATAAAGATAACTTTTATATCTTTTGGCATATAGTAAAATTTTTTAATATTGTATGCAGACATTGTATCAATGAGAACAACAGGTTGTACACGAAGTTGGTATTTGTCGGCTATAACTTTTGCACCCGATTTAAAGGGAAGCATTCTTCCCGTTTTGGAGCGTGTTCCTTCCGGAAACATAGCAATAACACGTTTTTTCTTTAGGCGATCTTTTGCGGCACGAAGCAGTTTTAAGAGTGATGTTTTACTCTCTCTTTCTATCTCTATATCTTCAGGAAGACTCATGGCAAGTCCAAAGAAAGGTACATCAAAGAGAGCCTTTTTTGCTACCCATGCAATATCTTTTTTTGTACTTGTCTCCAATACTGCAATATCAAGATCACTTTGGTGATTAATCAAAAACATCTGTGCATCAGGATCCTCTTCTCCATCAACAGTTGTTGTGAAAAAGATAGTCAGACGTACAAACCAAGCCGCAATTTTTCTTGCATAGGGACGTGGTAAAAGAGGATAGGTAATAATAGAAAAAGTGAGTGCAACGAAGATAATAACGGTTGCAATAAACCAGTTAATATGCGCAAGTATCTTCATTTTTCACCCAGCCTATTTTATTGTTTTGTAGTTTAATCTTTGTAAAGTTTGTAACACTTCCCTCTTTTTGTAGAATATACTGTTGGTGTGTTGTCTCAAATATTGTACCGTTTTCTACAGGCAGCAGATAGATATTTGCTCCTTTTTTAATACAGATCTCTTTTTGTGGCATATTGAGATAGAGAATGTATGCCAAAGGAAAAAGAATAAAGATCAGATAGATATATCGTTGTTTGATAAAAACAACAATAAGCCCAAGCAGTGCAACAGCAGCAGCAATATACATTTTGATTTTGTCATGCGACTGATCTCTTGGTTTGAGATCGCTCTGTGTTGTTACGCTGTCATCATCAACTACAATAGGGATGCTGATCTTTTCATAACTGTTTTTCAGCAGATTAAAGTATGAAAATGTAAAGTTTTCTACTCTTTTGTCAATAACGACATAGTAGGTGATTTTTGATCGTTTGTAGCCGTTTTTAACAGATTCAATACCCTGTTTAAAGAGATCTTTAAAGTGCATGGCTTTTATGTTGGAATTTTTTGCAGTTGCCACAAAAACAACAATATTGTGACGGTTGTCATAACTTGTTGTTTTATACTCCTGTAGAGTAAGGCTGTTTGCTATGATATTTGAAAAATCTTTTTTTGGATTGAGTGTAATAACATTGAGCGGAGCCCCTGCAACAAAAGTAGGTTGATACTTTTTAGAAGCAACAAGAGAGACTTTGACATCAGGAAGTCTTGCTCTGGATGAAGTGGCAAGCATATAAAAAGAGTCATAAAAGAATCTTCCCTTTTTCTTTCTCAAAGGGACACCGTTTAAAATTCGTAAACCAGGATGGTTTGAAAATCTGTATTTTATGGATTTGAAATTTTTTACTGTTGAAAGCGTTTTAAAGGTCGCTGTAAAAATTTCACCCTTTATTACTCTTTTTGGTACAGTCTCATAATTTACATAGAGTACTTTCTGTGCAAAGAGTGCTGATGTCAAAAGAAGAGTAAGAAAAAGTAGTCTGATCACGATTCTAAAAATCCTTCAAGCATTGCAACACCATCATCACTTCCTAAAACAGCTTCCATAGCACGTTCAGGGTGTGGCATAAGTCCAAATACATTTTTCTCTTTATTACATACACCGGCAATAGACTCTACAGATCCGTTAGGATTTTTAAGAGTACCGTTTTCATCCGTATAGCGAAGAAGAATCTGACCATTTGCTTCAAGATCCGCAAGCCCCGCTTCATCTATGTAGTAGTTTCCGTCATGGTGAGCAATAGGAATGTTTACTACATCTCCTTTAGAGAGTTTTTTCAAGAAGATATTGTCATTGTTCTCAACACGAAGGTGGTGGTGTTTTGAGATAAAGTGAAGTCCCTCATTGCGCTTGAGTGCACCCGGAAGAAGACGAGCTTCTGTAAGTACCTGAAATCCATTACAGATCCCTAAGACTTTACCACCTTTTTGTGCATACTCTGCCACAGCTTTCATTACAGGAGAGAATTTTGCAATAGCACCACTTCTGAGATAATCTCCATAAGAGAAACCACCTGCAACTACAAGCAGATCCGTCTCTTGTGGTAATGTTTCTGCTTTGTGCCATACGATCTCCGTATCGCATCCAAGTTTTTCAAATGCATACTGTGTATCAAATTCACAGTTTGTACCGGGAAATTGTAAAATAGAGACTTTCATTATACTAACTCGATAGTGTAATCTTCAATCACGGTATTGGCTAAAAGCTCTTCACACATCTCAGTAACATCAGCCATCGCTTTGTTTTTGTCTTCTGTATCGAGTTGTAATACAATCTGTTTTCCGACACGAACATCTTTAACACCGTTAAAGTGAAGCGAATCAAGTGCATGATGCACCGCTTTTCCTTGAGAATCCAAAACACCTGCTTTTAAAAATACATTTACTATTGCTTTCATCTTTTTCCCTATTTATTTAAAATTCTGTTTAAAACTTGTTCATAAGCGACTGTTAATCCGCCAAGTCCCTGACGAAATCTGTCTTTATCCATCTTCTCACCACTCTCTATATCCCAAAAACGACAGTTGTCCGGAGAGATCTCATCAATAAGAATGATGTTGCCATCTTTGTCTTTCCCAAACTCTAGTTTAAAGTCCACAAGATTAAGACCTTTGTCTGCAAAGTATGGTTTTAAAATATCATTTACCTGACGAGCCATTCTGCGAAGTTTATCCAACTCATCCTGAAAATCTACAAGCCCCAGAATAAGTGCATGTTGATCATTGAGTTTTGGATCACCGAGCTCATCATTTTTATAATCAAACTCTACAAGAGTAAATGGGAGGACTTTACCATCTTCAATCCCTAAATTACGTGAAAGTGAACCGGTTGCAATATTTCTTACAATAACTTCTATTAAGATAACATCTGCTTTTTTGTGTAACATATGGTTGTCATCAAGCATCTTGACAAAGTGTGTAGGAATGCCATTGGCATCAAGCAGTTTAAAAAGCTCTGTTGAGATTTTATTGTTGAGTGCACCTTTTCCGGCTTCACTTGATTTTTTCTCACCGTTAAATGCCGTAAGGTCATCTTTAAACTCAGAGATAACCAGATTTTCATCATCGGTTGCCCAGATCTTTTTTGCTTTACCTTCGTAGAGTAACTCCCTTTTTTCCATCGACTTTCTATCCTTTTGTAATGATAAGAGCTTTGATAATATCAACACCCTCTTTTAGTTGTACATCTTTTTCCAACATTGTTGGTGTAATTATATCTTTTTTATCTTTTTTATCTTCTTTAGCCGTTGATTTTTTTCCGTCAACTTTTTCAAGCTCTTTTTGGAGGTGCTGTTTCAGATCGGCTTCTTTGATTGCAAATTCATTTTTATATGTTTTTAATTCGCCTGGAAGTACAGTAATATCCGGAGTGACTCCAAGTGCCTGAATAGTTCTTCCGCTTGGAAGATAGTAGCGTGCAATAGTTAGTTTGATAGCCTCTTTTTTTGTGATTGGCAGAACAACCTGCACACTCCCTTTTCCAAAGGTTTTTTCACCGACAAGTACGGCACGTTTGTGATCCTGAAGCGCACCACTTACGATCTCGCTTGCACTTGCACTCCCGCCATTGACAAGAACGACAAGCGGAACATCTGTAATTGTTGATGTGATGTGTGCTTTGTACTCTTTTGTCTCAACTTCACGTCTTCCTTTTTGTGAAACAATAATACCTTTGTTTACAAAAAGATCAACAGTTCCCACTGCCTGATCAAGAAGTCCGCCCGGATTGTTTCTTAGATCGATGATGATCCCTTTTGTTGTGCTTTTTCTTTTTTGAATCGCTTTTTTGACATCATGAACAACTTTTTTATCGAAGCTTGATATACGAATATATAAGATATCTTTGCCGACTGTTTTTGTATGTACAGACTCTATTTTGATAATGGCACGAACTATATGGATAGGGAGTGGTTTTGCTTCTCCCTCACGGACAATTGTAAGGTCAATAGGTGTTCCTACTTTTCCACGCATTAAAGAGACTGCTTCATCTATTGTCATACCAAGTGTAGATTTGTCATTGATCTTGAGGATGATATCACCTGCTTTTAATCCTGCTTTGTCTGCCGGTGTTCCGTCTATAGGAGATATGACCGTTAATGCTCCGTCTTTCATTCCAACGGTAATACCAAGTCCGCCAAATTCACCGTCTGTTTGTACCTGTAGTTGTTTATAATCTTTTTCTGTCAGGTAGTTTGAGTGGGCATCAAGATTTTCCATCATCCCTTTGAGTGCTTTGTCAATAAGATCTTCAATAGTAACTTTATCTACATCATACTGTTCTACGATATTGAGTACTTTTGTAAATTTTGCAAGTGCTTCGAGTCGGGAAGTCTCTGTACTTTTTTTCTCTGTTACAGCCTCTTTTGCAAAGAGTGAAGAGGAGAATACAAAACTTAAGGAGAGGGCTACGGAGATAAAGCCAAGAGTGATAAATTTTTTATTTTTCATAGAGTAAAACCTGTCTGTTAAAATCTTTTTTCTTTTTAAAAAAGATATTATACCTTTTGTTGTTAAATGCTTGTAAACTTTAGAGATCTTTTTATTTTATTTCAATATAATGCTGAAAATTTAATGTAAAGGAGAGCAAATGAGCACTCTAAAAGAGTATTTGATTGATGATCATAGAAGATGTGATGATATTTTTGCAAAGATGGAAGCAAAAGCAAATAGTTCTCTTGCCGATGCAAAAGAGGAGACAGAGGCTTTTATTGCCGATATGGAGAAGCACTTTCAAAGAGAAGAGCGTGTAGTTTTTCCAGAGTTTGAAGCAAAAACAGGTATGGTCAACGGTCCAACAGAGATGATGCGACAGGAGCATAATCAGATGCGTCACCTTATGAAACAGCTCTTAGAAGCAATAGAGAGTGAGAACAGAGATAAATTTTTTGGACTCTGTGAAACATTGATGATTCTTTTACAGCAACACAATATGAAAGAGGAGCAGATGCTCTATACAATGGCACAGCAATATCTTGGTGCAGAGACGGATCATCTTATTGAGACAATGGACAATTTAGTTGTAGAACAGGGAATATAGTTTGGATTTTAACGGTTTATCTATTGAACAGGCACCTCCGATTGCCGCACCTTTACGTTTTTTTGTAACGGCACCGCTCTTTGGCATCATAGCGGGGATTTTCCTTCTCTTTAGTGACTCTGCTGCATTGATGAGCCGTTTTTCTATAGATGCGGTGATAGTTACGCACATATTTACGATAGGTGTTTTTGGATTTATTATGCTGGGTGCATTGACACAGATGCTTCCCGTACTTGCAAGTGCAAATCTCTTTAAAGTAAGAGTTGTAACGCTTCTCTCCTACCTTGCTTTGGTGTTTGGTCTCTTCTGTATGCTGTTTGGATTAAAATTTACAATAGCACCGCTTATCTGGGCTGCAAGCTTTTTGCTTGGAAGTGGATTTTTGTTACTTATTGTAACTATGCTTGCCGCTTTAAAAGGTGTTACACACTTTACGGCAAGTATAAAAGGGATGCTTGTCAGTCTTGTTTTTGCCGCTGTTATAGTTTTTATGGGATTTTATCTGCTTTTGGGATATGCCAAAAATGATCTTGGCTCCCTGCACTATATTATGGCAAATATTCACAGCACATGGGCAATATTCGGTTTTGCAGGTATTTTAATTATTGGTGTTGCTTTTCAGGTGCTTCCTATGTTCTATGTTGCTCCGCGTTTTAAGCAGTTTTGTAAAAGAAGAGTTGTTCTTTTAATCACTACAGGACTTGTAATCTGGATGTTTTTAAATATCTTTGCAGAGGAGTATGCGCTGTATGCAAAGATATGGATTGTTACATTTTTTTGGGCTTTTGCCACAACAGTTTGGATCAAGTTCAACAAGAGAAAACGTGCTGTTTCGGATGTGACGGTTTGGTATTGGCGTAGTGCAAGTATTTTTTTGACACTTGGTGCTTTTTTATGGATCTTTGATGAGTTTTTTGAACATAAATATATTGTTATGGTCGGGATTTTAATTGGTGGAGGTTTTATATTTTCCATTATGTTGGGGATGCTTTATAAAATTGTTCCGTTTCTTGTCTGGTTTCATCTTAATGCACTCGGTTATATGACAATTCCGACAATCAATGAGATGATCAATAAAAATTTGGCACGTGCACAGTTTGTTTTGTTTATAATTTCACTTATAGGATTTGTTTTTGCTTTTTATCTGCCTGCAATACTTATGCCTTCAGCACTCTGTTTTATAATGAGTATGATTTTACTTGAGTATAATGTAGTAGCTGCTGTGCGTATCTATGTAGCAACAAAAAAGAGAAAACCGGACTTTGATATGAGTGCTTTTTCTATGCACTAAAAAGAGAGAAAAATGAAAAATATAGTATTAATCGGATTTATGGGAGTAGGAAAAGGGAGTGTGGCTCGTGAGGTTATCAAACACTCTGAGTATATAGCAGTTGATACGGATGATCTGATCGAGAGTATGGAGAACCGAAAGGTAAAGGCTATTTTTGAAGCTGAGGGTGAGAAATATTTTCGTAAACTTGAGAAAAAAGTTGCAAAATGGCTTGCTTCAAGTGTGAAAAATACATTGATTTCAACCGGTGGCGGCTTTTATAAACAGGATAATTTAAAAAAAATAGGTACAATAGTATTTCTGGATTCTCCTTTTGATGCTATTATTAAAAGAATCAAAGAACATCCAAATGCAGTTAAAAAACTTAAAAAACGTCCGTTATTGGCAGATCTGCAAGCAGCGAAAAAACTCTATGATGAGCGACGTCCAGAGTATTTGAAACTTGCAGATATTGTTATTGATGTAACAGACAAGAGCGCAAAAGAGTGCTCAAAAGAACTTTTGAAAAAGGTAAAAAAACATGTTTAAAAAGATTATTTTAGGAGTGCTTCTGGCTGCTTCTCTCTTCGGTGCTGAAGTACATTGGGCAAAAGATTATCAAAGTGGTTTGCTTCAGGCACAAAAAGAGCATAAACCGGTACTCTTTATTATCTCAAGAGATACCTGTAAATATTGTGTTTTACTTGACAATACAACACTCAAAGATCCCGCAGTTGTGGCAGAGTTAAACAAAAATTTTGTGGCTATTCGTTCATGGACAAATGAGGGAGACTATATCCCTATGGAGATCGCACAAAATACACCGGGTCTGCCTGGTATATGGTTCTTGTATCCGGATGGGCTTCCAATGTATAGACCACTGCTTGGTTACTTAAAAGCAGACTCATTTATGCAGGCTCTTCAAACAGTAGAGGCTGAATTTAAGAAAAAGAGAGTAGAAAAACAATGATATTTGTCACATCAACACAGAGTGATTTTCAAGAGAAGTTCGATGAGCTTCTTGGTCGTGGGAAGATGGATATAGCTCATGTCTCAGGCATTGTCGGTGGTATAATCGATGAGATCAAACAAGATAAAAACAGAGCACTTTTTGCGCACATTGCAAAGTTTGACAACTGGACGCCACAGTGTGATGCGGATCTGAAAATTTCTCAAGATTCTATGCAAAAAGCGTATGATAATCTTGATGAAAAACTTAAATCTGCTCTGCATATGGCGTATGATCGCATTAAAACATACCATGAAAAGCAGAAGCCAAAATCATGGTTTGATACAGAAGCAAACGGAACAATTCTTGGGCAAAAGGTAACGCCGGTTGATAGTGCAGGGCTTTACATCCCCGGTGGAAAAGCGGCCTATCCGTCATCACTTTTGATGAATGTGATCCCGGCTCAGGTTGCAGGCGTTGCAAACATAGTAGTCTGTACACCGACACCGGACAATGAACCAAATGAGCTTCTTTTGGCAGCATGCCATTTGTGTGGTGTGGATCAGGTTTATAAAGTCGGTGGTGCTAGTGCGATTGCAGCTATGGCGTATGGGACTGAGAATATTCCAAAAGTTGATGTCATTACTGGTCCGGGAAATATCTTTGTGGCAACGGCTAAAAAGATGGTTTTTGGTGATGTAAATATTGATATGATCGCAGGACCGAGTGAGATTGGTGTGCTTGCAGATGACAGTGCAAACCCAAACCACATGGCAATCGATCTGCTCTCTCAAGCAGAGCATGATGAGATGGCGAGCTCTATTTTAATTACTCCATCACAAAAACTTGCGGATGCTGTAAAAGTTGAGATTGAGAACTGGCTGCAAAAACTGCCACGCGAAGAGATCGCTAGAAAGTCAATCGAAGAGCGTGGAGCAATTATTGTCACGCAAGATATGGATGAAGCGATCAAACTTATGAATGAGATAGCACCAGAGCACTTGGAAGTAGCTACTATGAGCCCATTTGAACTCTTACCATTTATAAAACATGCCGGAGCTATCTTTTTAGGACACAACACGCCTGAAGCGATAGGTGACTATGTAGCAGGACCAAACCATACTCTTCCAACTGGAGGAACGGCAAAATTCTACTCACCACTGAGTGTTGAGGATTTTATGAAGAAAAGCTCTATTATCTCTTTTAGTAATAATGCTATTAATGAGATCGGTGAAGAGTGTGCGCTGATAGCAAACACAGAAGGTCTTACAGCACATGAACAGTCTGTTCGTGTTCGGTTGAAAGATTAATAGTTTTACTCTTTTTTAAAGAAGTAGTACCTTGTACTACTTCTTCTATCTTATCACTTTTTTTTCTTTAATCTTTTATCATGCTTTTTAATATAGTCAATTAACCTTGGATCAATTTCTCTCCATGTAGCATTGTTTTTTCGAAAATCTCCATAGATTGTTTGACCATTGTGTGCTTTTATGCGTGTATTTGGATGGTACTTCATAAGAGTTCGAACCATATTCCATCTGTCTGAAGGATAGATCATAAAGTACATAAGTGGAGTGTAACCATTTTTGAGTGCATTAATATTTGCACCATGTTTAATTAAAGCTTCAAGAACTTCTGGATTAGATGCATAATGAATAGGAGATGCTTTGTTAACACTGACACCTTTTTTTACTAGAAAATCAACCATCTCTTTTGTCTGTGCAGATGCTAAAATAGAAGCACCACCATCTTTTGAATGTACAGTTGTAGGAAATTTTTTCTTTAACAAATAAGCAACGGTTTTAAATTGGTTGTTGTGCACTGCATAAGCAAGGGTATGAAACTGAATATTGTAACGATTGGTCTTTGCAGCACCATGTTCGACAAGAAATTTTACCATATCAGGGTGTTCAGTAGCATTCATAATAGCTGTTGAATGTCTCCCTTTGTCAAATAGATTTATATCAGCTCCATGATCGAGTAAGAGTTTTGCTATTTTAATATTACCTTGTTTCGCTGCTATTGAGAGAGGAGGAAGAGGTTCTAATTGTTGATTGACATTAGCTCCATGTTGCAACAATAGTTGAACCATTTTAATATCATTACGCTTAATAGCTTTTGAGAGTGCTGATGTTGAAGTTGAGTGTTTATTGATATCAGCACCGTGGTCTAAGAGATAAGCTACAATTTTATAACGATCCGGATAATCAAATATTTGGCTTATAAGTGGTGTTTTGTCTCCAGACCCTTTATTGACATCAGCTCCATGTTCTACTAGATATTTTACGGTTTTGAAATTTGTTGCAACCATTAGTGGCGTTCCATGTCTTGTATAGGCATTGACATCTGCACCATGCTCTACAAGGAATTTTATAACATCGATATCTTGAGCAGCAAGTCCGTAACAATATGTGTTCCCATTATATTTTATATTAATGGGTGCCCCTTTTGCAATAAAATAGTTAAGAAGTGCTAGCGTCTTTTTTTTATTCTCTTCTGAATTTATCCATTTAACTGAATGTGTTATAACGGAATCACGAGCTTTATTATATTCACGTATTTGGTAATGTGGTTGATCCGCGTAAGCACCTTTTTTAATATCATATCCATGTTCTACTTTGTATTTGATACGATCGAGGTCTTTCCAATCAATGGCTTGTATCATTCTTATTTTCTTGGAATTTAGTGGTATAGTTTGTTTAGTCCGTTTAGATTTTGGCTTTACAACACTCGCTGTAGTAATCGCTGTTGTTGCTACTGTTGCTTTTACTGCTGTAGGCTGTTTTATCTGCGTTTTTGCTTTTGTTAATGTGCTCTTTTTGACTACATAGATAAAGACATCATCAAGATAGGGACCTTTAAAAGAGCCGTTTTTCTTGGTTACATAAAAATTAAACTGTGCATCATGGGCATTTGGCGGGATGGGTGCTATCTCATCGACTTTTATCCACTCTTGTGTCAGTCTTTGCTCTTTTGCCAATGTTTTGCCAATGAATTTGCCGTTTTTATCAAAAAAGCTTACAGACATTCTTGCTGTTTCATCTGCTTTTGTACTCCCTTTTTGATACCCTCCAAAACGGATGCTATAGAGACCGCTTTGTATATCTCTAAGATTAAAACCTCTTTTTTCAAAACGAAAATATTGTTTTACTATAGCTGAGTTTTTGCTTGTATCTGAGTAGGCTTTGACACAGTATTTTCCTGTTTTTGCATCTTTACTGTAGGCTTGCATATTGTGTGTAGTCCAGTAGTAGGGGTGATTGTTCTCATCGACAAGTTCAAAATTTGAATTTTTCATTTGATTGTCTTTAAGACCTATATGTTTCCATTTTGGTCGCGGTTTTGCACCACAGCCACCCATGATCATTCCCAGTGTAATGAGCAGGAACAGAATGCTTTTTTTCATTACTATTCTCCTTGTAATTTTATATTTGGCTAATTATAAATATATATATGGTACTAAATGTGAACTTTGTATGTTTCAGAGATAAAAATTCACATTTGGTACCACATTTTCTTTTATAATGTTTTCATAAATATCACAAAGGAAAGAAATAATGAAAAAAAGTCTAATTGCAATTGCAACAGTAGCTCTTTTGGCTACATCAGCTTTTGGTGCAACAAATGAGTGTAATGAGGAGTTGAAACATCTTAAAAAAGATCTTTCAAATATAACAGATAAAGGGGCAGAGTGTTTGGCACAAAAGCTGGCTGTTGTGATGAACAGTGCTGCTGCAAAACAATCTTCTCCAACAGATAAAATGCAAATATCTTATAAAAGTAAAACTATGATAATGAAGGGGAGTGCAACATCGTCTGCAATACCTAAAATGACAAAAGCAGCTCAAAAAGAGCAGATAAGAGGAGTTTGTGCCGATCCTAGACTTAGAATACTTTTAAAACATGGTATAAAATGGAGAGTAGATCTTACAACACCAAAACAGCATGTTGTTATTAACATTACAGAGAAAGTCTGTAAGAAAAATCACTTTTAGGGAATGAAAATATGATTAAAATTTTTCTTTTAAGTGTCACAGTTTTACTGTTGAGTGGTTGTTTCTCAAAGTCGGATGAATCAACTATAAAAGATAGTATCAATGCAGAGTATGAACGTCTCAATTCAAATGATTTAGAACGCATTTTTACAACTTGGACTCCTCAGGAGAATCAATTAACTTTTGTCAAGTATCTTATGTGTTTAGAGAATATGAATTTCAATATTAAGTCAGTTCTAAACAATAAATCTAAAAAAGATTTTGCATATCTTGATAAATACGAAGGTATTATT
>Ga0256843_1001101_pt1 | contig 21844 bp, 14 predicted proteins | sample AlvinellametaG_FD_191572 | JGI IMG/M metagenome (GOLD analysis project Ga0256843, IMG submission 191572) | Pompeii worm associated microbial communities from hydrothermal vent at the East Pacific Rise, Pacific Ocean - Alvinella | ecosystem: Host-associated > Annelida > Integument > Unclassified ... | reverse complement strand
ACCATGTGCGTCCCAATGCCGTTTATTTGATTGATGATGAAGGAAACGAATTGGTTTTACCGCGTGATCGTCAGATTCCTTCCGATCGTTTTCGAAAAGGAGATAACGTGAAAGGAGTGATTGAAAAAGTAGATATGAAGGGGAATAAACCCATTGTTATATTGTCGAGAACCGACAATCGTTTTCTCGAAAAACTTTTTGAACAGGAAATACCGGAAGTTTTTGACGGTTTGATTACCGTAAAACGTATAGCCCGTATTCCCGGCGAAAAAGCCAAAGTGGCAGTAGATACTTACGATGATCGTATTGATCCGGTAGGTGCATGTGTCGGTGTTCGTGGTTCGCGGATACATGGAATCGTTAGAGAGTTGGGAAATGAAAATATCGATGTAATCAATTATACCGATAATGATAAATTGTTTATTCAGAGAGCTTTAGGGCCGGTAAAAATACAACGTTTGGAACTGGGTGTCAATGATGAAGGCAAAAAAACCGCTTATGTGTATATGAAACCCGATGAAATTTCCAAAGCCATCGGTAAGCGGGGACAAAATATCCGTTTGGCAACCGATATTACCGGTTATGAAATAGAAATTCAAAGAGAACAAGATGAAGAAGATGTGGAATTAACCGAATTTAGCGATGAAATAGATGATTGGATCATTCAAGAATTTAAGAAAATTGGTTTGGATACCGCCAAAAGTGTATTGGCACAAGATGTAGATGATTTGGTAAGAAGAACCGATTTGGAAGAAGAAACCATTTTAGAGGTTATTCGCATTTTAAAAGAAGAATTTGATCAATAACCCAAGCAACAATATTGCATAACAAAAGAATAATTACAAAAAAGAAATATACCAAGATAATATGGCCAAAAAGATTAGCATAAGAGATGTAATGCGGGAATTTAATATAGCCTTGCAAACCGTAGTAGACTTTTTAGAATCTAAAAATGTCGAAATCAAACGGGCAAGTCCGAGAGCTCCTATCTCAGAAGAAGCCTATGCTTTATTGTTACAAGAATTTCAGTCGGATAAAACCGTCAAGGATAAATCGACTACCATAAAACAACAACAAGATGCAGCTAAAGCCAGCATTCAGCAAGAGAAAGAAAAACAACAGATTAAGCAAGAAGAAGAGGTGGTTACCGGAAAAGTTAAACTTACCGGCCCGAAAATAGTGGGGAAAGTAGAAAGCTTATCAGAAGAAAAACCGGATAAAAAAGCAGACAAGAAAGCTAAAAAAGAAAAAGAAAAACCGGAAGAAAAATCTGTTGAGAAACCCGTTGAAAAAGAACCTCAAGCAGTTGAAAAAGCCATACCGGAGCCTCAGGACAAAGAGGTAAAAAAACCGGAACCCAAAAAACAACCGGAACCTCAGGCAGAACCTGAAAAAACGGCAGAAAAAACGCCGGAAGAAAAACCGGATAAAAAAGCGGAAATAAAAACCCAATATCAAAAATTAAAAGGGGTGACAACTACCGGTGAAACAGTAGATTTGTCCAAATTTGAAAAGAAACCCAAGAAAAAAGAAACTTCTAAAGAAGACGAAAAAAATAAGAAGAAAAAGAAACGCAAGAGAATATATAAAGATGAAAAAAATGCGTCGAAAAACTATAAAGGCAAGAAATCCAATTATAAAAAACCGGTAGAAAAGAAAGAAGTCTCTGAAGAAGAAATACAAAAACAAATAAAAGAAACACTTGAAAGACTTCAAGGACGTGGCAAGAGTAAACGAGCCAAAATAAAACGTGAAGTTCGTCAAAAACGAAAAGAACAAGCTTTGGCCGAACAAGCACAGCAAGATGCCGAAAGTAAAATTTTAAAAGTTACCGAGTTTATAACCGTTGCCGAACTGGCCAATATGATGGATGTGCCTGTTACCGAAGTAATTACGGCTTGTTTTAATCTGGGATTAATGGTAACCATGAACCAACGATTAGATGCCGAAACTTTGAGTTTGGTAGCCGATGAATTCGGTTATGACGTTAAATTTATCGATGCTGAAGAAGAAACCGAAGAAGTGGAAGAAGTCGATAACGAAGAAGATTTGGTAAAACGTCCGCCTATTGTTACCATTATGGGGCACGTCGATCACGGTAAAACTTCTTTGTTGGATTATATCAGAAAAACCAATGTTGTGGCCGGTGAATCCGGTGGAATTACCCAACACATAGGAGCTTATAAAGTAGAATTGGATAACGGTGAAAAACTAACCTTTATCGATACACCCGGACACGAAGCTTTTACGGCTATGCGGGCTCGTGGAACCAAAGTTACCGATGTGGCTGTAATTGTGATTGCCGCCGATGATAATATCATGCCCCAAACCAAAGAAGCGATTAGCCATGCGCAAGCAGCGGGTGTTCCTATGATTTTTGCGATTAATAAAATAGATCGTCCTACGGCAAATCCGGATAATATCAAACAACAATTGGCCAATATGAACTTGTTAGTAGAAGATTGGGGTGGAAAATATCAATCTCAAGAAATATCAGCTAAAACCGGACAAGGAGTAGACGAATTATTAGAAAAAATATTATTGGAAGCGGAAATGCTCGATTTAAAAGCCAATCCGAATAGAAAAGCTTCGGGAACTGTTTTGGAAGCCGCTTTGGATAAAGGACGTGGTTACGTATCAGATATTTTGGTGCAAAACGGAACTTTAAAAGTAGGAGATTATGTGCTTGCAGGTAAATATCACGGAAAAGTGAAAGCTATGTACGATGAAAGAGATAATAAGGTAAAAGAGGCTCCGCCGGCAACACCGGTTAGAGTCTTGGGACTGGATGGAGCTCCTGCGGCCGGAGATAAATTTAAAGTATATGAAGATGAACGCGAAGCCAAAAAAATAGCTCAAAAACGTGATCAAATCATTCGAGAACAACAATTACGAGCTCAAAAACATATTACACTTGACGAAATAGGACGTCGTATTGCTTTGGGAGACTTTAAAGAGTTGAATTTGATTATCAAAGGTGATGTGGACGGTTCTGTGGAAGCACTTTCCGATTCGTTGCAAAAATTATCAACCGAAAATGTCAATGTCAATATCATTCATAAAGGAGTGGGACAAATCACTGATTCGGATGTGTTACTTGCTTCAGCTTCCGATGCAATCATTATCGGATTTAATGTGAGACCTTCGGGAACTGCACGTCAGCTGGCCGAAAATGAACAAGTACAGATCAAAACTTATTCCATTATTTATGATGTTATCAATGATGTGAAAGAAGCTATGGAAGGCATGCTTTCGCCTGAAATAAAAGAGGAAGTTACAGGAACGGCAGAAGTGAGAGAAACCTTTAAAATTTCTAAAGTGGGAACTGTAGCCGGTTGTATGGTTACTTCCGGAAAGATTTATAATAATTCCAAAGTTCGTGTAATTAGAGAAGGAATTGTTATATATGACGGTGAACTCGCCTCGTTAAAACGTTATAAAGACGACGTTAAAGAAGTTTCAAAGGGTTATGAATGTGGTTTGATGGTAAAGAATTATAACAATATCGAAATAGGTGATGTGATTGAAGCTTATCAAAAATATGAAGTAAAAAGAAAACTTTAAAACAACACAGTTTAACTCAAACAAAAACAATACAAAACAACAGAACAGGTGCTTTTTGGCATCTGTTTTTTTATTTTATAAGAAGTATTAAACAAAAAAATCTTATCTTTAAACTTCCTAAAGTAATATTAAGAATAAACGCATGACTGTTTCACGCCTAACTATTTATGATGCCAGTGCCGGTTCGGGCAAAACTTTTAAAATAGCCACTCGCTATCTCAACAAAATTATTCAAGCTCGCGAATCCAGTTATATTTACCGGCTAATCGGTATTACTTTTACCAATAAGGCTGCCGAAGAAATGAAAAAAAGAATCATTAATAACTTGATTCAAGCAGCCCGTGGCAACCTCACCGACGTGATGAAACAAGTGGCTGAAGATTCTCGCGAAATCATCAAAAAACAAACCGGAATAGAAACGGAAGAAGAATATAAAAAAGAACTCATTGAAAGAAGCCGAAAAAGACTTTTTGAAGTGCTTCACTACTACGACGAATTTCAACTGACTACCATAGACAAATTGATGTTTCAACTCATCAAAACTTTTTCACGCGATTTACATTTGTCCGGCGATGTAAACGTAATTTTAAATCACGAAGAAGTCATTGGTAATCTTATAAATCAAATCATAAATCAAGCACAACCCGGCAGTCCTGTTTCCGAATTTTTAATCGATTTAGCCTTACAAAAAATCGATCAGGAAGAATTTAAGGACATCACAGATGATTTGCTCCATATTGTCAAAATTATTTTTGACGATAATTATTTTAACGAAATCAAACAGCTGGAAGATAAAAGCTTGTCCGACTTTGTCGGCTTAAAAAAACATTTGGATAAAGAAATTAAAAAAATAGAAAATCAACTGATAAATTATGGCAAAAAACTTTCTAATGTTATTAAAAACTATGAAAGTCATGTCATTGTAAGGACGCTGGCTCGTGATTTGGTAAAAAAACCTTTGATAGCAGAGATTAACAAAAAACAACGCAAACAGTTTGCGGCCGAGAATCCGGTTTATTACATCAAAACCCATATAAAAGAAATGGAACCGGGACAAGCCGAAAAAGTAAAGGGTGAAATCAATCGACAAATTCATGAAATTTTAGCTGAAATGATTCCTTATGTCGATGAGAATTTAGAAAAATTAAAATTGCTTATTGCCCTGCGTAAAGAAAACAACGCTTTAAGCCTTCAACACGAACTACTGCAAGAAATAGAACAGTTTAAAATCAATAACAACAGCATTTTTATCCATGATTTTAACAAGCTGATATTGGAAGAAATTCTGCGTGATATTGAAAACGATACGCCCTATCTCTATATGCGGTTAGGCGAAAAATATGCCCATTACTTTATCGACGAATTTCAAGACACTTCGGCCTTGCAATGGAAAAATTTAATACCGCTGATTAAAGAGGGGCTTTCAAAAGAATTTGGTAACAGAGAAGGAGGAACCACTACAATTGTAGGTGATGCCAAACAGTCGATATACCGGTTTAGAGGTGGTAAACCCGAACAATTTATTGCCTTGAGCAACCCTGAAATAACCGAAGGTGAAGGAAATCCTTTTGCACCTGCAGTAACTAAAAATGTTGAAAAATTAAAATACAATTGGCGCAGTTTGCCTGAAATAATACATTTTAACAACCGGTTTTTCAGCACCTTTCCAAACCATTTGGAAGAACCTTATAAACAAGCATATAATAATGTCGAACAAGAAATACCGGTGCATAAAAAAGATCAAGGAGGATATGTAAATATTCGATTTTTAAAAAAACAAACAGATAATGCAAATGCTGAAAATGAAAGTTTTCCGGAAGCTGTTTTAGAAAACATTCAACAAGCCGAACGCAACGGATATATGCTCAATGAAATCTGTATTTTGGTAGACAGACATCAAATCGGACGTAAAGTAGCCGATTTTTTAAACGAACATCAAATAGATGTAGTGTCATCTGAAAGTTTATTGGTAAATAACAGTTTAACAGTGCAATTTTTGCTTCATTGGCTACAATATTTAACCACCGGAAATGATTTTGATTTATATGCAATACTTACCTATTTAATTAAGAGGGACAATTTAGATAAGGTAAAAACCTATCAGTTATTTTTTGAAACAAAAAATGTGTCAAAAGAAGAACAAATCAACAAGTTGAAAAATATTGGATATGAGTTGGACTACAAGTTTATGGCTCAAGGCAATTTATACGATTTGTTAGTATATTTAATTGAAGTTTTTCGTTTAAATAATTCTATTGAACAGGCTTATTTGCAAGCTTTTATGGAAAAAGTTTACACCTTTGAAAATCAAGGCAATGTTTCTGTAAAAGGGTTTTTAGACGAGTGGAATTATATAGCAGATAAATTCAGTATTGCGGTGCCTGATAAAAAATCGGCAGTTAGAATTATGACGGTTCACAGTGCCAAAGGTTTGGAATTTCCGGTAGTGATTTATTACACAAACGGAAGTCTTTTGTCCGGAAAGGATAAACAAAATAAGGTATGGATTCCGTTAAACGAAAAAGAATACGAGGGATTTAGTCTTTTGCCGGTAAGCATGAGTGTTATTGAAAACAGCACGAAACCCGTTTATCAAAAAATTTATAACCGGATAAAAAACGAAAAAACATTTGACAATTTAAACCGGCTTTATGTTGCTTTAACCCGTGCTTCCGAACAACTTTTTGTGATTCTGGAAGCCATTCCCAAAAAAACAACATTGATAGGATATAATCAAATTTTTGAAAATTATTTAAAACCTTTTCAACAACATCCGGATCAATCGGTATATGAATTCGGCCGGCCTCAACGTAATAGTACACCTAAAAAAGATAGCAAAAACACCCTGTCCGTAAAAGAATTGTCCTATCATTACTGGCAAAAAAATCAACAGGAAAAGAATTTGATAAAAATTCATACCCAAACTTACGAAAGATGGAAAACCGCCAAAAAAGAAGCTATTGATTACGGTATGCAAATACATGATATTTTGGCTAAAATAGAAGATGTCAAACAGTGGAAAAAATATAAAAACAAATTTTTGGCCGCTATGGAACATCCGCAGGCCGTTGAACAGGTAATCGAACAAATCATTTATCATCCGGTGTTAAAACCTTATTTTGCCGAAAATGTTATGGCTTTGAACGAAACGGATTTGTTGATACCGGCAGATAAAAACTTTATTCAAAAACGTCCGGACAGACTTATTATCCGCCAAGATAGCATCAGTATTATAGACTACAAAACCGGAAAAATGTATGAACACCACAAAAAACAAATAGACGAATATGCCCGTATTTTAAGTGAAACCGGTTTTAAAATAGATAAAAAAATATTGGTGTATATTCAAAAAGACGGAGTTGAAATAATAGAAGTTAGTTGATTATTTTTTAAAGTCTTTTGATAAATTATAATTCATTAACTCATTATAAATCAAGTTGTAAGCGTAGTCTCTCAAATCATCGACATCTTTGAGTGTTAATCCTTCGGTAGAGATAACCGGCAGTATTTTTACCCTTAATTTTCCCGGACTTCCTTTCCATATATCAAAAGGGAATTTTTCTTTGTTATCATAATAAACCATCGGAATTATCGGTAGCTGGTGTTCAATAGCCATTCTAAAAGCACCTATCTTAAAAGGAGCTAACAAAACTTCCGGATCGGGAACACCTCCTTCGGGATAAATAGCAATGCTGTTACCGTCTTTGATGAATTTTTGCACTTGATTATATACCTCTTTACGGCTTTGAGGTGAATTGCGATCAACCATCACATTGGATTTTTGATACAAATATCCGAAAATAGGTATTTTACTCAATTCTTTTTTACCTACAAAAACAAATGGCAATCGAATCAGTTTTAACAACACCATGATATCCATCATCGAAGTGTGATTACCTATAATGATGTACGATTTTTTCGGATTGATTTTTGCTTGCTGATCGGCTTCAACCCGAAAACCTAACCAAAACAATACCCAACTGCCCCATAAATGTTTAATCCATGTAAAAAGCTTTTGCATATCAAAAGCAATACTGACATATATTACCGGAGCAAAAACGATAACCGGTAATGCAGCTATAATGATAAACCAAGTGCGCCATAACAGGCGTAATATGTTTTTGATGAACTTCATAAACAGCCGCAAAGGTAATAAAATTCCCGCTGTAATAATAGAAGAAAAGATGCACTTAAGGTTTGATAATTTGTTCAAAATAACGTTTGTATCGCATCATTTGTTGATAATGGGCATTGGTTTGAAAATAAGCGGGGCGAAGTAAAAAATCGTTTACCGGCAATATTTCGTAGTGGTTTTTCTTTTGTTTTTGATATTTATAAACCCAAACGGGTATCGATTCGTAACCGGCCAACCGGATTCTCCCTTGATCGTCTTTGAGTAAATCTAGTGAAAAAATCATGGCGCCGTCACGCGGGAATTTTCGTTGATTGCTGATAAAATTTCCCAAAGAATAAACCGTGAGGTAATCAATGCCATTTAGAGCATCGTATTCGTATTCAACAGGTTGTATAACATGCGGGTGCGAACCGATAATGATATTTACACCGTTTTTATGTAAAAAATCGACTAAATTTTTTTGTTGCCAATCCGGTTTAGTCTTATATTGTGTTCCCCAATGTAAGAAAACAATAATGACATCGGGGAGTTGTTTGCGCGCTTTTTCAATATCGGATTTGATTTGTTTTTTATCGATCAGATTTACTACAGCTGGACGAGGAACCGGCAAGCCGTTGGTGTCGTATGTATAATTGAGCAAGGCTATTTTAATATTATTTTTTTCAATGATTAAAGGAGACAAACTATCTTTTTCCATTGTATTTCTATACGTTCCGAAATGCAAAACAGCCAAAGAGTCCAATACGTCCAGAGTGTTGATAATTCCTTTTTTTCGTCTGTCACAAGCGTGGTTGTTGGCCGTAGCCAACACATTGATGCCGGCATTTTGACAGGCTTCCGGTAGTTGTGCGGGAGCACTAAACTGCGGGTAACCGGAATAAGGTTTTACGCCTATGGTTGTTTCCAAATTGGCAATGACAAAATCCGCCTTATTGAAAATATTTTTGACATATTTAAAGTTTTCGGTATAATCGTAAGTCCGACTTTCCGGCCGGTAGGCCGCTTTGATTTGTGGTCCGTGATTCATAATATCTCCGGCAAACATCAGACGAATCGTATCGGTTTGTGCAAATGACAATCCGTACGTAAAAATGAAAAAATACAGATAAATATTAAGGCGCATACTACAGCTTTTTCATTCAAACAAAATTAGCCCAAAAAAATGAATTTTCGGGCTAATTTCAAAGGATTGCTTATTAGTAGCGTTTATTTTTTGATTATTTTTCCGGTAATAGTATTCGAATCTGTCGATACACTTAACAGATAAATACCTGACTGCAAATATTTTGTCTCAATAATAATATTTTTTTCAGTAATATTTTTTTGCCATACTATTTTACCGGTTATGTCTTGTAAAATGATACTACGTGCTAGCGCTTCATCAAAATTCAAATTGATTTGATGGTAAAACGGATTGGGATAAACTTTCATTCCGTTTTCCGTCCATTCTTTTATGCCGGTTGTATCACTTACATCGACATAAAAACTGCATTGACTTTCATTTCCGGCGCTATCGGTGACCGTCCAAACCACATCGGTAACACCCACAGGAAAAACTGCACCGTCTAGCGTATCACTGTTATTAAAGTCATTTTTGATACTTGCTATTCCACTACAATTGTCAGTAGCGGAAACATCTAATCCGCTTCCATCTACAAGATATCCGTTAGCAGTATTTGCATCAAGCATTTGATTGTCCGGGCAAATTAAAACAGGTGGAGTTTGATCTACCACGGCTACATTAAAACTAACACTGGCCGTATTACCGGCTTCATCTTCGATAGTGAGGCTTACCGTATTGGAATCGCCAGAGATAAGGGTTCCCGGAGCCGGCGTTTGCACCGGCATAAAATTGGCTTGACAATTGTCATCGGCATTTACATCAAGGGTATAATCGGGTAATTCCGCTTGACAATTATCGTTGGCAGCAATTTCTTGATCAGAATGAGTTGATAAAAATACCGGCGGGGTTGTGTCAATCACATTTACTCTAAAACCAATTGACGAACTATTTCCCGCTTCATCGGTTACTTCTATGCTAACATTGGCACCTGAAACAGAAGAACCCGGTGCCGGCGTTTGAGTAATTGTTAAAGCATTTGTCTCTGTGCAATTATCATTGGCTACAACTTCGCTGGTATAATCGGGCAATACAGCTTCACAATTATCGTTTGCTTCTAAAGTTTTGTCGTCAATAGTGTTTTGTATAACCGGAGCGGTTTGATCTTGAACTGAAACATTAAAAGTAATTTCGGTTTCATTGCCTGCTTCATCACTAACTTTTATGTTTACCGTATTGGTATTTCCTGAAATAGCTGTGCCCGGAGCCGGAGTTTGCACCATGTTAATATCATCAACAGCCGTGCAATTATCGGTTACATCGATTTGTGCAATATAATCGGGTAATACGGCTTCACAATTTTCATCCACACCGATGATAACATCGGGAAAAGAAGTGTTGACAACCGGTGGTTCATTGTCAAAACTTAAAATGGCTGCGTCACTTGTAACACTTCCGTCTGTGCTGTTCAACACACAGCGATATTGATAACCGGCCATATTTTCAGCAGTTTGCACGGTTAAAGTGTCGGTAGTAGCTCCCGAATAAACATTATTATCGTTGACATCGCTCCAATTGGTTCCGTTATCCGTGCTAACTTGCCATTGGTAAGAAGTAACGTTGGTAGCAACTATGGTAAAATTTACTTCGCTTCCCACACAAATATTGGTTTGATCTTGTGGTTGTGTATTGATTACGGGTATGTTTAAAAAGCTATAAATCGCAACATAATTTCCGCCTCCGCCAATAGCTATGGTGTTCCCGTCGTCGCTGATGCTAATGTCATAACCGAAATAATCATTGGATTGATCAGGAGTAATATTAGGTCCTACTTGTGTAAAATCATTTCCGTCAAAGTCAAAAACTTTGACATATCCCGAGGCACCCACTGCCATTCGGGTTCCATCGTTATTTAAAGCGATAGAAGTTCCGAAACTACTTTGATTGTTGTTTCCAGTCAGTGCACTTCCTTGTTGTTCCCAAGTGTCGTTGACAATTTTAAATAGTTGAGCGCTTCCATAATCATTATTTGCGTAAATGGCTCCAACTGCTACTTTTTCTCCGGAATTATCGATATCTACGGCATGCCCGAAATTATCATCTTCAGAAGTTTCACCTTTCAAAGTGTTTCCCACTTGTTCCCAATTACTATTGACATAAGTAAAAACTCGGGCATCAACAGCTCCTGAGCCATTATCTCCTGCTCCGGCGATAAAAGTATTACCATCACCGTTTATAGAAACAGAGCCTCCGAAATAATCGTAATCACCGGTGCCGTAAATTTCAGAACCTTTTTGCGTCCAACCCGAAGTTCCGTATTGATAAATGCGAACCACACCGGCATCATCACCATTATCATCGTTGTTATAAATACCTACTGCCAATACACTACCGTCATTGTTTAAGCTAATGGCTTTTCCGGCAAATTCCCAAGAATCGCCATAAATACTGTTTCCTGTTTGAGCCCAATCGTTTCCGTCGTATTTGTAAATTTTGACTTCTCCAGAATACATGCCATTTCCGTCGCTTCCCGGTATTCCGACAGCTAAAATTTGTCCGTCTGCACTCAGGCTGACATCTTTGCCGAAATAATCACTGGAAGAGGCTCCTAAAAGATCGCTTCCCATTTGTTGCCAGCCACTGGAAGTTTTTTGAAAAACCTGTACTTTTCCGGCGTTGGTGTCAGTAGTATCATCATCGTAAGCACCGATGGCTAATACATTTCCGTCACCGGATAAGTGAATAGCATAACCAAAATCTCCACCACCGGAAGAGGTAAAAGATTGTTCGAGCTCCCAACTTTGCGAAAAAATAAAGTTGGCTGTAAAAGACAGCATAACGAGTAATAATTTTTTCATAATATTTTAGGTTTTTATTTGACACAAAGTAACAGAAAAATTATACTGTTTTTATCACCCTGAAGGGTGATTTTTGCTAACTTGTTGTGGTTTTTTAGCTAAAAAATGAAATAATATGCCGAATTTATGTAATAAATAAAAGTTATATCAGCATAAGAATTAATTAAGTAAAAAAATGAATTTAATGCCACTTGTTTAGTATCTTTGTGGCAAAATTGATTATTATGTGGAAAAACAAATCTGAACAGTCACAAAAAGAACGTCACTATGTAGCAGTAGTAGGAGGTGGTGTATCCGGTTCGGAAGCTGCATCCATGTTGGCCGATCAAGGTGTTAATGTGGTGGTAATCGATCAAAATACCCTTCCTTACGGAAAATTAGAAGATGGATTGCCCAAGTGGCACCACAACTTAAGAGATAAACAAGAAAGCGAAATAGATAAAAAATTAGACAGAGATAATATACGTTTTATCCCCAATTTGAAAATCGGTCGTGATTTTTCGTTTCAAGATTTGGTGGATTTGGGATTTACGGCCGTGATTTTGGCTAACGGAGCTTGGAAAGATCGTCCGTTACCGGTAGACGGTATCAATAAGTTTAAAGATAAAGAATTGATTTATCAAAATGATTTGCTCAAATGGTATAACCACTATCACGAACCCGATTATAACGGAAAAAAATACGATATAGAAGACGGAGTCGTTGTCGTTGGGGGCGGATTAGCCTCTCTTGATGTAATTAAAATAGCGATGATGGAACTGGTAGAAAAGAAATTGAAAGAAAAACTAGGCCATGATATTGTAGTTGATCAATTTGAAATGGAAAAAAAAGGCCTGGATAAATATTTGGAACAATTCGGTTTAAAATATGAAGATTTAGGACTTAAAGGGGCTACTTTGGTATATCGCAGAAAAGCCAAACACATGCCTTTAAAACAGCCTCAAGGAGGAACGCAAGAAGCCAAAGAAAAAGCCCAAATCGTCTCGCAACGAATTTTAGACAATTATATGAAAAAATTTCATTTTCACTTTATACCCGAAGCTACTCCTATCGATTTTATTGAAGAAGACGGAAAACTAAAAGCTTTGGTATTACAAAAATATCACACCGATGAAAATGGAAAATTATATTATGTAGCCGGTGAAACTTTTCCGGTTTATACTACTCAAGTTATCTCGTCTATAGGAAGTGTCCCCGAACCCATTCCCGGCATTCCTTATGAAGGAGACCGTCTAAAAACAACCGATGATAAAACTTCACAAATTTACGGTTATAACAATGTGTTTGCCATTGGCAACGCCGTTACGGGAAAAGGGAATATCAAAACCGCCAAAGATCACGGATCATTGGTAACCCAAGCGCTTTTAGATAATTATCTGCAAAAGAATACCCAAGCTTTTGATATGGAATTGGAAGCTTATAACGAAGAAGTTCGAAAGAAAACAGATCGAAAAATTACCGATATTTTCAATAATTTATTTAACCAAGAAGCTCCGGACGAAATCACGATTGATCATATTTGGGAAGTCAGCAAAAAATATCAGGACAGGGTAGGTTACAAGGATTATCAATCATGGATAAAAACCCACAAGCCAATCCGTTATGAAGAACTAATTGCTCAAAAGAAAAAGAACCGGTAAATTTATTTTATTTAATCTGTTGTTTCCTCTTTTTCTTCTTTTTGAAGGATTTTTTCTATTTTTTGCGTTTTTTGTTTGTATTTCATCTGGATCATTTTACCTTCGGCATCTAACATTTTGTCAGAAGGCGAGACAAACATAATGCCCAGATTAAGTCCTCTTAAGATAAATAATATACCGACAAAAACAACAGCATACGGAATCAATTTATTGATTCTATTGCGCACTTTTACCGATACGAAATTGCCGAGATAGATGGCAAGTGTCATCATGGGTGAAGTTCCCAATCCGAAAATAATCATATACAAAGCTCCCAGCACCGGATCGCCGGTAGCCATGGCCCCTACCAAAGCGATATATACCAAACCGCAAGGCAACAAACCGTTAAAAAAACCGATGACATAAAAACCGAAAGTAGAACGTTTTTGCAGATAATTCCCCAAGGAGTTTTTGACAAAATAGACAAATTTATTCCAACCGGCTAGAGGTTTTAAACGCAGGACTTTACTGGCGGGAACAAAGGCCAACACCACCATTAAAATACCCATTACCAATGATATTTTTTGTTGAAAACCTACCAATGAAATACCTTTGCCTACATAACCGAAAATCAAACCGATAGCCCCGTAAGCCGTCATTCTTCCCAAGTGATATAAAACGGTTTGGGTAGCCATTTTGGCTTTGCTGTTTCTGTCAACCGGTAAAATAAATGCAATGGGGCCACACATTCCCAAACAGTGAAAACTTCCCATTAGTCCTAATATAAGTGCTGTAATAAGTATGTTCATAATTGTTGCTGTTTAAATGATGGTGCGACAACCGGAAAATTAATTTTTTGCGCTGTTATTTGATGTTTAATTTACGTTCTATAAAATATGGGGTGTTGTTTATTTCCCAATCCAATTTGATATCCCAACGGCCCGGAATCAGTTCTTCAGCGGGTATTTTTTGTATAAAATTTTCGTTCAAATCAATAAGTATTTCTCTGTCTAATTTAGAATTATCAGGTTTATATAAAATGATTTTTCCTTCAAGATTTTCAATATATTTGGGAAATTGAATCCGTAAGCCATCGGTATCGTTGATAATTTGCACTTGAATACGCATGGTATCGGCATTCTTTTTTTTGTTGATTACTTCACCGTAAACCAATTCTTTTTCATAATAATTGTCCGTTACCAGTTCGTTAGATTCCAGCTCTTTAAAGGAACGCCAGAAAAAAAACAAGAATACTGTCATAAAAGTAATATATACCAACAGCATGCTCCAACCCCAATTTAATTTGAATTTTGCCATGTTATTTGTTGTTTAATTGTGAAATCGTTGAACCGTGTAATCGTTGAATGGATATTGCAGAGTCCTTGCATGCAAGGACTCTGCAATACATCAATCTTTATTTTACCGGTGCAATAAACACGGTTTTATACGAATCGATCATTTTTCCGTTTTCGAAAATGCCGATTTCTATTTTTTTCTTACCTCTTACCGCTCCTTTGGGCATGTCGACAAAAATCATTACTTGTTTGACTTCTTCTTTATCTAGATTTAAAACATCTTCGGTGCCAGAAACGGTTATTTTTCCAACAGGTTCCAGTAATTTTACCTCCAAATTTTTATATGGATGATTACTTTTGTTGATGATGGTTGCATTATAAATATTTTGAATACTTCCATCGGCCAGTTCGGTAAAGACAACTCCTCTTTGTCTTAAAACTTTTAACTCTATATCGGGCCTATTGGCAAATAGAGTCACAAAAACTCCCAATAATATAGCCAAAATAGCCGTATAAAATTTAACTCTCGGAGTAAATATTTTACTGTGTCCTTCTTCGATACTTACTTTGGAAGCATAGCGAATCAATCCTTTGGGTTTTCCAATAGAATCCATTACGGCATCACAAGCATCCATACAAGCGGTACAATTGATACACTCCAGTTGCGTACCGTTTCTAATATCGATACCGGTAGGACAAACGAGCACACATTGTTTACAATCGATACAATCGCCCAGTCCAAGTTCTTCACGGTTTTGTCCTTTACGCATCGGGCCTCTTTTTTCGCCTCTTTTATAATCGTAGGTTACCATAATGGTATTTTCGTCGGTAAGTACCCCTTGTAAACGTCCGTAAGGACATGCAATGATACAAACTTGTTCTCTAAACCAAGCAAAGACAAAGAAAAACACGGTTGTAAAAGCCAAATATATCAACCAAGCTTTGACATCGGCAAAGGGATGTTTCCAAAAATTGATGACATAGTCACTACCGGCTACATAGGCCAACATTACGCTGGTAATGGCTAGAGAAATCAGATAGAAAACCACCCATTTCAGTCCTCTTTTTCTAATTTTTTCGGCATTCCAAGGCATGTTGTCCAACTTGATTTGCTTGGGACGATCACCTTCAAAGAAATATTCTATTTTACGGAACACCATTTCCATAAATATGGTTTGCGGACATAACCATCCACAAAAAATCCGTCCGTAAACAACCGTAAACAAAACTAAAAATACTACAGAAATAACCGCTGCCAATGCCAACAAATAAAAATCTTGCGGAAAAAACGGCCGTCCGAAAATATGAAATTTACGATCCAGAATATCGAACAACATAAATTGTTCACCATTGATTTTTATAAAAGGGCCGGCTACAAAAAAGATTAACAGAACGATACTTAATAAGGTTCTGTAGGTATAATATTTTCCTTTTGGTTTTTTGGGGTGTATCCAATTACGTAAGCCTTCTTCGTTGATAGTCCCAATACTGTCTCTGAACGATTCTTGTTGATTATTTGTACTCATTTTAAATAATTTTTTAAACCAAAATAAAGCAGTTTGATATCAAACTGCTTTATTTTGAAATTTAGTATATATATTAACTTTTGTTACAAGGTTCACCTTCTGCCGCTTTGGGTTTAGCCGGTTTGGTGCCTTGTAAAGAAAGCACATAGCTGGCTACTTTTTGCACTTTATCCGCTCCGAGTGCTTTCCAAGGCGGCATACCTTTACTGGTTCCGTTGGTAACCACTTTAAAGACATCTTTGATATCGCAACCATAAATCCAAGCGTCATCGGTAAGGTTCGGACCTACCAAACCTCCACCGTCTGCTACGTGGCAAGCGGCGCAGTTTTTAATATAAATTTCCTTACCTTCGGCCAATGCGGCCTTGTCGGTTAACAAGGTTACGGTATTGGCATCCACTATATTGTGTTCTTTTTTATAAGCATCGACTTTTTCTTTGGCGCGAGCCATTTCGTTAGCCAATTCCATTTCTTGCCATTTACCGACTTTATGCAAGTCATAATAATTCATAAAATAGTATCCGGTATAAACAATTGCAATTAATACCGTAATAATGAATCCCATCGTCCACCAAGGAGGAAGCGGATTGTTCAATTCTTCAATACCGTCAAAATCGTGATCTAATTTAACGGAGCTCTCTTGTTCTATAGGGGTAGCTTTAGTCAGTTTTTTGATTAGTCTGTCCAAAGCTGATTCTTTCTTTTTTGCCATAATTTAATCGTTTTGATCGTTAAGTGGAAAATTTTTCATTTCATCAGCATGTCTTTTGGAAATTCCGAATGCATATACGATTGCAAACACAAATACAAATGCAAACAATACAATAGAGATGGAATCGTAAATATTGATTCCCCATTCGGACTCCAAATAATGTTTGATGTTACTTATCATAATTTATTTTTTAGCGGTTTCAACCTTTTTAGTTGTATCCGTTCCCAATCGTTGCAAGTAAGCGATAAGCGCTACGATTTCTTTTTTGCTCAAGTCTACTTTTTCGCCGTCGTAGGCTTCTACGTAAGCTTGAGTAGTTTGCACATTATTCGCTTCTAAATCGGCAGCTATTTCTTTGGCTTGTTTTTCGATAGCTGCAGGAGCATTTTCGATATCTTCATCGGTATAAGGAACCCCTAAAGTTTGTAAGGTTTTCAATTTGGATTTGATATCGGAAGCATCGTAATCGTTTTTCACAATCCACTGATAGTTGGGCATAATAGAGCCATACATCATAGATTCGGGTTCAAACATATGGTTAAAGTGCCATAAATTAGGACGTTTACCTCCTTCACGCATCAAATCGGGGCCGGTTCGTTTAGAACCCCATTGGAAAGGGTGATCATAAACATATTCTCCGGCTTTAGAATATTCGCCGTATCGTTCTACTTCGCTTCGGAACGGACGAATCATTTGAGAGTGACAGTTATAACAACCTTCACGCACGTAAATATCCCGTCCTTCTAATTCAAGTGGCGTTAGTTTTTGAACCGCTTCAATTTTCGGAATATTTTCATCGACAAAAATAGTCGGGATAATTTCAACGGCACCACCGATAGCCGTAGCTACCAATGATAAGATAGTGAATAAAACTCCGCGTCGCTCTAACCAGTTGTGCCAATCTTCGCCTTTTTGACGGGCGGCAGGTATGGGTTTTAACGGAGCGGCTTCGGCAGCAGTATCTTCAACGGTATATCCTTGTGTGGTTTTAATCAAGTTATAAACCAACATTAAAGCACCGGTTAAGTAAAGTGTTCCTCCGATTGCTCTCATGTAGTGCATAGGAAGAATTTCGGTAACGGTGTCCATAAATTCACCGTATTTTAAGGTTCCGTCCGGATTAAATTCTTTCCACATCAAGGCTTGTGTCCAGCCGGCGATATACATCGGAATAACATATAATAAAATACCGATGGTTCCAATCCAGAAGTGTTGGTTGGCCAGTTTAACGGAATATAATTTGGTTTTATACAAACGGGGTACCATCCAGTATAACATCCCCATGATGATAAATCCGTTCCAACCTAAAGTTCCTACGTGAACATGTGCCACAATCCAGTCGGTAAAGTGGGCGATGGCATTTAAAGATTTGAAGGATAACATCGGGCCTTCAAAAGTACTCATGCCATAAGAGGTAATCGCTACAACATACATTTTAAGGATAGGATCTTCACGGACTCTGTCCCAGGCACCACGAAGGGTTAATAATCCGTTGATCATACCTCCCCAAGAAGGGAAAATCAACATTAATGAGAAAATGGTTCCCAATACTTGTGCCCATTCTGGAGTAGCCGAATACAACAAGTGGTGAGGGCCTGCCCAGATATAGATAAAAATCAATGTCCAGAAGTGGATAATAGATAATCTGTATGAGTATATAGGACGTTTGGCGGCTTTAGGCACAAAATAATACATCAAACCTAAAATAGGTGTTGTTAAGAAAAAAGCCACCGCATTGTGTCCGTACCACCATTGCACTACGGCATCTTCCACACCTGCATAAACCGAATAACTTTTAGTAAGGGTTGCCGGCAAGCTCAAATTGTTAAAAATGTAGAGCATGGCAATGGTTACAGCGGTAGAAAGATAGAACCAAATAGCCACGTAGATATGTCTTACGCGTCTTTTAATCACGGTTCCTATCAAGTTGGCGGTAAAAGCTACCCATACCAAAGCTACCAATATATCAATCGGCCATTCCAATTCGGCATATTCTTTACTTTGGGTGATTCCCAAAGGTAGGGTAATGGCGGCCAATAAAATGATAAATTGCCAACCCCAAAAATGAATTTTGCTCAAAACATCACTAAACATACGGGTTTTGAGCAAACGTTGGGTGCTGTAATAAGCACCGGCAAAAATACCGTTTCCGACAAAAGCAAATATAGCGGAATTGGTATGAAGTGGCCTTAGGCGTCCATAGCTTAGCCATGAAATACCGTCCATATAATGCGGAAACCAGTATAGATAAGCTACCATAAGACCAATTGTAAAAGCTGTTACTCCCCATACAACAGTAGCCCATGCAAACAGTTTTACAATTTTGTCGTCATAATAAAATTTCTCTTTTTCCATATAATATTGATTTTGGTTAATTATTCTTTTCTGATAAATCGGTTTCGTTATTTTCATTTTCTTCTGAAAATTCATCTTCAAAAATCATTCGAACCGAGGGGGTATAAGTATCTTCGTATTGTCCGTTTCTGACATTGTCTAAAAATAAAACTAAAAAAATTAAAGCCACTATAAGACTTATAAAAATTGTCAGATACAATGCAACCATGTATATTTTACTTTAACTTTACAAAGGTAAAAAAAAATATAAAATACCAAAAAATCTTTTTTATTTTCTAATTGCTGGTATTCAAGCTTTTAAATAATAAATTAGTCAGTAGTGTTACATAAATTACAATTGAAATAGAACTAATTGGCATTAAAATAGCCGCAACAATCGGCGTTAAATTGTTAGAAACGGCAAAACTCAATCCAATAATATTATATATAAAAGCTATTATAAAACTGGAATAAATTATTTGCTTGGTTTTTTTGGAGATGGATAAAAATCTGTCTAAAAAAATTAATTTTTCGGCTTTTAAAATACCGTCGGATGAAGGGGTGAACACATTGGTGTTTTCAGACACGGCAATTCCTACATCGGCTTGTTGCAGAGCGCCGGCATCGTTTAGTCCGTCACCTATCATCATTACAATCCGGTTGTTTTTTTGCAAATCTTGGATAAAATCCATTTTATCGTGAACGGATTGATTAAAATAATATTCGACTCCATCGGGAAGTAATTTTTCCAAGACGGGTTTTTCACTGTCGTTATCTCCGGATAATATATATAATGTATAATTTTTTTTCAGTTTTTTAAATAAACCGGAAATTCCTTCGCGATATTGGGCGGTAAATATAAATTTGCCTATGATTTGATTATTTTTAGAAAAATATACTTCGGTAGATATATCGGAGCTGTCGATTCCAACCAATGAAGCCGATCCTAATTTGTAAGTTACGTTCTGAATCGTGGCTTGAATACCTTTACCGGTAATTTCTTCCACTTGATCAAAAGTAACATTCCGGTTGGTTTTAATATAATTATAAATCAAACGGCTCAAAGGGTGGTTAGACGATTTGGACATGTTTTTTACAATGGCTTTTAGATTGTCGTCTAAATTTTCACCTTGAAAAACAATTTTATATTTTTCTTGTGAGGTAAGCGTTCCGGTTTTATCAAACACCAAGGTATTCACTTTGGATAATGCTTCAATAACTTGAGCATTTTTAAGATAGAATTGGTGATAACCGAATTTGCGCAAAACATTACCAAAAGCAAAAGGAGCAGACAAGGCCAATGCACATGGACAAGCTACAATCAGCACGGCGGTCATTACCCATATGGCTGTAGAAATATCGTGGCGGGCAAACCAGTATAATCCGGCCACTAAAGCAATGCTCAAAATTACGTAGGTAAAATATTGACTGATTTTATCGGTTAAGGATTTGATATTGACAATTTTGTCATCGGTAAAAGCTTCTCGGCTCCACAGTTTTGTCAAGTAGCTGTTATCGACATCACTGATGGCTTCTATTTCTATAAATCCTCCGATTTGTTTTCCTCCGGCCAGCAATTGATCACCAACTTGTTTTTCAACCGGTAGTGATTCGCCGGTAACAAAACTGTAATCGATCAAGGCTTTATTTTTCATCAAAATGCCATCTACCGGAATGATTTCTTCATTACGAATCAGTAAACGATCGCCGGGAACAATGTCTTTAATTTCGATTATTTCTTCTTGGTTATCGGCTATTTTGGTAACGGCAATCGGGAAATAAGATTTATAATCGCGTTCAAAAGACAGGTAATCGTAAGTAATGCGTTGAAAATATTTTCCCAGTAATAAAAAGAATACCAATCCGGTTAAACTGTCAAAATATCCGGTTCCGGTTCCGGTTACCACCTCATAAGTGCTTCGTAGAAACAAAACCGTTACGCCCAGTGCAATTAAGATATCGACATTGACTATTTTTTGCATCAAACCTTTGATGGCACTTTCGTAGTAGTCACGCGCCGAATACAAAACTACCGGAATAGACAAACCTAGCATAATCCATCTGAAAAGCGGTGCAAAACGTTCAATCCAATAGCCTTCGGATTGAATGTATTCGGGTAAAGCCATTAGCATAATGTTGCCAAAGGCAAATCCGGCTATGGCCAATTGGTAAAGTAATTTTTTACTGGATTTTTGTTTGTCTTTGTCCAAATCGTCCAAACTGATTAAAGGCGGATAAGCTATAGATGCTAATATTTCAACGATTTCTCTTAAACTGATTTTATCTCCTTTGTAGGTAATTCGGACGTTTTTAGTAGGAAAATTGACTTCCGAATGACTGATATGTTCATTGAGACGATCTAAATTTTCCAATACCCAAATACAAGAGCTACAATGAATATTGGGAATGTAGAAGTTTACCACTTTGGTTTGTCCGTCATCAAATTCAAGTAATTTTTTTTCTATTTCGGGTTTGTCCAGATAAGCATATTTTTGCTTGATACTTTCGTCTATATTTTCGGTTTTTACGCCCGGGGTATCATTGATGGTATAATATTGTGTCAGTGAATTTTTGTTCAGTATTTCGTAAACCGTTTTACAACCGTTACAACAAAAAGGTTTTCCGTCAAACCATACGGTTTCGGCTTCCGTCATTTCCAATCCGCAATGATAGCAGGTGAGTTTTTCTTTTTTTGACATGTTAAAATTTTTGCCGTCGCAAATTTATAATAAATCTAAATA
>Ga0256843_1001100_pt1 | contig 21850 bp, 21 predicted proteins | sample AlvinellametaG_FD_191572 | JGI IMG/M metagenome (GOLD analysis project Ga0256843, IMG submission 191572) | Pompeii worm associated microbial communities from hydrothermal vent at the East Pacific Rise, Pacific Ocean - Alvinella | ecosystem: Host-associated > Annelida > Integument > Unclassified ... | reverse complement strand
CTATCTAAGAATGTTTTTTCATCAGTTATGCCGAAAATTCCGGTATAAAAACCTCTGTCGTAATTTTCAACTCTTTTTATTATTTCAACCGTCTTTTTTTTAGGCGTACCGGTAACTGAGCCTGCCGGAAGCATTTTTAAAATAAGCTCGAGCCAATTTTCGTGCCAATTTTTAGGAAGAGTCGCTTCTATTTCACTGCTAACTTGCAATAACTCTTTATCTCCGGCTTTAATTTTATCTATGAATCTAAATTTATTTACTTTTACTTCTCTTGCAATTATTCCCAAATCGTTTCTTAATAAATCCACAACCATAGTATGTTCGGCCATCTCTTTTTCGTTGTTTAAAATTAAAGTTTTCGCTTCCGGAATGGAAGCGTCAATCGTGCCTTTCATAGGGTAGGTGTATATTTTGCCGTTTTGTATTTTTACGAACCTTTCGGGTGAGAAACAGACGAATTTATCTTTGAATAGAAGTTTGAATTTCGCTTTTGAGTGATTGTAGATATCGAGCAAAGTGTAATTGGTTTTTATTTTTGTAGGGAATGTTAAATTTAAAAGATAGGTGTTTCCTTTTTCTATTTCTCTTATTACTTCGCTAAAAGCTTTTTGATATCTCTCAAAAGAAATAGGCTCTTTTTTTAAGATAAGCTTTTTTTTTGGAGTTTTCGGTGCGCTAAGAGTTAAAGCGGGAAAAGAAAAGTAGATATTTTTTAATTTAGATATATCTTCGATAAAAATGTTTCCGTTAAAATCTATTAAAAAAAACTTCATTACCCGATTAGATGTTTTAATATTCCGGCTCTAACGGCAACGCCGTTTTTTACTTGCGTTAAAACAAGACATCTTTCATCTTCCAAAACTTCATCTGAGATATCTATGTTTCTGTGGACCGGCCCCGGGTGCATTATGATTATGTCTTTATCTTTTATAAGGTCTTTTGTTATTTTGAAGTTAGTTGCGTAATCGTTTAAAGAAGCGAAAGTTGCGTTTGCGTGTCTTTCGGTTTGGGTTCTTAGACTTATTACAGCGTCGGCTTGGTCTATGGCTTCTTTTAGGTTGTGGGTTGTTGGCAGGTGGGTTTTTGGTAAAAACTGAGGAGGACCCACGAGAATTACTTTTGCTCCGAATCTTGTGAAAAGCTCTATGTCGCTGTTTGCTACTCTGCTGTTTCTGATATCTCCTACTATCGCTATAGTTTTACCCTTCAAACTTCCCCATTTTTGAAGAAGTGTGAATAAATCAAGAAGTCCTTGAGTCGGGTGTTGATGAGCTCCGTCTCCTGCGTTTATGATAGAGCAATTAACGTATTTCGATAATATTTTAGGAACTCCCGCGCGGTTATGACGTACCACAATCGCATCAGGACCCATAGCGTCAAGATTTGCGGCGGTATCAAAAAGAGTTTCTCCTTTTGCAGTAGAGCTTCTTGCTACGTCAAGATTAACTACGTCGGCTGATAGTCTAAGAGCGGCTATTTCAAAAGAGCTTCTCGTTCTTGTGGAGTTTTCAAAAAAGATATTAATAATAAGCTTGCCTTTTAAATCATCTCTTTTTTTTTCGTCAAGATACTCTTTTGCATATGAGAAGATTCGTAATATCTCCTCTTTGCTTAAATCTTTAGTATGGGTTAAATGTTTTGACATTTAAGTCCTTTTTTGTATAATTTTACTAAATATAATAAAAAAGGAGAAGAAATGAGCTTTGGAATTATTATCGCATCAGGGTTTATCACTACGTTCGCATTTATCGCATTAGTATATTATTTTATGACAAAAGCTGCTTAATATTTCAATTTGAGATATACTCTTAGAGGCGGTTCGTACCCCTCTATCGTTTTTGTCTGTTCTTTATTTAAGAAACTATCCAAACTTTCACCTTCAATCCATTCCGTCTTACGTTGTTCGTTTGTGGTGGTGTATCTTTTGCCTATAAATTCAATATCGCTGAATTTCGCTCTTTCGCACCAATTGTAAAGAGTTTTTAGAGTAGGGATAAAATAGACGTTTTTCATTTTTGCGTATCTCATCGGAGAGAGTGCCACTTCTTCGTTTCCTTCTATCATTAACGTATCAAGAATTACTTCACCGCCTTTATTTAATCCGGCTTTTAGCTCTTTTAGCATATCAATCGGGTCTTTTCTATGGTACAAAACTCCCATACAAAATATAACGTCGAATTTTTTTTCGTAATACGGCACATGCTCTACACCTAAAAGCTTATATTCGACATCGCTTTTTAAGAATTTATTTATAAAATCGAATTGAAGATTAAAAAGGGCGCTCGGGTCGAATCCCGTAATGCTTTTAGGATTCATCTCAAGCATTCTGAACATATAATATCCGTTATTACATCCGACATCCAAAACGTCTTTGTTTTCGAGGTCTAAAAAAGGTATAAGAGTATTCCATTTTATATAGCTTCTCCATTCGCTGTCGATAAAAAGGTCGTTTATTTTAAAAGGACCTTTTCTCCAAGGTTTTAACATTTTTGCAATTTTTTCTATTTGAGGCATTAAAGATTCTTGAGTTTTTATTTCTATTGCGTCTTTTATGCTAAAAGAAGCCTCTTTTACTTCCAATTTATCAAGTTCTTCCTTAATAGGAGCTATATTTTTCCACGAAAACCATTTTTGGCGTTCTTTTAATATTTCATTTATATTCATTTCATTCCTTAATTACATTGTAGGCATAAAGGCGGTTTTCTTTTTTTGTGAAATTTTATGTCTTCTTTGCATTTTTTATAATACACCCCGTACAAAGCGTAATTTTCTTCACATTGAGGGTAATATTTAAAAGAAATTCCTTGTTTGCTTACACAACCTATAAAAAAAAGTGGTATTATAACTAATAGGTATTTCACTCTCAAACCTTTTTTAAAATTATATCAAAGGAAAATTATGAGGGAAGTAATTGAAATCTTCAAAAGAATAACGAAAATTCCTCATTGTAGCGGGAATACCGAAGAGCTTAAGAATTTTATAATCGATTTTGCTAAAAATTACGGATACCGGTGCGAGGTGGATAATGCCGGAAATATTTTGGCAAAGAAAAATACGCCGATTTTAGCTCTTCAATCTCATTACGATATGGTTTGTGTAGGAAAAGCACCCGATATTGAGATAATAGAAGAAAACGGATGGTTAAGGGCAAAAGATTCTTCTTTGGGTGCGGATAACGGAATCGGTGTTGCTATGATGCTTTATTTTATGAAAAAATATGACAATTTGGAGCTTTTATTTACAAACGACGAAGAGATTGGATTGATTGGAGCATTTAATTTGGACCTTTTAATAGAGTCTCCTTATTTGCTTAATCTCGATAGCGAAGATGAAAATATTTATATCGGCTGTGCCGGAGGAGTTGACGGAAAAATAGCATATCCTATAAAAAAGGTGAAAAAAAGAGGTTTTTTTGCCGAAATGGAAATAAAAGGACTTCCTGGGGGTCATAGTGGAGTGGATATTCATAAAAATATTCCCAATGCCATAAAAGAACTTGCCGAAAGAATAGAAATTGTGAGCGAATTTGTAGGGGGAGAGAGAAGAAACTCTATTGCGGCAAACGCAAGAGCAAAAGTTTTTTATGAAAACGATTATGCGGATGAGGTGGAAGTGTTTAACGAAGGGTATATAAACTTTATAAACTCTTTACCTCATGGAGTGCTTGAATATGATTTTGAATTTGACGTAGTTAGCAAATCTATAAATCTCGCTATTATCAATAACGATGAAATTATCCTGTCTCTAAGAGCAAATTCAAATGAAAAACTTCAAGAAATAAAAGATTATTTGAAATTAAAAGCTCCGAATGTAGAGTTTGAGGGTGAATATCCTGCTTGGAAACCTGAAATTACAAAATTGGCGGAAATATTAAGAGAGCTTATGAATACGAGATATAAAGTAATACACGCTGGACTTGAGTGTGCAGTTTTGAAAGATAAGTTTCCGAATGTTTCTATGGCTTCAATCGGTCCGATAATCGAAAATCCTCATTCCGTTAATGAAAGAGTGAAAATCGAAAGTGTTGAGAAAATTGTTAGCGTCGTTGAAAATTTGATTGAAAGGTTAAACAATGGCTGAAAAATTATTTTACGGGGTTATTCATTTTAAAAAAGAAGATTTCGAAAGAAATAAAGAGTTTTTTCAAGGATTAAAAGAGGGACAATCTCCTCATACGTTTTATGTTGGGTGTAGTGATAGCAGGATAGTTCCGAATCTTATAACCAAAACACTTCCGGGTGAGCTTTTTGTGGTTAGAAATATTGCAAACATAATACCGCCGTATGAAAAAAACGACGGAACGTATAAATGTACGGCTTCGATACTCGAATATGCCGTTAAATATCTCGAAGTCGATAATATTCTTGTGTGCGGTCACAGCAACTGCGGTGGATTAAAAGCACTATTTTATCCGCCTGAAAAGCTTGAAAAACTGCCTCTTGTTAAAAAGTGGCTCGAGTTAATTGATGATGTAAAAGAATCGGTGATTCATATCGAAGATGAAAAATTAAGAGAGTGGGAAGTAGAACAACTAAACGTAGTAAAACAGCTCGATAACTTACTTACGTATCCTTGTGTAAAAGAGAGAGTAGAAAGCGGAAAACTAAAACTTATCGGGTGGTATTATATTATCGAAACGGGTGATGTTTATAATTACAACTTTGAAAAAGAAGAATTCGAGCTTATTACAAAAGAGACGGAGTTTTAGATTATTTTGGTAAATATCGGAATCCAAATAAAACTCAAAAGAATTCCAAGACTCATTACGCTTATTAATATCTCTTCTTTAAGTTTTGCTTGAAGTCCGTAAATCACAGCTAAAGCCATGCTTGGCATGGCACTTGCAATAATTGCTATTTTTAATGCGGTATTGATTCCTAAAAAATGTTTTACAATCAAAAAAACAATAATGGGAATAAGAAACATTTTTAAAAAATTTACCAAAAAAGCAATTTTTATATTCTTAAAAAGAGTATTAAATTCAAATCTCATGCCTATTGTTAGAATAGCAAGGAAAATCAAAGAGTCCGCCACTATTTTTAAAAAATCCACATTTAATTTTAAAGGTTTTAGAATTAAAGCAAACAAAAAGGCGTCAAAAGTGGGTGTTTTTAATAGTTTTTTGATGAAATTCAGGTCATTTTTTTTGTTTAAAGGAGAAGTTAGGGATATTATTATGCTTCCAAAAATTAGAAAAAAAAGAAAATTCGTCTGACCATAAAATATAATATAAGTTAAAAATTTTGAAGGATACAAAGCTTTTATTATTGGAATTCCGACAAAAGAAGAACTACCGAATGAAGTTACGAGCATTAACGCACCGATTGAAGGTTTGTCTAATTTTAAAATCAAAGATATGATAAATGAAATAATAATACCAAGTGAGATACTAAGAAGCGTAATAGCGGAAATAATAAGAAGTTTGGGAGTTATTTCTAACTTTGTAATGTAATAAAAAACAAAAATAGGCATAACGATATTGGTAATTATTTCAATTATCTCTTTTGAGTAGTCACCTTTTATTTTTTTAAAGATATACCCTAATAAAAAGACGAATAAAAGGCTTGCCATTTATTTGTTCTTTTTAAAGTAATTCACAATCCCTTTGGCAATTCCTTTTGCGAGTCTTCTTTCGTAGTCTCTGTTAAAAAGTCTTTTCGCTTCGATAGGGTTGGTGAGATATCCGGTTTCTATAAGAATAGCCGGCATTTGAGTACCCACAAGTACCCAAAACGGAGCCGGTCTGACTCCTCCGTCTTTAACACCTGAATACTTCGCTCTTAAACTTCTAAGCATTCCGTTTTGAATGTCGATAGCAAGTTTATTCGAATCTATTATTCTATCTCGATTAAGGAAATTGAGAATAACTCTTTGGTCTAAATAATTTAACCCTTTTATCTCTTTATTTTCAAGTCTTGCGACTTGAATCGCTCTTTCGTTTCTTGTCGGAGATAAAAAGTACGTTTCTATTCCGTGAGGTGATTTTAAGTGTTTAGGAGCGATATTACAATGAATCGATACAAAAAGATCGGCGTGTTTTTCGTTTGCGAAATGAGTTCTTTTTTTAAGAGGAATAAAAACGTCTCTTGAGCGGGTCATATAGATTTTGTATCCCTCTTTTTGAAGGTAGTATTTTAGATATTTTGCAATTCTCAGTACCGCTATTTTTTCATATCTGTTGCCAAGTCCGACTCCTCCTACGTCTCTTCCGCCGTGTCCGGGGTCTATTACTATGATTTTTCTTTTTACTTTTTTAGGTTTTGTAGGTAAGAATAGTTTCGGTTTTGATTTTGAGTTTTCGGGGTTTAGATATGTTAGAAGAAGTCTGTTTTTTACTTCGTATTTGAATTTAAAAGGTTTGTTTGAAGAATAGACTATTCTTACGGTGTTTTTGTTGAATTGTGCTATTCTGAGTAATATATTTCCTATTTTCTTTTTATAAAATTTAGGAGTGATGGCGTCTTTTATGTCTATTACTTTTTTGTAAACGTTTTTTCTTTTTATTGTAAATGAGATAATTTTATTGTTAGGAATAGTTATCTTTAACGGATGAATAGAATGAATTTTTATATATTTTGAATAAATCGATTTTTTTATTTCTTTTTTGTTTGAAGAATTTGATTGTTTTGTTTTTTTTGTTTTTTGAGGATATTTTTTTAAAAGTTTATTTAGTTTCGTTTGGTATTCTTTGATATCGAAATTTAGGTATTTCCCGCACTGAATTATCTCTTTTAGCGCTTTTATCTCTTTTTGTTTATCTCCGTCAAGCAGGCTTTCGATATAGCGTTGTTGGTTTGTATAGTAGTCTTTGTATGCGGCATTATACGATGACGTATCACAAGCAAATAAAAAAACGAAAAAGAAAAGAAATATTACTTTTCTCATTCTCCGATTAACTCTTTTATAAGTTCTTCTACATGCATTAATCTATCGGCTTTATAAGCGTACGCACCGCTAAAGTATAGTCCTAAATCTTTATTTCCTTCATATGCGTCCGCGAGTCTGTCTGCGATACAATATCCGACTTTTCTTGCTTCTTCGCCTCTGTTACAAGGCTGTACGCAGTTTGAGATACATTTGATAATAGGGCCTTCTCTTTTTTCAACTTTTTCTATTAGCGGAGTTCTTATTCCTCTTGCCGGATATCCTACCGGTGATTTCATAAGAATGATATCTTCTTTTTTTGCGTTTAAAAGAGTTTGTTTAAATTCATCACTTGCGTCGCACTCGTAAGTAAGTGCGAATCTCGTACCCATTTGTACGCCTTGGGCTCCAAGAGATAGGAATTTTAAGATATCTTCTCTATCCCAAATACCTCCTGCTGCGATAACCGGGATGTTTTTATCCCACTTATCCACTTCTTCTCTTACTTTCGGGATTAAATTTTCAAGTTGATTTTCTTCTTTGAAACAATCTTCGTATTTAAAACCTTGATGTCCTCCGCTTAGAGGGCCTTCGACAATTACCGCATCAGGTAATCTTTTGTATCTTTTTTCCCATCTTTTTGCAATAACTTTAAACGCTCTATCGGTAGAAACGATAGGCACGAGTGCTACATCAGGGAAATCTTTTGTAAATTCCGGCATATCCGTAGGAAGCCCGGCACCTGTAATAATAATATCGGCTCCCGCTTCACAAGCGTCTCTAACAACTCTTCCATAGTCGTTGATAGCGTATAAAATATTTACTCCAAGAGGCGCATCACCGCAGATTTTTCTTGCGTTTTCAAATATTTTGAATAACGCATCTTTATTATAAAAGTCTTTTTCACTAAGAGGTCTGCCTTCAACTAACTTTTTAGCGTATTTTTTGTTTTCGTAATATCCCGTACCAACCGCACTAATAACTCCTAAACCTCCGTGTTTGCTAACATTCCCGGCAAGTCTGTCCCAGCTTATTCCAAGTCCCATACCACCTTGGATGATAGGGTGTTTTATCGTATGTTTTCCTATTTTTAACGGATTCATTATTTAACCTTTACTTTTGCAAACTTTCTTTTTCCTATTTGTAGTATATACTCTTTTCCTGATTCCAACATTAAGTTTTGATCGCTTATTTTTTCTTGGTTTACTCTGACCGCTCCGCCTTTGATATGGCGTCTCGCTTCGCTTTTTGAGTTTGCTAATTTCGTAGTTACAAGAGCGTCCACTACGTTCATCGGTTCAATTTCAAACTCTTGTATATCGTCCGGAATTTGTCCTTGTTTATGCACTTTATCGAAATGTTCTTTTGCTTTTAATCCGGCACCTTTTCCGTGGAATCTATCTACAATTTCGATTGCAAGCATCTCTTTTGCTATTTTAGGGTTCATTCCATCTTTTACTTTTTGTTTCAATTCTTCTATTTCTTTTAGAGATTTTTCACTCAAAAGCTCATACCAATCCCACATAAGTTCATCGGAAATAGATAGTACTTTTGCAAAAATAGTATTCGGATCTTCCGTTATACCGATATAGTTTCCAAGAGATTTACTCATTTTATTTACGCCGTCAAGTCCCACAAGAAGCGGCATCATAATTACGCTTTGTTCTTTTCCTACATTATATACTTTTTGGAGGTGTCTTCCCATTAAAAGGTTGAATTTTTGGTCAGTTCCTCCTATTTCAATATCGCTTTTTAACGCTACGCTATCATAACCTTGAAGTAGAGGATATATAAATTCGCTGATTGCTATAGGAGTTTGGCTTTTGAATCTTTTTTCAAAATCGTCTCTTTCAAGCATTCTTGCAACCGTATAAGTTGTCGTAAGCTCTACGATTCCGGCAGCTCCGAGTTCGTTTAGCCATTTTGAGTTGAAAACCACATCCGTTAAATCTTTATCGAGAATTTTAAATACCTGTTCTTTATATGTTTTTGCGTTTTCTTGAACTTCCTCAGGGGTTAGCATTTTACGAGTTGCGCTTTTTCCCGTCGGATCTCCTATTTGAGCCGTAAAATCACCGATTAAAAATTGCACTCTCGCTCCGTATTTTTGGAAAGTTTTTAATTTTTGAAGTAGTACGGTGTGACCTAAATGCAAATCTGGAGCAGTCGGGTCAAAGCCCGCTTTTATAGTAAATCTCTCACCTGTATGTAAATATTTATTTACTAATTTTTCTATCTCTTCAAGGCCGATAATTTCGCTCGTTCCTCTTTGAATTTCGGCCATCGCTTCACTTAGGTTAGGGTGTTTTGGTAGTTCTTTAACCATTATATGCATCCTTTATTGGTATGAATTCTATAACTCTATACTCTTTTGAGATTTTGTTTTTAATCAAATCTCTTTTTTTATCGTCAAACTCTATTTCGAGTTTGCAGTTGTTTGATTCTTTTCCTAAAGAAATCGAGTGGATGAAAATATCAAGACGCGTTAAAAAGTTTATGAATTTAGATAGTTCACCTTTTCTATTCGGCAACGAAACTACTAAAAAGTATCTGTTTTGGTCGTTTTTAACCCACTCGACGAAAACTGCTTTTTGGATTTTGTTTTCGGCATTATTACAAAATCTGTGATGAATTTCAACTTCTTTTTTGTCAAGAAGCCCTACGATTTTGTCTCCGAATTTAGGATGACAGCAATAATGAAAACTTATATCCTGAATCGGCTTATTGCTTAAAATTTTTATATTTCCGAAAACATACTCTTTTAATTTTATGTTTTTGAAATATAATAGGTTTCTTTTTTTTATAGTTTGATAGATTTTTTTGACGACTTCTTTTAAGAAATTTTTATCATCGACTATTTTAGGTACGCTTTCGCATAAATTATTCGCTTTGATAAGCGCTCTTATTTTGAATTTATCCAAATCGAAAATCGTACTTAAAATCGCAATTGCCACTTTTCTGTCTATTTCTAATTCTTTTTGGCGACAAAGTCTTTTTTGTTCGTATTTGGCTTTGCTGGTTTTTAGGGCGTTTATCCAACTACATCTCGGGATACTTTTATCTCCCGTGACGATTCTTACGATATCTCCGGTTTTTAATTGATGAAGTAACGATACTTTTTCTTTATTTACATACGCTTCTACGGCTTTATTTCCTACGTCGGTATGAATCGCATATGCAAAATCAAGCGCAGTAGCTCCTCTTGGGAGAGTGAAGGTATCGAATTTAGGAGAATATACGACGATATCTTCGCTAAATAGGTCGTTTTTGGCAAGTTCGTAGAAATCTTCGACGTCTTCTTCGTATTTCATATCTTTTAGCCACTCCAAATTCGGAAGGGCAGTGTTTAGTTTGTATTTCCAATGCGCGGCAATACCGAACTCTGCGTTTTTATCCATATCTTCGGTTCTTATTTGTACTTCTATAATCGAATTTCCGTCATAAACCGTAGTGTGTATTGTTTGGTATCCGTTTTCTTTAGGGATTGCAATATAGTCTTTAAATCTACTGATTAACGGTCTGAAATTCAAATGCACAAGCCCCAAAGTTTCATAACATTCGATAGGTTTTTTTACTATTATTCTAACCGCTAAAAGGTCCAAAACCTCTTGAATCGAAATACCTTTTCTTTGCATTTTGAGGTATGTCGAATAGTAATGTTTTATTCTGCTTTTTATTTCGAATTCGTTTTCTTTAAAGCCGTTTTTTAATAGCAGTTTTTCGATTTTTTGAATGAATTCGTTAAGTCTTAATTGAAATTCTTCTTTGTGTTTTTTTATATAGTCGTCTATTTTTTTGTATTCTTCGGGAAGAAGATATTTAAAAGCCAAATCTTCAAGTATGTTTTTGATAGTGGCAATCCCGAGTCTGTGGGCTATCGGGGTGTAAACCACAAGAGTTTCTTCCGCTATTCTTTTTTGTTTATGAGGCGGCAGTGCGTCAAGCGTCATCATATTGTGAAGTCTGTCGCAAAGCTTGATTACGAGTACTCTTATGTCGTTGATTGACGCTAAAAGCATTTTTCTAAACGTCATTGCCGATTTTGCAAGCTTTTCGTTTGATGTGGAAGGAGCAAGAGAGGAGCCTCTTATTTCGACTATTTTTGTTAAACCTTCTACTAAATTAGCCACTTCGCTTCCGAATTCGTCTTTGATGTACCAGATTGTATATTCGGTATCTTCTACGACGTCGTGTAAAATCGCCGCGATTATTACATCTTCGCTGTCGTTGAAATAACTCGTAATCGTCGCTACTAAAATCGGATGAATTACATAATCTTCGCCGCTTTTTCTTTTTTGACCTGAGTGAGCTTTTATAGCAAAATCGAGGGCTTTTCTGATTTTTGGAGTATCTACGCGAGATAAAAGAAGCTTTTTAGCTTCTTCGGTTGTTTTTATGTTTTGAATTCGTTGTAAAAGTTGTTCGAAATCTTTTTTCAAGATTCTTTAACCTTAATCAAACCTTCCGCGATTTCAAGTGTTGCGATTTCAGTTAATTGCATATTTTTTTTAGGTAAATCGATAAGAGGTTTTGCTCCGTTTAGAAGTTCGTTTACTCTTTTTGCAACGGCTTGAGCTAAAAGATATCTGTCATAATCAACTCTCTCAAGCGCTTTTGCGTTTACTTGTTCAATTCTCATTTACTTCTCCTTTACGATTGAGTATTTTGCATCAGGGTCTTTTTTTAGGATTTTTAGTAAATTTCCTTTTTTAAACATATTACATACGATAATCGGCAGTTTGTTTTCTCTTGCAAGAGCTATAGCCGTATCGTCCATTACTTTGATGTTTTCTTTTAGAGCTTCGTCGTATGAAATCTCTTTTAAAAGTTTTGCGTCTTCGTATTTTGCAGGGTCTTTGTCGTAAATTCCGTCAACTTTAGTAGCTTTTATAATTGCGCTTGCGCCTATTTCGCTGGCTCTAAGCACACCCGCCGTATCCGTAGTAAAAAACGGATTTCCGGTACCGGCTGCGAAAATTACGACTCTTCCTTTTTCAAGGTGTCTTATCGCACGTCTTACGATAAAATTTTCGGCAATTTCTTCCATTTTTATTGCGCTTTGAACTCTAACGGGAACATTCTCGTTTTCCAATGCTTCTTGCATTGCTACGGCGTTGATTACCGTTGCGAGCATTCCCATATAATCACCGCTTGTTCTTCTGATGATTCCGTCTTTTGCAGCGCTTACGCCTCTGATGAAGTTACCTCCACCGATAACCACCGCCACTTCGTATCCGGCATCGATAACCGATTTTATTTCGTCGGCAAGATATTTTAAAACCTGAGTGTCAATCCCGAATCCGTTTTCACCCGCGAGTGCTTCACCTGAAAATTTTATTAAAATCCTATTCTCTTTTCTTTTCATAAAGACGCCTTTTTAAAATGGTATTTTACCAAAATTTGCAAAAACTATCTAAGAGAAATCACTTTTAAAGGATTGATCGGTTTTTCTTTGTAAGTTACTTCAAATTCCAAAGTATCGGTAACTCTTGCGATTATTTGGCCTCTTTTTACGTATTTTCCTTTTTTTATAAGCGGAGAGATTTTATCAAGGTTTGCGTAAATACTGAAAATATCCCCTTTATGTTTAATTACAATAATTTTTTTATCGTTATTTTCGCCTATATATACGACTTTGCCTGGCATAATGGCTCTGACAATCGCATTTTTTTGATAAGGTTTTATCGTAATCGAATCGTTATAAATTCTGATTTTATATACCGGGTCGATGTAACTTCCGAATTTTTTAATAACCCTACCTCTTAGAGGAGGAATAGTTTTTTGGCCTTTATAAACCGCCGTTTTTACGTTGTAATTTGGTTGTTGTACGGATGTTTGTTTTCTTTTTTTGATAATTTTTAACTGAGCCAATCTGTTTTGGAGGTTCTTTTGTTTTCTAATAAGCGCTTCGAGTCGTTTTTTATAAAGAAGTTTTTGTCTGTTTAGGGCTTGAATCTCTTTTTTTCTGGCTTTTAACAGGCTTAGCAGTTTTTCTTTTTTTGATTTTAGTTCTTGTTGTTTTTTGATTATCTGGTCTATTTTTTCGTTAATCGAAGAGATGTTTTGGTTTATCGTTTTGCTCTGTTTTACTATTTTGGCGATTTTTTGCGCATTTGCTTCTAAGATTTTTTTTGAAATTTCGTTATATATCAAATCGTTTACGTTATCGACTTCTTGTGTGTCGAGATAGTAGTTTGTAGATAAAAAGTCGATTATTTCGTTTTTTATTCTATTTTCTTTTTCGACATAACCTTTTTTTAAGTCGTTTAGCTCTCCTAAGACTTTGTTTGCGTCTTTTAGTGTTTCTTGGAGTTTTGCTATTTCTTTGTTTAAAGAGTTGATTTTGGAGTTTAGAGAGTTTATGCTTTGTTGTTTTTTTCTTATTTCTCGAGCCAATTTATCAAGTTTATCGTTCATTTTGGAGATAATGATTTGTGTTTTTTTTATCTCTTTTTTCGTAGTCGTAACACTTGCTCCGAAAACCAAAACCGCTAAGAATATTACAATCCACCTCATTTTTTAGCAACCACCACCAATATTGACGAAATTAACGATATTGCCATCGCTATAACGAATAAAATACCGAACTCTTTTAGATAATCGATATTGAAACTTATATTCAGTTCGTTGATAACCATATTGAAAAAGTAGCTGTTTGAAACAAAATAGATTAAAACGTATGTAATTATCAACGCGAAAATAGAATTTAAAAACGCAATTTTAAATAACGCAGCTCCTCTAAACCAAACCGGCGCTCCGAAAAGCTCCATAATATACATTCTTTCGTTGTGTAGAAGTTTCCAAACTTCAAGCTGTTTTACGATTAATAAAAATCCTAAAATTCCGATTATCACCATAAAAGTTTTCGTTATGATATTTAAAAGCATTAAAAGATTGTAAATTTTGGTTTGTGAAGAAGAGTGGGTCAGTACTCTTTTTACGTATGCTTTCTCTTTTAGTCTCTCTTCTAAATGTTTAAGCTCTTTTGGAGACGGCAGTCGTTTTAGTTTTAGCTTGTAAAAATATGGAAGTTGTACTTTGGTGAAGTCTATGTTTTTAAACTTTTTTTGGAGTGTTTTTAGTTGTTTTGTAGTATCTATCGGGATTGTCTTTTCTACAATCGGAATATTTACGCTATCTATTTTTGAAGTGGAAACGATAACGATAGAGTAGTTATCGACGATATTTTTTTGATAAAGATGCATTATCTCAGAAAAAACCCTGAATAAAAATATACTGAAAAGTATCGAAATAAGCGCTAAAATTAACGTAATATGACTTTTAAGAGAGTTCATAAACTTCACCTTTTTCAATATGTAACTGTCTGTATTCCCGGCTGAAATCTTGAGGCATAGAGTGTGAAGCCACCAAAATAGTAATCCCGTTGTCGTTTGCCAACTTAAATAAATCCATAACAAGCGATGCCGAATACTCGTCAAGCCCGGAAATCGGCTCGTCGGCTAAAATCATTATGGGTCTGTGGATAATCGCTCTTGCGATTGCCGCTCTTTGCTGCTCACCACCGCTAAGCTCCGCCGGATATTTGTCTGCTTTGTGGGATAGTTTTACTTTTTTGAGCTCTTTTAGAGCTAATGCTTCGGCTTCTTGTTTGTCGATGCCTTTTATTAAAAGAGGAAGCATAACGTTTTTTAAGATAGTCCATTCCGGGATAAGTCTGAAATCTTGAAAAACGACTCCTAAATGTCGTCTGAGTGTTGCAAGTTGGGATTTTGAGATTTTACTCATCTCAAATTCGCCTATTCTAAGAGAACCTTTTGGTCTTAGCTCTCCGTAAAGAGCTTTTATGATAGATGTTTTCCCACTTCCCGAAACTCCCGTTAAAAAAACGAAATCCCCGGTGTTTATTTTAAAAGAAGAGGGTTTTATGATTTGTGTGTTGTCGTAAAAAATCGAAAAATTATTCGCATCGACTATTATCGCCATTAAATAACCTTTTTAACTCCAAATGAGCTTCGTAATTTTCTTTTATAGGTGCCGGCATTTTGAAATATTCCGGTTTGTCTTTGTTTAATATGTAGATGTGTTCGGGTCGATTGAAATTTCCGATTGTAGCTCTTATTAATTCTTTAGTTTCGTCAATTTTAAAAACTTTTTCTATATGTATAACGAAATTATTATAAATTTTTGGCTTAAAGTCCAAGTTTTCAAGTCTTTTTTCGAAAGAAAAGTCGAAATTCTCCACAAGCGGCTCTGAAATCGTGAAATTATACATATAAATATCGAAAATATCCTTATTCATTTTTTTCCATCTGTCTTCATATTTGCTTGAGACTACGTAAGGTCTGTTTTTTTTGATTCTTATGTCTATTTCGTCGTAATCCAAAAATAGATTTAAAGAGTAGTTGAAATATTTAGGGCTGTCCGTTCTTAGATGTAAAAAACCGTCTTTTTTTAGAGTTCTTATACTTTCGTTTATAAAATCTTTATTCATTACTCTTCTGTGAGGTTTTTTATCCCAAGGTACCGGAAAATGAACGTAGATTGCGCTTAGTCGGTTTGATTGGATTTTGCTTAGAATTATTCTTGCGTCGTGATTCAAAACTCTTATGTTTTCTATTTTTTCATGTTCTATTCTTTTTAATACTTGTTCGATTGAAGGTTTGTGAATTTCAATACCTAAAATAATTTTATCCGGGTTTTCTTTAGCGAGATGAATAAGATGCCTACCGCTACCAAATCCCACCTCTACGATATCGATATCACTAAGGTCGCTTGTGATATCAAGAAGATTTTTATTTGGTAGTTTTTCTTTTATGCCTTTTATATTTTCAAAAAGAATATTCGCTTCGTTTAATTTTACAAACTCTTCGTACGCTTTTTTTATATCGCTTATAAGAGGTCTTGTGATTTTGTCGTACTTTACCAAATACCCTTTCTCTTTCGGTAAAACTTTAATTAAGAATTTGGCATTTGGAGTTTTGACTCCTATTAGATTCTCGGCTTTAAATAAAAATTCGACGTCTCCCGATTTTACGGGATAGTCGATATTTTTTATTTTATCGATTACAATATGGGGCATTTATCCTCCTATTTCCACAACCGCCGGTTTTTTTGAAATAAGTCCGTATTTATCTACTTCGTAAATTTCGTATTCGTACTCTTTTTTAGGATTGATAGTGTCGATAAAGCTGTTTTTTGAAGTTACGTATTTTGTCGTTTTGTATTTTAAAAAGCCTTCTTTTTCTTTTTTTATAATCAGATATTTTGCCGCTCTGTTATCAGGTGAAGTAAAAATAAATTCGACTTGGTTTGCCGTAATATTTGTAGAGACGATAGGTTTTGCTGGTGCCGGGAGAGTCATTCCCATAACAACCGGAGATTCGTTAAGTAAAGATTCGGTGCCGTATTTTGATACGGCCGTTACTTTATAAAATCTTTTAACTCCGTCTTTTCCAATATTGTCGATATAGTAAGTATTTTGAGTTTTTGCAAGAAGCGAAAAAGCTCCCTGAGCGGAAGTAGAGTAGTAGATTTTGTATGCTACCGCATTCGGTACCGGCGACCATGTGATTTTTATTTTTTTAGGTAAATCGACACTTGCTTTTAGGTTCAAAACCACAGGTGGTTTAGGGTATGTAGAAACTACGATAGTTTTTGAAGGATAAGATTTAATCCCGTCAAAACTTATCGCTATGATTCTGTATTTGTAGATTTTTCCGTCTTTTAATCCTCTATCGATAAATTCCACATTTAGTCTCGGAGATAAGGTACCAATTGTTTCCCATTTTGCTTTTGAGTCGTTGAATCTTTGGATTTTATACTCTTCCACTCTTTCGTTTTGATGAGGTCTGAAAATTATTTTTATCATCCCTTTTTCAAGAGGTTTGCTCTCAACAGGAATTACGGCACTTAAAGGCGGAAGCGTTTTTTGAGACGTTTCTACCGCTAATGAAGGGACTTGGTTTTTATCAAAAGTCGCAATTCTGTATTTATAAATAGTGTTCGGTTTTAGCTTTTTATCTACGTAGATAGATTTGTAAGGGTCGTTTATCGTCGCTATTTGCGTCCATTTTTTAGTTTTTGGTGAATATCTTTGAATATAATATCCGCTCATATTTTTAACAGGGTCCCAAAATAGAGCCATAGCGTTTCTATCAGGATATGCTTTGAAGTTTTTCACCGTCGGTAAGTTAGGGTTTGATTTAGGTGCCGGTTTGTTGTTTATAGCACATCCCGTCATAAGTAGCAAAGATATTGCTAAGAGAAGATATTTTTTCATCGTCAATTCCTTGTATTAAATTTTTAAAGTCGTCAAATAGTGGTGCTATTATACTAAGTTTTTGGCCGTTTGGATGAGTGAGATAGAGCTCTCTTGCGTGTAGCATTACACGCGGGATTTTTTGCTCTTTTTTTCCGTATGTCGTATCTCCCGAGATATAACGACCGAGTTTTGTCAAATGGACTCTTATTTGGTGAGTCCTACCGGTGAAAAGTTTTGCGGCTGTAAGGTTGTCTTGAATCGGTACGAATAAGGTTTTGGCTTCTTTCCCTCCGTTTACTATTGCCATTTTCAGTCTGTTTTTGGGATTTCTGGCAATAGGCGCTTCAACGCATTTTGCTTCTTTTAAAGGTTCGTTTAAAAGCATAAGGTAGTATCGACCCATACTTTTATCTTTTAGTTGATTGCTTAAGAATTCATGGGTTTTGTTGTTTTTGGCTATTACGAGCGCTCCGCTTGTTTCTTTGTCTATTCGATGAACTATCCCGAATCTTTCCTCTCCTGCGATTGTAGAGAGGCTGTAGCCTTTTTGTTTCAGCCAATCCACAAGTGTCGCTTCTTTGTAGCTCGGAGCCGGATGTACGACGACTCCCGGGGGTTTGTTTATTATCAGTAAATCTTCGTCTTCATACAATATAGGTATGTCGAAATCGGCTTTTTTGCTCTCTTTTTCTTCGGTTTTAGGAAATGTTATTTCTATAATATCGCCTTGTTTTAACTTTACTCCGCCTTTTTTTATAGATTTCGAATTTATTTTTACAAGCCCTTTTTTTATAAGTTGTTCTATTTGATTTCTGTTTTCGTTAAGCTCTTTTGATAAAAATTTATCGACTCTTTCGTTTGTCGTGGCGATTATTTCTTTTTTTATATTTGCTCCTTTTTTTATAAAATTATACCATTCCTACAATTTGGTCGTAGCTTGACAAAAAAATATAAATTCATTAAAATCGCATTAAAACTTCACATACCCCAAAATTCTACGAAGGACTATTTGTATGGAAAATCAAGAAAAAAATAGTGTTACGACTCAAGAAGAGTCAAAAAAGCAAAGAACTCATATTCCGGTTGAGGGCTATACTATCGAAGAACTTCGTCAAATGACGACTGACGAACTTATAGAAATCGCAAAAAAATTGGGTGTTGAAAACCCTCAAGAGTATAAACGTCAAGATTTGATGTTTGAAATTTTAAAAGCTCAGGTACAGCAAGGCGGATATCTATTATTTACCGGTATTTTGGAAATTATGCCCGACGGTTACGGATTTTTAAGAAGTATCGGTGGAAACTTCGAAAACTCGGTAAACGACGTATATGTTTCTCAAACTCAAATCAGAAGATTCGCTCTTAGAACGGGTGATATCGTAACAGGACAGGTAAGACCTCCGAAAGACCAAGAAAAATATTACGCTCTTTTGAAAATAGAAGCGGTGAATTATCTTCCGCCTGAAGAAGCGAAAAAAAGACCGCTTTTTGATAACTTAACTCCTCTATATCCGCAAGAAAAACTAAAATTGGAATACGACCCTACAAAATTAACCGGAAGAGTGCTCGACTTATTCGCACCAATCGGTAAAGGTCAAAGGGGACTTATCGTAGCGCCTCCAAGAAGCGGTAAGACGGTATTTTTAAAAGAGATAGCTCACGGAATTACAAAAAATCATCCTGAAGTGGAACTTATGGTACTTTTGGTGGATGAAAGACCGGAAGAAGTTACCGATATGCAAAGAAGCGTAAAGGGTGAAGTATTCAGCTCGACTTTTGATAAACCGGCTCAAAACCACGTAAGAGTTGCCGAGCTTGTTATTGAAAAAGCAAAAAGAATGGTAGAAATGGGTAAAGACGTCGTAATTCTTCTTGATTCCATTACAAGACTTGCAAGAGCGTACAATACCGTAACTCCTGCAAGCGGAAAAGTCCTAAGCGGTGGGGTTGACGCAAACGCATTACATAAACCGAAAAGATTTTTCGGTGCCGCAAGAAATATAGAAGAAGGCGGAAGTTTGACTATTATCGCAACGGCGTTAATTGAGACCGGGTCTAAAATGGACGAAGTGATTTTCGAAGAATTTAAAGGTACCGGAAATATGGAAGCGGTACTTAGCAGAAGAATTGCCGATAGAAGAATTTATCCGGCAATCGACCTTTTAAAATCAGGTACAAGAAAAGAAGAGTTGCTTCTAAACCCTGAAGAGCTTGCAAAAGTATGGGCGATTAGAAATATTATAAGCGAAATGGACGAAATCGAAGCTCTTAAACTTCTATATTCGAAAATGTTAAAAACCAAAAATAATCAGGAATTTTTAAGTATTATTAACGAGTAACAAATTGAAGTGCGGTGTTTTTGACAGCGGAATAGGCGGGCTTAGCGTTGCAAGAGAGATTTTAAACGCTAAGCTTTTTGATGAAATTATCTATTTCGGAGATACCGCAAGAGTGCCTTACGGCAACAAAAACGAATCTACAATTATTCGCTACTCTCTCGAAGCTTTGGAGTTTTTAAAAAACTTCGATATCGATTTTTTGATTGTAGCTTGCAATTCAGCAAGTTCGGTTGCTATTGAAGAATTAAAAAAAGAAGCCTCTTTTCCGGTAATAGGTGTTATAGAAGCCGGAGTAAAAGCGATAGAAAACGAAAAAAAAGATGCAAATATTCTCCTAACCGGTACAAAAAGAACTATCAACTCTCAAAAATACCAAAATCTATTAAAACAAAAAGGCTTTAAAAACATAATCCCCAAAGCCACACCTCTATTCGTACCGCTTGTGGAAGAGGGGATTGTTGAGGGAAAAATCGTGGATGAGGTGTTTGATTTATATTTTCACGATATAAAAAAAGATGAAATAGATTTGATTATTTTAGGATGTACTCACTATCCTTTTTTGGAAAAATCTTTTAAAAAACACTTCAAAAACGCAAAACTTATTCATTCGGGTCAAGCTATAGTAAAAATGTTAAAAAACGATTTTTCTCTTAAAGAAAAAAAAGAGTCGAAAATCAAGCTTTTTGCAAGTGATAATCCGGAAGAGTTGAGAAGCAGAGCAAAAGAGTGGCTTAATTCTTCTCAAGTTTAAAATACTGCGGTTTTACTACTATTTCTTGCATAACCAGATGTTTTGGAGAATTGATAATATCTTTTACGATTTTTGCGATGTCTTGGGGTTTTAAGTGAGCCATTTCTTCGGATGAAGGTTTGAAAAAAGTATTGTTGTGGAAATTTGTTAGTGTTAAATCGGGAATGATATTGCAAACTTTTACCCCCGATTTTCTTACCTCTTCAAATAGTGAGTTTCCGAAGTGTCTAAGTGCTGCTTTTGTAGCTGCGTAAACAACACCCATTTTTGCCGGATGAATTGCGGATGTCGATGAGATGTTGATTATAAATCCTCTATTTTTTTTGATATCTTTTAGGTGATTTTTCGTAAGAATCATAGGCGAGAGAAAATTTACGTTTATCATCTCTTCTATTTTTTCTATTTTAATATCTTCAAATTGTCCGAAATATCCGACGCCGGCATTGTGAATAATTCCTATTACGTCGTTGAATTTCAGATTTTTTATTTCATCGGGATTTGCAAGGTTTAGTGAGTGTTTGCAATTTCTGCATATCTCTATTATTTCATAGTTTTTCAGCTCCTCTTTTATCGCCGCACCGATTCCGCTACTTGCACCCGTGAGTATTATTTTCATAAAAGTCCTTTTATGTATTCAATTATCTCTTTTTCATCTTCGTATCTCGCCTCGCCTTTTTCTATTTTATAAGGATACCAAGTTACTTCGCTGAGGTGAATTTTTCTAAGACGTTTTAAAAAGTCTTTATTCATTCTAAAAGCCCCGATTTCTATATTTATTTTGCTTAAATCGATTTCGTTCTTTAGGTATTTTATAAAATTTTTATATATTGTTTTATAGTTGTCGGTTTTGATTACGGGGTCTATTGCAATTTCTACATTGTAGCCTTTTTGGATTGCGATTTTTAACGATTCGACTCTTTTTTCAAGGGGAGGCGCTTTTAATTCGAATCTGTTTATCTCTTTTGGTGATAGAGAAAAACCTAAAAGGAAATTTTTAGGAGGATTGTCGGGAAGTCTTTTAGCATTTGCCGATTTCGTTCTGCTTTCGATTAATAAATCTTCTCTTTTTCTTGCAAGTTCTATCCATTTTTTATGAAAAGGATATATTCCCTCAAATGCCAAAAGGTCGGTTTCGTAGCTTATTGGAATATAGGCGTTTTTTAGTTTTTCGGCTTCATTTATAAAATCGTCTTCGTTTACGAAAATCACCGGATATCCGCAAGGATACATTCCTCCGATATAACAATATTGGCAATTATAGATACATCCTAATATTTGAGTCGAATAATAAAAATTATCATATCCTCTATTGTTACAAAATTTACTTCCCTTGTAAAAGGAAATATTTTCTTTTACGGCTAAAATTATCCTATTTTGGGATTTTTGAAAATTGAAATTTTGATGCGTGCGGTTAAAAACGTCTTTATAGTGGGAAATTTCTATTAATTTAGGTTTGAATTTGCCGATTATATATTGAGTCAAAGCATAATTGAAAGCTTTTGATTCTATATAACAAACCATATATGTTGTGCCTTTTTGTAGCAATTTTATCATAATGGTGTCAGATTTGTGTATTAAAATTCGTCATATTCAAGTAAAAATGGTGTATAATTATAGTAAGAGATGAGGGTCATACTATTAATCTAAGGGGTTTAAGGTGAAAAAATTATTATT
>Ga0256843_1001099_pt1 | contig 21879 bp, 21 predicted proteins | sample AlvinellametaG_FD_191572 | JGI IMG/M metagenome (GOLD analysis project Ga0256843, IMG submission 191572) | Pompeii worm associated microbial communities from hydrothermal vent at the East Pacific Rise, Pacific Ocean - Alvinella | ecosystem: Host-associated > Annelida > Integument > Unclassified ... | reverse complement strand
ACTGGCTTGTTGTTTGGGGTGGAGTCTTTGGAGGGCTTATAGGGTTGGTGTCATCTTTCTTGATTTAGCCCTTAATGAAGGGCTACTCAATTTCAATAGTTACATCATCTCCAACTACCAAAACATCACCTACTCTGATTTTTGCGCGTTTTCGTGTTTCTGTTTCACCATTACGTAAAACATATCCTTCTGAGACAATCATTTTTGCTTGTCCGCCACTATCTACCAAGTCTAAAACTTTTAAGAGTTTATAGAGTTCTATATACTCATCATTTAATTTATATTTAATCATATTGAAATCATACCCAACTACTCCTATAAATTTCATTATAGAAAAACATAGATACTTTTAACTATTTTTATTAATTAATGTTATTTTTTCTTGACGAGAAAGCTTTTTTATAGCATACTCTCGTTTAGAAGCACTGCTTCTATCCTCACACATCTCTTTATAAACTAAGCTTACCGGTCGTCTCTGTTTTGTATATTTTGCACCTTTTGCGGAACTGTTATGCTCTTTTAAACGCCGTTGAGGATCAGTCGTAATACCTGTATAGAGTGTCTCATCACTGCACTCTAAAATATATACAAAGTAGTTCATAGCCATTATTTTCCTCAATTTTTATCATTATTGTAGCAAAATCGTAGCATTTTGTAACATATTGTGCATTTTTTTATATAAGCTATTGTTAATAACATAAAGTTATATTATAATCATAGGTATATTTATATCACAAAATAATAGTATTTTTTTGATACAGGACATAATAAAATGGAAAAATATAAAATAATAATAGTAGAAGACGATGAAATTACAGCTCTTAACCTCAATATGTCCTTACAAAAACACGGTTACAATGTTTTAGCAATGTGTGATAATGCACTTGATGCAAAAAATAAAATTGCAAACTATATGCCTGATGTTGTTATTATAGACATCTCCCTACAAGAGAGTAGTGATGGTATAGAACTTGCAAAAACAATTAAAGAAAATTATAACATCCCTTTTATATACCTTACTTCTTACAGTGATGATGATATCATAGCTCAAGCAAAATTGACAGAACCATATGGTTATATTGTAAAACCATTTGATCCAGCCTCACTCCATGCTACTATCCAAATGGCTCTTTTCAAATTCCAAATGGAAACAGAACGCAAAGAGGATATTAACTCACTCAAAGTCGATAAACTCAATCTTGAAAAAATGCTTCATTCAAAAAGAGTTTCCGATAAACCTATTGTTCCTTTTGGAAAAGATTATCACCTTGACATTAGTATTTGTGAAACATTTTACAAAGGTCAAAAGATCAAACTCACAAAAAAAGAGAACGCATTTTTACGCCTTCTTGTTGCACAACTTGGTCTTGTTGTCAGTTTTGAACAGGCTATGAATTATGTATGGGATGAGAATGGAGCGACAGAGAACAGCGTAAGAACACTGGTCTGGAGACTCAGAAATAAACTTGAGACAGACATCATAAAAAATGCTTCAGGCATCGGCTACTATATAGAAGAGTAGCCTTAGTCAATTGATATAGAAGCGACTCTCTCCTCTATTTTTGCAAACGTTGCAACATAATCATAGGCATCATTTTCGGTTTTTGCCATACGCTCCATCTCTTCAGAATTTTTCAACAAAGACTCTATTCTAAAATTCCCACTTGATCCCTTAATACTATGTGCCTTAAGCGCTATTTTTTTATAATCTTTTTTCACAATAGCATCTTTCAGTTCAGGTAAGATTTTTTGCATCTTTTTAAGAAAGAGTGTCAAAAGCAATATTAATTCTTCATCCGTCAAAAGAAGCTCTTTTGTTAACTTTTTAGCATCAAGCCCCTCTATTGTTTTGCTCCTCTTTTCTCTCGCGCTCTCTTTTGCTATTTTTACTTGACTCTGCTCTACTTTTAAATAGGCATGAAAAATACGTTCCAAATCTTTTAAGACAATTGGTTTTCCCAAGAAAGCATCAAAACCAATTAAAAGACCACGCTCTTTGGCTCCTTTAATTACATTTGCCGTCAATGCAGAAATAGGAGTATGCCCAATCCCCTGCTCCTCTTCATACTCAATAATCTTTTTAACAGACTCTGTACCATCCATTTTTGGCATCTGTTCATCCATCAATATCAGATCATATTTATTCTTTTTATAGAGTTCATACGCTTCAATCCCGTTTTTTGCCAGATCAAAGCTCAAACCATATTTTGCAAGAATAATCTTAATAAGCTCCTGATTTGCTTCATTATCTTCTGCCACTAAAATATGACCTTTAAATTTTGGTAAGATTTTTTGATCAAATTCAGTATATTGTTTTGGATGTATAAGTTCATTAAAAGCAGTATATATTTTAGAACAGTATAATGGAAATGCAAGTCCTTTAATATGACTGAAATGTTCATAATCATCATACTCTCTACTCATTAAAGCAACAAATTTTTTATGACTTTTTTTAATCTTGTTTTTGAAAGTACTATCAACTTCTTCATGGACAAAAACACAGATATCAAACTCTTCTTCTATTGAATCAACTACCGCAATATTAACATTAAAAATCTTGGCATATTTAAGAAGTGCCTCATGCTTAAAGGTAAGAGTATCTTTTACATAAAGAATTATCTTTAATTGTTGAAACTCTTCAATATTGGCGATCTCTTGACGTTGACTATTGGCAACTTCTATAGGAATTTCCATCCAAAAAGTACTTCCACTCCCAAGTACAGAGGCAACTTCTACTTTTCCATGCATTAATTCAGCAAGCTGGTATGATATAGAGAGTCCCAAACCTGTACCTTCTATATTCTTGTTCTCCCCATACTGCGCCTGAGCAAAAGCGGTAAAAACTTTTTTGAGATCACTTACATCAATCCCAATACCGTTATCACTCACACTAATCTTTAATATACCTTTTTTATAACTCGCTTCAACCTCAATAATGCCACCTTCTGGCGTAAATTTAATAGCATTACTGATAAAATTTGAGATAATCTGCTTAATTCGCAAAGCATCGCCATAGAGTTCTTTAGGAATTTTTGGATCAATAAATGAAGTGATCGTAATATCTTTCACATTTGCACTTGCAACAAACAGCTCCATAGTATGACTAAGCTCTTCATGCAAAGAGAAGAGTTTTGGTTCTATGCTAAACTCACCACTTCTTAGTTTTGAGAAATCTAAAATATCATTAATAATACTTAAGAGATTTTCTCCGCTGTTTAAAATAATTTCAAGATAATTACGCTGTTTTTGAGTGAGTTCCTCTTCAATAAGAAGATTAACAAAACCTAAAATTGCATTGAGTGGAGTGCGAATCTCATGACTCATATTTGAAAGGAAATACTCTTTTGCCTGTCCTGCCAATATCGCCTCTTGACGGGCATCTACCAGTTTTTGAAAAATAGCATCGGTATAAAACTTTAAAATACCCCGAAAGTTTTTATCAAAGATATATGAGATCTCATCAAAAAGTTCTTTTGAGTTCATACCCATATCATAAGAGACATCAACCATAGAACGGCGAAAATGACTACAAATTTCAAAGAGTTCATCAGCACCAATTTCACGAAATTTCAAATAACCTAAGAGTTCCTGCATTACAGGGCAATTACCAATTTCTGTCTCTCCGGCAATAACACCCATAAAATAGTCAAAAACACCACTTGCATACTTCTGTAAAAAATAAGCCTCATCAATTGCATGCTGTGCTAAAATTTTTTTTGGTGTATCATACGATACCCATTGATTTAAAATAACCTCTTTTTGAGCTAAAAAACGATCTTGTTGCTCTATGAGTGCAGGAACTTTTTCAACCACGACTTCTGCTTTTGTCCAATTGTTTTCTCAAAACGTTCACGCTCCTTTTTTGACATCTTATGGATAAATGTTGCACCAAAAGTATAATCAATTTTTCGTTGAATAAGCGTTGAGAAGTCACCACTGGCTTTTAAAGAGTGCTCTTTTGAATTTCGATCTTGATAAACAACTGTTATTTCATCATAACGTGCTACTTCTGCCTCGATATCTGGATAGTATGCCGTCTTCTCCCGTGTCACTCTTTTCCCATTATAAGCAATTAAACGAGGATTAATCATCTCAAGAAAGGCACCATTTTCATCTTTAACTACAACAACATTATAGTAGTTTCCGATCTGAAAAGCAGCAAGTCCTTCTAAATTATTTTCATTGATAGTATCTTTAAGATCTGCTATCAAGGCAAATAACTCTTCATTAAAAGAGCGCACATCTGTTGCATAAGCTACACTAAAAGTTGCAGGATATTGAATAAGTTCTTGTACCATAAAAAACCTTTTTAAAATATGCTTTTGGGGTTGATTCCCAAAAGCATTCAATAGTTAGTGACTTTTACTCACTACAACAATCATTTTCAGATTAATAATTACAAATCTGATAAATTGAAAAATTACACATGTACGTAATTTTCTTGCAAATGATCCAGGGATCATTGTTAGTTTATAGTGGTCATTTTTTGCGAAGTTTTGCTCTTCAGGTACGACTTTTTTTTGTTGTTTCATAGTTTCTCCTTTTTTTTACTCTGGAATTAGTGTCCAGCCCGGATTGAGTTTAGCTTTATAAATAAATAGGTGATGCAAGATATGTTTAATCCAGTGTCCTGCAAGACCAACTTCACCAAATGTATAATCAGTATCACGACCTGTTCCCGGATATGTTTCAAAATCTGGAACAACAGGGTAAACAGTCATAGCCGCTGCTGTACCTGTTAAAATACCTTTACCTGCTGAAGCAACACACGCTGCACCCATTTCAGCCATTGAAGCTTCATGTAAATGAGCATCTTCACCTTTAGTGATGAGATCACAAACAGAGTGAGCAACCGCTTTACCGATAATACCAGAAGGCATACCTGTACGTGGAGGTGTAGGGTTAATCGGCGTTCCGTTTGCTGACTTCATTGGTTTTGAGATCAAGTGTGGTGGTGCAAAAGCAATACCCGCTGCAAACATATTTTTATATGTAGGATTTTGATATGTTCTTGGCCAGTCACTTGCTTTCCACTCTTCATATGGTTTACCAGAGTAATCAGCATCAACTTTCATAAAACCGTTTGGAGCAAATACAGTATCTGTGATATCTGAACCATCTTTACCATACGCTTTAATACCTACACCTGCAAATGGCGGAATAAGCATTGCAAAGTCAAACTCTTCTTCACCTTTTGTACCATCAAGAAGTTCATATTCAACTTTTCCGGCTTCAACTTTAGAAGTGTGTGCACCAATAAGCCAATCAACATCACGTTCAGCAAAAAGTGACTCAGCAAAAAGTTTAGAAGATACTACATATCCACCAACTTTCATATGAAGTCCACCCATACCAAAATCACCTAAAAATGATTCATTTGAGATCCATTTCATATCTGCCATATCACGAACACCCGCTTTATTAAGCTCATGCTCAATATTAAAGATATACTCAAATGCAGCACCCTGACATGTACACATACCATGCCCTGTACCTATTAAGAATTTCTGACGCTCACCGGCTTTCATCTTCTCAATTGCTTCTTGAAGTTTATGTGATGCGTGAACTGCGTGATCTGCAGTACATACAGAGACTGTATGCTCACCCATTTGACCATTACCGTTACCAAGTCCAGGCGTTGCATCAAAGTTCAGTTTTGGTCCAGTAGCATTGACTAAATAATCATACTCAATAGTCTCTGTTTGACCTGCTTTATCTGCACTTGTATATTCAATTGTTACAAAAGGCTTGTCACTATCTTCTTTCCCTTCTGGGTTAATTGATACTGCTTTTGCCTGATGGTATGTAATACCGGCTTTTGCATATACAGGAGCTAAATCAAAAGTAACTTCTTCTTTACTCATCTCACCAACACCAACCCAGATGTTCGATGGAATCCAGTTCCATTGTGAATTTGGTGTAACTACCACAACTTCATGTTGTGACCCTAACCATTTTGCGGCGAAAGTTGCTGTTGTATGTCCAGAAACCCCACCACCTAATACTACTAATCTTGCCATATAATTATCCTCTATTTCAAGTTCTGAAAAATTCTATCAAAAATTTATCACATTTGTATCACAAAAAGTGATAATTATTAGTTATACTTTTAATAAGTCAGCTCGATAAACGCTCAAAAGCCCCTATTTTAAATACTTTTAAGGAATTTAAAAAAATATTTTTCTTACGATTTTAGAATTTTATCCAAAATCTCAAATGAATTTTTTGAAAGTGACTGTGTAGAAATTACACGTTCTAATTCTCTCTTCATCAATTTTTGATTCTCTTTATTCATTTTGTCATAGATTTTAAAGCTAGAACAGAGCCCCGAAGCCATTTGCGGATTGATTTTATCGATCTCTATTATCTTATCTGCAACAAATTTATACCCCTCTCCATCTTTTGCATGGAAGTGTTTATGGTTACGTGCAAAACTGCCAACGAGTGATCGGACAAGGTTTGGAATTTTGTCATCATAAAGAGCATCATGTTGTAAAGCTTTAACACGGTGCACAATATCCTCTTTGAGTGATGAGGCAAGCAGTGCAAAATATTTATTCATAACCAAAGTATTGTCTTTATACTTTTCATAAAAATCTTCAAAAGCCTCTTTGGCTAACTTCTCGTCTGTATGCTCTAGTACATCAAGTGCTGTTACTCTGTCTGTCATAGTAAGCGAGTTATCATACTGCTCTTTTGCAATAAGAGCTATCTCTTGCGTCTCTAAAGCAGAGAGAAGTTTTAAAACTCTGTTTTTAAGTGCACGGTGTGCTATATTTTTGGCATCAATTTCAGATGATTGAGGAAAATGATTTGCATAGTAGAGGTCAAGCAGTTTTGTTTTAAATGTTGTTGCCAAATGTTTGCAAAGATCTTCTTTGGCACTGTATATAAGCTCACAATCAACAACCTCTTGTCTCTGCATCAATGTAGCAACCGTTGGCAGCTCCAACAAAAGAGCTTTATAAGAGCGATCAATATCCAAATCAAGCAGATATGCAAAAGCCTCAACATATGCTTCGTTGATCCCATCTCCATCCATCATAGCTTCAAGTGTCTCTATGGCAAAGTTTTGTGCCGCTTCATACTGCGTAAAACTGTTATTATCATACTTCATAAAAAAAGCATAATCCACACTCTTTTGCTCTACTATTATAGGTGCTGAGAAATCTCTGTTTATAGAGAGGTAGGGTTTTGTACTCAAACCTTGAAAGACAAAATCCTCCTCTTCTTTTGAGATAATAAGCATCTTCTCCTCTATCATCGCTCCTTCAGCATTAAAAAGTGCAATTTTAAGAGGATAGTACATAGGATCTTGTTTTGATCCATCCACTGCATCGGGAATTTTCTGTTTTAAGTGTAATGTATAGAGACCATCTTTAAAATCCTCCTCTACAAGAAGACGCGGTGTGCCACTTTGATGATACCAGAGTTTAAACTGCTCCAAGTCAATCTCCCCTGCCTTGCTCATTGCCCAGACAAAATCACCAGTAGTAACCGCTTCGCCGTCAAAACTCTCAAAGTAGAGATCCATTGCCTTGCGATACTTCTCTTTGCCAAGGAGTGTGTGCATCATACGAATCACCTCAGCACCCTTCTCATAAACAGTCGATGTATAGAAGTTATTCATAGAGATATAGGATTTTGGCTGAATTGGGTGGCGTGTCGGTGAGGCATCTTCAACAAACTGTCGCTCACGAAGCCCCTTTACATCCTCGATGCGTTGCACCGCTGCGGAGTTCATATCCGCAGAGAAGCATTGATCACGAAATACCGTCAGTCCCTCTTTGAGGGTGAGTTGAAACCAGTCACGGCACGTGATGCGGTTGCCTGTCCAGTTATGAAAATACTCATGTGCTATCACAGACTCTATGCCCATAAAGTTTGCATCAGTTGCCGTATCACTGTCTGCTAAAACATAGGTGGAGTTAAAGATATTAAGACCCTTGTTCTCCATTGCTCCCATATTAAAGCTCTCAACTGCTACAATATTATAGATATCAAGATCATACTCTCGTCCATACTTCTCTTCATCCCACTTCATAGCATTTTTAAGCGAGCGCATAGCGTGTGAACATTTTGACTCATTGCCTTTGTCAACATAGATATTTAAGGCTACTTCATTGCCTGATGCAGTTCTAAAGCTATCACTTACACTGCCAAGATCACCCGCAACGAGTGCAAAAAGGTAAGAGGGTTTTGGATGGGGATCGTGCCACGTTACACCATGACGCCCATCAAAGCTCTCATGACACTGCATCTTATTACCGTTACTTAAAAGCACAGGGTAGCTCTCTTTGTCTGCGATCACTGTCGTTGTAAAGATACTCATCACATCAGGGCGATCAAGATAGGGTGTTATACGGCGAAACCCTTCGGGCTCACACTGTGTACAGAAGATATCTCCTGATTTATAAAGCCCTTCAAGTTCACTGTTTTTATGCGGATAGATCTTGTTGACAATTTTGAGTCGAAAACTTTGAGGAACATTTATGATCTTTAGAGACTCATCATCTATAATATAACGACCATTTGCCAAAGGTAGATTGTCAAGTTCAATCTCCAAGAGTTCCAACTCTTCAGCATTAAGTTGCAGATCCGCAACATCTTCAAGCTTCTCAAACTCCATTATATTGGTAACAATAGTTTCCTCTTCATATAACTCAAATGTAAGATTGACACTTTTTATGCCAAAAGAGGGTTTTTTATAATCTTTTAAATAGATCGCTTTTGGTTGTTCACTCATTTTTCTCTCTCATTATTAATTTTTTGCCATCCAAACTCATTAAAAAGTTTTTTAAATGTTGTGTCAAGATCTGCTTCAAAAAAGCAGCGCTCTTTTGTATAGGGATGTTCTATTGCCAAGCTTTGACAATGTAAAAGGAGTCTATGCACATCATACTCAGCACGTATAAACTTGTTATGCTCCCCTCGCCCATACTTCGTATCGCCTACAATATGGTGTGAAATATGTTTCATATGACGACGCAGCTGGTGTTTTCTTCCTGTCTTGGGAGTAAGTTCGACCAAAGAGTAACGGGTTTTTTCATAACGCCCTACCGGCTTGGCAATCTCTACCGTTGCAACGCGTCTGTAGTGCGTTTGTGCCTCTTGTGCCTCTTTGTCTTTTTTTGCATCTTTGTCACTGATCTTGTCAAGCTTCTCTTTTAAAGCGTGATCAATGATGCCGGCATCTTCTGTATAGCCACGAACAACGGCAATATACTTTTTTTCTATGGAGTGCATTTTAAACTGCTCACTCATTAAACGTGCCGTCTCGCTGTCGAGTGCAAAGAGAAGCACTCCCGATGTCGGCTTGTCAAGTCTGTGCACCGGATAGACCCACTGTCCGCCAAGCTGATCTCGCAACATCTTCATAGCGTAGTAGATCTCATGCCTGTCAATCATCGACTTGTGTACCAAAAGCCCGCTTGGCTTGTTGATGACAACAAGATGTTCATCTTTGTATAGTATCTCTAACTCATACCCTGCAAACATAGAGCTCTCTATCCGTCACGCTTTGTTGTTTTTCTCTTTTTCTTTGCAGTTTTTAAAATTTTTGCCGTCACTTTTTGCGGTTTTTTTGTATGTTTTATAAACTTTTTGGCTTCGCGTTTATGTTCGGCTTTGAGTTTTACCTCATCAATATCTTTTCTTCTGATGTTTGGATCAGGCTCAAAGCCCTCAACAACATCTTTTGGAATCTTTTGCCCTATGAGCTTTTCTATCTCTTTAATATCATACTTCTCATAGATATCAATCAGGCTGATTGCCTCACCTTCTCGTCCTGCACGTCCGGTTCTACCGACTCTATGGACATAATCTTCGGGAATTGACGGCAGTTCGTAGTTGATCACATACGGCAATTCTTCAATATCAAGCCCCCGTGAAGCAATATCAGTTGCTACAAGTACACGAAATTTTCCCTCTTTAAACTGGTTGAGCGTTTTAAGACGGTTTGCTTTTGTCTTGTCTCCGTGGATCACACCAACTTTGAGTCCATCTTTTTTCAGCTCCTCAGCAAGTTCGTCTGCGCTCACTTTTGTACGGGTAAAGACAAGTACCTGCGGAAAGTTTCTTGAACCTATAAGGTAAGCTAGTAGTTCAGCTTTTCGTGCCGTATCGACGTGATAGGCAATTTGATTGATCGTATCGACCGTTGTATTTTTCTTTGCAGTCTCAATAAAAGCCGGCTTTGTGAGGATCAGCTTGGAGAGCTTACGGACTTTATCTGAAAAAGTTGCAGAAAAAAGCAGTGTCTGATGGCGTTTTGGCAAAAGCGGATGGATTGCTCTAATGTCTTTTGTAAAACCCATATCAAGCATTCTGTCTGCTTCATCCAAAACAAAGATCTCAACATCATCAAGACGCAAACCATTTTCAATATGCTCCAAAAGACGCCCCGGTGTAGCAATAATGATCTCAGTGCCACGTTTAAGACGCTCTCTCTGTTTTTGCAGATCTTTGCCACCGACTAAGATATCTACTTTTATATCCATATATTTTGCATAGTTTTGGATATCATCGTGGATCTGAATAGAGAGCTCACGCGTCGGAGATAAAATGACCGCACGCACACCTTTACCCTCTATCGGCTTTCTAAGACGTTGCAAGATCGGCAGTGCAAAAGCAGCTGTTTTTCCTGTTCCGGTCTGTGCTGTTGCAAAGATATCTTTTTTCTGTAAAACCAAAGGTATCGCTCTTTTTTGAATAATGGTAGGTTCACTGTAACCCAAATCGTTTATGGCATCAAGCAGCGGCTTGAATACTCCTAGTTTTTCAAATGACATTACAATCCTCTTTTGATTTTATAAATGAATTTTAACATAAGATAGGCATGAATGAAGCAGCCTGCAAAAAAATAGACTATTTTTTGATAGATTAACCATATTTTTGACAAAAAAAGATATACTTTAAAAAAATTTTCATAAGATTATAAAAACCATGCTACGAAAAACGCTCAAAAAGACCTCCGGTCATCCAAAATTAAAAGATTTTATAAAAAAATACAAAATTCCACCTGAATATCTCTCTACAAACAGAAAGATGATCTCACGCGGTGTTTTAATTGGTCTCTTTATCGCCTTTATTCCTATGCCGATGCAGATGGCAGCAGTACTGCTCTTTGTTCCTTTTGTACGTTTTAATGTTCCTATCGGTCTGGCCATGTGTTGGCTCAGTAATCCAATTACCATGCCACCAATGTACTATATGGAGTACCTTACAGGCTCTTTTTTACTCGGTATTGAACCACAACCCGTACAGATGACGCTGGAGTGGTTTAAAAACAATTTGGATGATATCTTTATTCCACTCTATTTTGGAACAGCGATGTACTCTATTTTTGGATCAATCAGTGCCTATTTCTTAGTAAACTTTCTCTGGAAAGGTTCTGTCAATAAAGAGCGTGCAGCAAAAAGAAAAATCAGCGAAGAAAACTCAACGGATCCAGCTGCGTAAAAATATAAAAAAGTGCAGCGATCCAAGCAACTACAATAACGGCATGCTTCCATAAAAAAGAGCTTTTTGAGATCTTGTGACGAAACAAGATCATAGCAACAGTTGCCCCTAAAAAACCACCGAAAATTGCCACAAGATGCAGCTCTTTTTCAGAAACTCTTCTCTTAGTAGAAAATTTTGCAACCCACTTGTCATACCCATAGATCACAAATGCCAAAAGATTAACAACGAAAATATAGTAAAAAAATATCTTCTCAAGCAGCATCATTTCACTTACTCTTTTGAAAACTTCTTATAATGAGATAGATCCCAAAAAGCAAAAACGGTATGCTTAAAAGCTGTCCGGTACTAAGCCCTATACCCAAAGAGTAGTCTGCCTGTTTTGTCTTAACAAACTCGATCATAAAACGTGCGGAAAAAATCAGCACTAAAAAGAGTCCAAACAGAAAACCTTTTTGCAGTTTTTCTCCTCGTTTGACATATAAAAAAGTAAGCACAAAAAAGATCAGCAGATAGGAAAACGCCTCGTAAAGCTGTGTCGGATGGCGTGGGAGCATATCTACACGACTAAAGACAATACCAAAAACAGAGTCTGTCGGATCACCAATGATCTCAGAGTTCATAAAATTCCCCATACGCACAAAAAAACCAAAAAGTGCAGTCGGGATGGCAATGCGATCAATGAGCCAAAGATAATCTACTTTGTACTTTTTACAGTAGAGATACAGAGCTAAAATAACACCAAGACCTCCACCGTGAGAGGCAAGTCCACCCTCCCAAACGGCAAAGATCTTCATTGGATGTGCCAGATAAAAATCAGGCTCATAAAAAAAGCAGTGCCCAAGACGAGCCCCAACAACAATGCCGATCACTATATAGATAAAGAGTGAATCCAACTCACTCAGATCTCTTTGTTCTCGTCTGTAAACCCACTTCATAAACTCCAAACCACTCAGAATTGCAGTTGCAAACAAGATCCCGTACCAAAAAACATGCAGAGGTCCAAAAGCAAAGGCTACAGGATTAGCATCCCAAACGAAGTGTTGCATTATGATTCTTCGCCAAGAGCATCGGCAATGAGCTCTATAGGATTTTTAAATACAGTTTCAACTCCTGCATAGTTCATACTCGCATTGATCTGCATACGACAAGCCGAACACTCAGCACTGACAATATCAGCCTCTGTCTCTTTGATCATAGCCGCTTTTGGTGCACCGGCAGCTTTTGCAAAGTGATACTTCTCAGACTGCATCGTCACCCCGCCAAATCCACAACATGAATTTGGATCACTCATCTCGACAATTTTATAGTTTTGACGAACAAGACTTCTCGGCTCTTCATAAATTCCCTGCATCTTTCTTGCATGACAAGGATCATGATAGGTTACTATCTTGGTATTTTGCTTCTTCTTTGCCAAAATTGACTCTAACTCTGTATGATTTTGCAGCCACTCTGTTGCCATAAAAACCTTACTCATAACTGCCTCAGCACGTGCTTTCCACTCCGGTTGATCATGAAAATAGTGTGCATAGTCAATTTTTAGCATTGCAGAACAGGTGGCTTCTGGAACCAAAATTGCCTCAACATCATCTGCAAACTTCTCAAAATACTCAATATTGAACTTTGCATTATAATCAACCGTATCAAAATCACCCGTAAAATATGCAGGTGCAGAACAACACTTTTGATCTTTTGCCAAAAAGGCATCGATCTCAAGGTGTGCCAAGATCTTCAAAAGTGAATCACCGATATTACGGTAGTTGTAGTTACCCAAACAACCGATAAAGATAGCTACTTTTCGCTTCCCACCATTGTTAATATTCTCTTTATGTGCATTTAAAAAAGAGGTTTTACGAAGACTCGGCAGTAATCTGTCAGCTTTGAGCATCGGAATATTAAAACGAGAGTGCATCGAATCAATATCAGCTTTAATCTTAAAGCCACAGGTTTGAAACACCCAACCGAGTTTAAAAGCAAGATCATTAAGCCATCGGTGACGCAAAAGTAAAAAGAAAGCCTTTTTATACCATGCTATGCCATATTTTTGGGCAATATCACTTCGTACCTGCTCTATGATCATATCTGTTGGGAGTGATTTTGGACAGACCTCAACACAAGCCGTACATAAAAAACAGCTCTCAAAGATATCTTTGGCTGTTTTGTCAAGTTCTAAATTTCCACGTTTATAAGCACCCAAGAGATCTATAAATCCACGCGGACTTGTTACCTCATCGGCATTGACTCTGTGAATAGTACAGACGGGAATACACTTTCCACACTTGACACAATCATCAGCTATCTTGTCAAAATTAAATATATCTTCTGCTTTTTTATCCATTACTATACCGTTTTAGAGAATGTTTTATCACTTGTTGCATACTTTTTCATATAGGCATCAAAAGGTTGCGCAATATTTCTAATTAAAAGTGTTCCCGTCTCAGAACAGCTAATATGTTTTGCATCCATTGTGATCAACTCTTCGGCAACAAACGGCTCAAGGGCTTTGATCTCCTCGGCAAAATACTCAGCAAACGTAATCTTAAAAAGCTTCTCAAAACGCTTGATATCAAGCTTGAAGTTACTCATAAGCTCCATAATGACATATTGACGGATTCTGTCATCTTCATCCAAAACAACACCACGTTCAAACGGAAGTTTTCCCGCATCAATAGCGGCTTCATAGCTTGACATATCTTTAAAGTTCTGTGCATAGTAATCAACACCTTCACCGATGGAAGTAAGACCAATGCCTATTAAATCTGCTCCGCCTTTTGTTGTATAGCCTTGGAAGTTTCTGTGCAACTCACCCTTCTCAATCGCTTTAAAGAGTTCATCTTTTGGTTTTGCAAAGTGATCCATACCGATCATTTTATAACCGTTCTGCGTTAAAAAGTCGATAGTATATTGCATAATTTGCAGCTTCTCATCAGGCAGTGGCAGTGTTGTTTCATCTATTTTACGCATTGTCTTTTTGAGCCATGGCACGTGTGCATAGTTAAAGACTGCAAAACGATCAGGATTGAGTGTCAAAGCAAGTGAGAGTGTCTCTTTAAAAGTATCGAGTGTCTGATACGGCAGACCATAGATAAGATCTACATTGACAGAGTGCATTTTATATTTACGAGCAAGATCCATCGCATCTTTTGTAATGTTATAAGGCTGCACACGGTGAACAGCAACCTGAACCTTCTCATTAAAGTCCTGAATACCAAAACTCACACGGTTAAAACCGTGCTTGGCCATTACTTTCATCTGATCATCATTGATATGACGCGGATCTATCTCACAACTGATCTCTGCATCTTTTGCAAAGTTTTTAAAGTGCTTCTTAATCTCTTTAATAATCACATCGAGCTGTTTTGCACTAAAGAATGTCGGCGTCCCTCCACCAAAGTGCATCTGAATTACTTTACGTTTTGTATCGAGATGTTTTGAGAGGATTTTAAGTTCACGCTTTAAGTACTCCATATAGCGAAGCATTTTATCCTCTTTAGAGGTAAAGACAACATTACAACCACAAAAGTAGCAGGCATTTTTACAAAACGGCAGGTGAAAATAGAGACTCAACGGTCTTTTTGAGTCTTGCGACTCTAACTTTTTAATATAATCATCATATAAAAAATCATCACTAAACTCCAAAGCTGTCGGGTACGAAGTGTAACGAGGCCCCGGTTTTGAGTATTTTGTAAATTTTGCGAAATCGAGTTCCATGGTTGTAATCCTTTGCTTGTTGCTTCTTTTCTAGTAGTCTATTATAACTGTGTATATTTTAGACTCAGACCGAAGGGAGGATTTGCTCTGAAATATATACAGTTATAATAGACGGATTATAGTTTTTCGTGATTATCTCTAAAAAGTGTTGAAGAATTGATAAAGTTTCACTTTTACCCTACTTCTTCAACTCTCCGGCAAGTCGCTGATAAACATTTGAACTCTCTAAAAGCTCTTTGTGCGTACCACTGGCAACAATGCTTCCTTTTTGTAAAACCAAGATCTTATCAGCATGCTCAATTGTAGAGAGACGGTGTGCAATGGTGATGGTAATCTTATCTTTTGTGTAATCATTCAGCGATGCTTGAATACGCTTTTCACTCTCATTATCCAAAGCGGATGTTGCTTCATCAAAAAGAAGTAAAGAGGCGTGCTTATAGATGGCCCTTGCTATGGCTATACGCTGACGCTGCCCACCTGAGAGATTGGCTCCGGCTTCATGCATCATCGTATGGATCCCATCTTCAAGCTCCATCACAAAATTATACGCATCGGCAAGCTTGAGTGCTTCAATGACTTTAGGTTCATCAATCTCTTCCTCTCCATAGGCAACATTTGCCGCCAAAGTATCTTGAAAAATATAAATACGCTGTGAAACAAATGCAATATGATGCTTGAGTGATTTTTGTGTAAACTCTTTAATATTCACACCATTAATACAAACTTCACCAGAGTCAGGATCATAAAAACGGAGTAACATATTTATAAAAGTTGATTTTCCTCCGCCACTGTCACCGACAAGTGCTATATGATCACCTTGTTGAATTTTCAAACTTACACCATCTAAAATATTGTAGTTTTCATACGAGAGGACAACATTTTTGTACTCTACCTCTTTTATATCTTCATTTAACTCTTTGTCACCGTCAACTACAGCATTCTCTTTGTCAACAATCTCAAAAACACGCTCACTTGCAGCCAGAGCATCCTGAATCTTTGAGTAGGTTCCGCCAAGCTTGCGAATAGGTTCAAAAACAAGCCCCACAGCGGTAATAAAAGCGGTAAATTCCCCAACAGTCATTTTACCGTCAAAAACTTCTTTCCCACCAACATAGACAACCATAGCAAGCCCAGATACCGCTACAATTTCCATTATAGGTGAGACTAAAGCCCCTACATAAATTGCTTTCATATTGATCTTAAAAAAGTTCCAGTTTTCTACACTAAAACGTGATATTTCAAAACGTTCCGTTGCATTTGCTTTAATGATCTCAGAGTTATTAAAAACTTCTGTAAGCCGAGAAACAAGATCAGCATTTTTAGCCTGTGAACGGTGTGAATATTTTTTAAGTTTCTTGGCAATTTTCATAATAGGAAAAATAATCAAAGGAACAACAACAAGCGTATAGAAAGAAAGCAGTGGATTGAGATAGATAATATACCCAACAAGTGCAATAACAGTTAAAAGATCCCGAAACATATCAGGCAGCATATTGGAGACAAAAAACTGAATACGTGCTATATCATTGGTAACCCGGGAGATAAGTTCACCACTTCTGTTTTGGTACAAAAAGCCCATATCAAGATGGATCATCTTCTCTAAAAGTATCTCACGAAAACGGGTTACTATACTCTGTCCAATATACTCCATAAAAACTGTTTGAATATACTTTCCGACAGCCTTAGTTACGTAAATGGCAATTAAACCGAAGGGAATAATGTAGAGCATTGTTTTATCTTTTTTAATGAACATATCATCCATCATAGGCTTCATAATTTGTGCTGTACCTACAGTAGAGATCAAAATCAACAAACCTCCAAAAACAACTAATAAATAATATAATTTATACTCTTTTATATAAGGCCAAAATCTTTTTACTATCTCTTTCAAAGTTACTCCAATCAATATATAATGCTATTTTACCCTAATTGGTGTTAAAAATTAATTTGCTATAATTCCATAAAAAATAAAGAGTCTCATGAAGTACCCTCTCCATATCATACTAAGAAAGAAAATTTCAAATTTTCTCAACAGCTCACTTTCAATGCTCTCTCGACGTACATCAGTCCAAACAACCGTTGAAAAAGAGAGTATAAAAAATATTCTTATTATTCGACCAAACTATAGAATCGGCAACCTAATTTTTCTTACACCTCTTATCAATGCCCTTGCAAAAGAGTTACCTGATGCAAAAATAGATATTATTGTAGGAATGAAACTAGCAGGTAAAATTTTAGAACCAATGCCAAATGTCGATAAAGTGATAGATATTCCCAGAAAACTTCTACTACATCCATTGCAAATGTATGCTTATATTCAACAAACACGACAGAAAGAGTATGATATAGCACTCAATATTTCTGGTGGTTCAACAAGTGCACAAATTGTATCTCTCCTTGTAAAAGCAAAATACAAAGCCTCTTTCGCAAGTGATAAACTCTGGGCAGATTTTACACATATACAAGAACGTGGCAATTTAACATACAGACATATGGGACTTGAAGTGTTAGAATTTTTACGCTTTTTTAACATTGAAATTCCAAAAAATGCACCTTCATTAGATATTAAACTCTCAGATGAAGAGATTCAAACCGCAAAATATGAGCTTATGCAACTCTTACAAGGTGACAATAAAAACAAAAGAGTAATTGCTATCTTTAGAAATGCTCGTTTTGATAAAAAAATCTCAGATGAGTGGTGGAATAAATGGGTTGATTTATTACTCAAAAATGATAAAGAACTTCTTATTGTTGATATTCTCTCACCGGATATTCCAACAAAACTCAATGATAAAGTAGTTGCTTATTCTAACAAAAACTTACGCATTTTAGGAGCATTTTTTAGAGCATGCGATCTTTATGTCAGTGCAGATACAGGTCCTATGCATCTTGCCGTTGCTTCAGGAGCAAGAGTTTTGGCATTTTTCAATAAGACAGATATATCAATTTATGGGGCACTTGGAGAAGCAAACAAAACCATTGACATTGAAAAATTATCGATCGAAGAGGTAGTTAAAATCAGTGATGATTTTTTACACTCTTTGCCACATAAACAGTAACATCATCTGCATAATGACGCTTTAAATCATACTTTCTACTGTCAATAGCTCCCATAGTATTAATCAACATAAAATAGCAAAGAGTAAAAAGTAGAAATTTTTTAAAATATTTCTGACTATATACTCTAAAGTAGATCAAAAAAGGCATGATCGCAAATGGAAAAACCATAATAAGATGCCAATAACTAAAGATGATCGGAGAGAGAATAGAGCTGATAAAAACACCAAGCACTGCACCAAAAACATAGAGTAAAAGCCACTCCTCTTTTGAATCTGCCTCTTTACGCACAAACATTTTTCCTTTTACCTGCTCATAAAAATTTCTATTTGCTTTATATGAAAAATAGAGTGTTGCGACTCCAACAACAATAACAACTGCTTTATAGAGATATATAAAGATTAGCTGCACAAAATGAATAGATGTCAACCAATCAAAATTTGCACTCATAATCAGTTTGTTTGGAAAGAAAAATGATCCGTAACGCAACCAATAGAGAAATGATTTAATAACCGGATAGACATGCACTCCGCCCCAGCCAATATAGCGTCCTGTATCTTCAGCGTGGTGTGTAATACTACTGTTTTGCATAACTGCCTGAAGATAGGGAATTAAAGAGATCCCAATAACAACTACCCCACACGCAACACCAAACCAGTTTACTTTGACAATTTTTCTATAGACAAGATAAAGAGAGATGATCGAGAGGATGATCCACGAGTAGTGAAACTGCATTGCAAGCCCGATAGAGAGCATATGTAAAAAAGAGTACCCAAAAGAGCTCTTCTCTTTTTGCCTGTATGCCGACCAGAAATGCAAGGCTGCAAAGAAGAAAAGGTAAGATGGATTGTAGAGAATATTTTCAAATAAAAACCATGGATTAAGCCAATAGATCACTAAAAAAACAAGACGCAGATCACTCTTAAATATATCTTTAATTACATTGTCAAGCAGCAGATACGATGCCAAATGCAGAAGAATTAAAAAAGCCATAGGCGACCATGGCGAATCAAAGAGCATAACAGGCAGAGCCACTACATAGGTAAGCATACTCCCCGGTACATTCCCAACAGCACTTGCGGCATTTCCATAGTTGATCCAGACATCTTTATAGGCTGCCATATACCCTTTATAGATCATCTGTGTCTGATCACCCGTTAAAATCTGATGCGAAGCATAAAAAAACGAGAGTGCCAAGCCGACGAAGAGGAAAACGATCTGAATTTTTGTAAAGTTTTTTTCTAACTGCATTCTATCTCTTTAAAAGTCCAAAATTTGTGAATAGTAAATGTTACCAACGGCATTATAGCAACAATTAAAAGTGTGTGCAAATAGCTGTTTGATATAGGAAAAATATCGGAAGTCACATAAGCAAAAAGAAATGTTCCAAACTGCACGGCAAAGAACTTTACAAACTTAAACAAATGAAAAGAGCTCTTAAAGACATAGAGTGTCTGAAAAACATAGGAGAATCCAAATGCCGTTAAAAAAGCGATAAGATTTGCAACAAAAACAGAAGCTGTAAAAAAGTAGATAACAGCCCATGCACTCACCAGATGTACAAGCGTTGCCAAAACTCCAAAAAAGCCATATTTGGCAAGTTGGATCAGATGTGTTTTAATACTCATCTTCAACAATATAGATCGGTCTGTTTTTAGACTCTAAATAGATCCGACCGATATACTCTCCCAAAATTCCGATTCCCATCAGCTGAATTCCTCCTAAAAAGAGTACAACTGTGATCATCGAGGCATATCCCGGAGTATCTGCACCAAAGATAAGTGTTTTTAAGATAATCCACAATCCAAACAAAAATGCAATAAAAGCCAATCCCATACCCAGATAGAGCCAAATACGCAAAGGAGCTGTAGAAAAACTTGTGATCCCGTCAAGTGCAAAATTCCAAAGCTTCCAACCGTTAAAACTTGTACTGCCCGCAGCTCTCTCTTCACGCTTATACTCAACAACTGCCGTTTTAAACCCAAGCCAAGCAAAGATCCCTTTCATAAAACGCTGTGTTTCAGGAAGCTTTTTAAGCTCTTCAACCACACGGCGAGACATCAGACGATAATCACCGACATTATGAGGAATTTCAATATCAGAGATCTTGTTGTGCATCTTGTAAAAGAGCTCGGCACTGATACGTTTTGCCGCGGTATCTGTCGTTCTGTCTGCCCGTTTACCGACAACAACATCATACCCCTCCTCATACTTTTTGACAAACTCCAAAATGAGTTCAGGAGGATCTTGCAGGTCAACATCAATAGGCACTACAACTTCACCTAAAGCTGCATCAATCCCTGCTGTCAGTGCAGCCTCTTTTCCAAAGTTACGCGAGAGATTAATAACTCGAATACCTGCATACTCTTTGGATTTTGCCTTTAAGAGTTCCAGTGTCCCGTCACGACTCCCGTCATTGACAAATACAATCTCATACGATCGTCCAAGTTTTTCCAAAACGTCAAATATTTTTTCTAAAAATATATCAATTACCGCTTCTTCATTATAACATGGAGCTACTATTGATAAAAAGGGTTCTTTTTGCATCTTTTACCTATGTAAATTTTCATTATATTTCAAAATTATACACTTTTAATCTTAGTTAAAGTACAATAAAAAATTCAAATAAAAACCAGACAAGCCAAAAACAAGAGGTATCAGTGAATTCAAACATAACAACAACTATTATTATATCTGTCTATAAAAACATTGATGCTCTTAAAGTAATTCTCAATTCCCTGCTTCATCATCAAACACATCCTGCTACTGAAATTATCATTAGTGAAGATGGCGAATATGATAAAATGCAAGAGTTTATAGCATCACTCGACATTAAAAATCTTCGCCATATACGTCAAAAAGATGAAGGTTGGAGAAAGAACAAAGCTCTTAACAATGCTATTAAAGCTGCAACAAGTGAGTATCTTATCTTTATAGATGGCGATGTGGTTCCCCATCCTCGTTTTATAGAAGGACATCTTGCATATGCTAAACCACGAAAAGTATGTGCAGGAAAACGTGTCGAACTCGGTCCGAAATTTTCCAAAATGCTTATTAATGGAAAAATAACTATAGAAGAACTTACAAAAAAATTTCTCATCAAAGCCTATGCACTCCACCAAGATGGCGTACGTCACTATGAAGATGGTATATATCTTCAACCAAACAGCTGGATCTATAAAAAATTTATTCAAACAAGAACAATAAGCTATCTTATAGGTTGCAACTTCTCTTGTTATAAAAAGGACATTGAATCTATTAATGGGTTTGATGAACAATATATTCATCCTGCCGTTGGAGAAGATGTCGATATTAATTGGCGTTTTCGGGCTTCAGGAATCGAGGTGTCCTCGTGTAGAAATATTGCAAATGTTTACCATTTATATCATAAAAAAGGTTTTAGCACTACAGAACTGACACTCAATGACAAAATATTGGAAAAGACAATTCAGCAAAATCAATATATTTGTAAAGATGGTCTCAAAAAATTAGAAAATGGAGAAAAGATATGAAAGGCATAATCCTAGCAGGAGGAAGTGGAACACGCCTCTATCCTATTACAAAAGGGGTAAGCAAACAGCTCGTTCCTATCTATGACAAACCGATGATTTACTATCCGCTGTCTGTTTTAATGCTTGCAGGTATTACAGA
>Ga0256843_1001098_pt1 | contig 21901 bp, 19 predicted proteins | sample AlvinellametaG_FD_191572 | JGI IMG/M metagenome (GOLD analysis project Ga0256843, IMG submission 191572) | Pompeii worm associated microbial communities from hydrothermal vent at the East Pacific Rise, Pacific Ocean - Alvinella | ecosystem: Host-associated > Annelida > Integument > Unclassified ... | reverse complement strand
TAACAATATCGCCGTGTTTTTGCGTAATATATTCGACCACTCTTTTTCCGTAAACTATCATGATGACATTTTACCATAATTAGGATTAAAGGTTATGAGTTTCGGGATTCTTTGGGATTCTTCGGGCTAAAGCCCTCAGAATGACGCCCCAAACCCTCAGAATGACGCCCAAACCTTCATGAGGTATGTGGAATGTGTCACTCTGAGCGAAGCGAAGAGTCTCAATAAAAAAGAGACTTTTGCGAGGAGTTATTTAAGAGATAAAAAATCTTTTATCTCTTCAACTTTGTTTAATTTTTCCCAACTAAATTCTTCTCTTCCAAAATGCCCGTATGCAGCGGTGTTTTTGTATATCGGTTTTAATAGGTCGAGTGAATCTATAATACCTCGAGGAGTTAGGTCAAAAACTTTTTTGACCGCTTCTTCTATTTTTCTTTCATCTATTTTAGCGCTTCCATGCGAATCTACGTAAATACTGACCGGTTCTACCACGCCAATAGCGTATGCTATTTGAACCGTGATTTTATCGGCAACTCCTGCGGCAACCAAATTTTTTGCTACCCATCTTGCCGCATACGCGCCGCTTCTGTCGACTTTTGTAGGGTCTTTTCCGCTAAATGCCCCTCCACCGTGCGGTGCCGCACCGCCGTAGGTATCAACGATTATTTTTCTTCCGGTAAGTCCGGCGTCGCCTTGCGGACCTCCTATTACGAATTTACCGGTAGGGTTTATGAAATATTCTACATTTTTGCTTAACATGTTAGCCGGAATTACTTTTTTGATAACTTCTTCGATTATTGCTTCTTTTATTTCGGAATAATTAATGTCGGGTTCGTGCTGAGTCGATACGACAACTTTTTCTATACTTATTGGTTTGCCGTCGACGTATTTAACGCTCACTTGCGCTTTTCCGTCCGGTCTTAGCCATGGAATAATCGCTTCTTTTCTGGCTACCGAGAGTCTTTTTGTGAGTTTGTGAGCCATCATAATCGGAAGAGGCATAAGCTCTGGTGTTTCCGTGCATGCATATCCAAACATCATTCCTTGGTCTCCGGCGCCTATTTCTTCGCCTCTTTCGACTCCTTGTCTGATATCCGGACTTTGTTCGCCTATGCCGTTTAGAACTCCAGCCGTGCGATAATCAAATCCGTATCTCGCATCGGTATAACCGATTTCTCTAACAACTTCTCTGGCTATTTCTTGCATAGGGGCGTATGTTGTTGTTTTAAGCTCTCCGGCAATTACGCAAAATCCGTTACTAAGCAATGTCTCACACGCTACTTTTGCGTTTTTGTCTCTTTCGATAATATAATCAAGTATAGCGTCGCTAATTTGGTCCGCCATTTTATCAGGGTGACCTTCGGTTACCGATTCACTCGAAAAAAGATATTCTCTCATTATAAATCTCCTTGAAGTTTTTATTTAAAAGTATATCAAAAATGATTACGGATAGAAACGGAGGTATTTTTACTTAAGTTTTTGCAGACACTCTTTTGAAGATTTTTTTAAAAAGTCCAACACTTCTTTTGATGAGGATTCGTTTGAAAAATAGCGATATGTGAAACGAGAGGTGATTTTATCGTAAACGCATTCACAATATGTTTTTTTCTTAATTAACGATGAATTTTGCATACATGAGTGAATAAATTTGAATTTGTAGTTTAGAGGATAATAAAAAGAAAAAGCAAAAAGAGGAAATAAAATAAAAAGCTTTTTCATTATTTTAATCTGCTTCTAACCTCTTTAGCGGCTTTTACCATGTTTTCAAGAGAAGGTTTAACTTCTTCCCATTTTCTTGTTTTAAGTCCGCAATCAGGATTTACCCAAACTTTTTCGGCAGGTAATACTTCCAAAATCGCTTCGATTTGGTCTATCATTTCTTGTGTTGAAGGAATTCTCGGGCTGTGTATATCGTAAACTCCCGGTCCTATTTCTCCTTTGTAACCTCTTTCTTTAAAGATTTTAAGAAGGCTGTTGTCACTTCTTGCGTTTTCTATAGAAATAACGTCGGCGTCCATGTCTTCTATTGCGTCCATAATATCGCTAAATTCCGAATAACACATGTGAGTGTGAATTTGAGTTTGAGGTTTTACGCTACTTGTTGTAATTCTAAAACTTGTAATAGCCCAGTCTTCATATTCGCTTCTTTTTTCGTTTCTAAGAGGATATCCTTCTCTTAATGCCGCTTCGTCTACTTGAATAACTTTAATACCAGCCGCTTCAAGGGCTTCAACCTCGTCTCTTATTGCAATAGCCATTTGATAAGCGGTCGAGCGTCTACTTTGGTCGTCTCTGACAAAAGACCAGTTAAGCATAGTAACAGGACCGGTTAGCATTCCTTTCATTGGTCTGTTTGTTAAACTTTGAGCGTATGTAATCCATTCTACTGTCATATCTTTTGGTCTGCTGACATCTCCGAAAATCAACGGAGGTTTAACACATCTGCTGCCGTATGACTGGACCCAACCGTTTTGAGAGAAAGCGACACCTTTTAATTGTTCGCCGAAATATTCGACCATGTCGTTTCTTTCGAATTCTCCGTGGACCAAAACGTCTATGTCGATTGCTTCTTGATATTCTACAAGTTCTTTAATCATCGCTTTAATATTTGTTTTATACTCTTCTTCGCTTATAACTCCGTTTTTAAAATCTCTTCTTAATTTTCTAAGCTCAGGTGTTTGAGGAAAACTTCCTATTGTAGTCGTAGGAAGAATAGGGTATTTTAAATTTTCGTGTTGTAGTTTGATTCTTTCTTCAAACGGCATGCTTCTGTGTTTGTCTTTATCGGTTAGATTGCTAACTCTGTCTTTAACTACCGGGTCGTGGATTTTATCGCTTGTTTTTCTTGTGGCGATTGCGATTTTGTTACCTTCAAAAACCTCTTTTTCATATTCGCTAAGCGTTTCGTTTCTAAATAATTTATCTATTACCCTAACTTCGTCAAGTTTTTCAAGTGCGTATGAAATCCATGATTTAATGTCTTCGTCCATTTTCGTTTCGTATTTTAGTGTATAAGGGACGTGCAATAGGCTACAACTCGTCCCTACCATTATTTTGTCTGTTTCATACGTTTCGGCTACGCCTTTTAAAAATTCAACCGATTTTTCTATATCGTTAACCCATACGTTTCTACCGTTTACGATACCTATACCTACGATTTTGCCGGCATTTGCGAGCGCTTTGATACTGTTTTCGTTACCGTGGACGAAATCCAAAAACATTCCTTTAATAGGAGTGGTAGCAAGCACTTCGTTAGCTTCGTTTGAGTGTTCGAAATAAGTAGCGACGAAAATATCGGCAAGACCTCCGAGTTTGTCGTATACTTTTTTTAGGGTTTGAAGGTCTTTTTCACTCGGATTAGTTACGAAGTAAGGTTCGTCAAATTGAATCGTATTAACGCCTAAAGCTTTTATTTGGTTTATAAGGTCTTCGTATACCGGTAATAATTTTTCAATAATTTCTTCTTCACTTCCGTTTACTATTTTAGACAGTTTTACGAATGTAATAGGACCTATAAAGTTAACTTTTGCGTTAATTCCGAGTTCTTTAGCTTCATTGTATTCTATTTTGATTTTTTCTATGCTTGCTTTGAAATCCATGTCGATATCGAGTTCCGGGACGATATAGTGGTAGTTTGTATTAAACCATTTAGTCATTTCCATCGCTTTGTGGTTTGCATCACCTCTTGCTACGGCAAAATTCCTATCCATGCAGTTTTCGATATCGTGATATCTTTTAGGAATTGCGTTTAGCATAGTCATAGCGTCTATCATATTGTCGTAAAAACTAAAATCGTTTACGCTAATCAAATCTATACCGGCGTTTTTTTGATATGTCCAGTGTCTAATTCTCAGCTCCGAAGCCGTTTTTTGAAGTTCTTGAGCGGAAATTTTTCCCGCCCAGTAACTCTCAAGAGCTTTTTTTAGTTCTCTTTGTTCTCCGATTCTCGGGAACCCGATTACGTATGTTGCCATTAGTATCCTTTTTTTAGCGAATTATAACAAAAAATTTATTTTTTCTCTTTTTTTCTTCTCGGGTCTGTTGTATAAGCCAACATTGGAACGTATACAAGTGTTAACAATGTCCCGATTAACAATCCTCCTACGGCAACGTCTGCTATTGGAGAAAGCCTTTCGAGTCCTATGGCTTGTTCGAGTGCGATAGGTATCATACCGGCAATCGTCCCGAATGCCGTCATCATTACGGGTCTGAATCTCACTTGAATTGCCGTTAGGGCGCTTTCGAATGGAGTTTTACCATCTTTTTCGAACTCTTTATAAAAGTCGATTAATAAAACCGCGTTTTTGATAATAATACCAAAAAGCAGTAACAATCCGACCATGCTTGGCATACATGAAGGTTTGTTGGCTATCAATAAAGCCCAACTTCCGCCTATCATAGACAAAGGTAATACCACAATCATAATTAAAGCGAGTCTTAAAGAACGATATACTACCATTAATGTCATAATTAAAATAACAACACCTATCGCCACCGCTTTTATTAATCTTGAAAACGCATCGTTTAATTCTTTCATGTCTCCTTGTTGATAATAATTGGTTATTCCGTTTTTATGTAATAATTTATCGGCATCTTCCGTTATTTTGCTAATTGCTCTTTTAACTCTGTATGCTTGGGCTTCTATTGCGTATTGCAAATCGAATCTGTCTATTTTATTATATGTAAAGTGTGTTTTGATTTGTGCTATTTCGCTAAGCGGTATAATGCCTTTTTTGGTTGCAATCGGTAAATATTTTAGGGTACGGAAATTTTCTGAGAAGTTGTTTGAAAATTTTATTCTGACGAATTGGACGTTCATTGAAGAGAGCGAACTTGAAATGGATACCGGTTGGTCTTTTAACGCTATTTGATAAATTATGCCAGCTGGGGTTAGTCCGTAGCTTAAGGCTTTGTTTTTGTCGATAATAAGTTCAATTTCTTGGAAATCTTTATCCCAACTGATTTGAGTGGTTGTTAATCCTTTTATATGTTCGATTATTTTTTCGGCTTTGTGCGCTAATTGAGGTAAATGTTGATAATCATCGCTTCTGAATTGAACGGCTAAAGGCGCTGAAATGGTAGAAAGCGCCGTAGCACCGAAATCGAAAACGTTTAGGTATTTTATTCCTTCTATTTTTGCGAGTTGATTTCTAACTTCATCTTCGAGTTGCCAAATCGTTTTTTTTCTGTGGAATCTATCTACTGCAATGATTGTCATCATTACGCTATTTCCGCTTCCGCCTCCTCCGATTGATAATACGCCTTTTTCTGTTCCTATTGCTATGGAGCTTTTTTCGAGCCAAGGTTGTTTATTTAGCCATTGAAAGAAGGGTTTTAATCTTTTTTCACTTTCATTTGCGTTTAGGTTACTTGAAAACTCTATTTTTGCTTTCATAATACCCGTATCCATAGGAGGCATTACATCACGTCCTATGAGAGGCATAACGTTTTTTAAACTCATCATTAATATTATCATTGCTCCTGCCATTAATACCATTCTTCTTAAAAACCAAAACTTGCCGTTTGTCCATTTTATAATACTTAAATAAGGAATGACCAATTTACCAATAGTGGCTTGATATGCTTTTTCAAAAAAGATTTCAAATTTCGTTTTTTTAAATCCGTTTTTATATAAATAACTTGAAAGGACGGGAATAAAAGTAACGGATAAAAACCAGCTTATAAGAAGTGATACGATAAGCGTTTCTATTAGAGGTTTGAATATTTTTTCCGGATATCCTCCTACAAACATGAGAGGAAAAACGATTACGATTGTTGAAATCGTCCCCGCGAAAATAGGCATAAGGACTTCTTTAGTCCCGTTATAAATGGCTGTATTTAATTCTTCGCCCGATTCGAGATGTCTTTCTATGTTTTCCAATACGACTACGGCGTCGTCGGTTAACATTCCCAAAGCCAAAATAATTGCGGTGTAAATTACTATATTAAGCCCTTGTCCGGTGATATACAAAAACGCCAATACACCGAAAAATACCATAGGAATGGAAAGACCGGCGGATATTAAAGCTCTGAAATTTCCCAAGAAAATCATAAGCACGAGCAGAGTATAAAAAATGGCGTCTCTTAAAGCTTCAAGCATATTATCGTTGGAAGTTTCAACGAGTGTGCGTTGGGTGTCGGATACGGTAACTTTAATATTGGGATACTCTTTTTGAATTTTTTTCATAATTTCACGTCCCGCGTCGCTTGTGGCAAGCACACTACCTCCCGGAGCTCTTTGGACCGATATGGCAATTGATGGAGTGTCGTTTCCGATATATGTGCTGTTGTTTGTTTTATAACTCCAACTCACATCTGCTACATCTTTTAATCTAACATTAGGTTTTATAAACATGTTTTTTAATTTTTTAATGTCGCTTTTGTCTCCGTAAAAAGATAAGGTTATAAAATCGTTTTTTGTTTTGATAAAACCTATCGGAAGGTCTTTATTTGTAGTTTGAATTACTTTTAGAAGCGTATCGAATGTAATGCCGAATTTTTGCATTTTTAAAGGGTCGATTTTAATCATTATAGAACTTTCATATCCTCCAAAAACTTCGACATTGCCTATCTCTTTATTTCTTAATAGAGCCGGTTTAATATAGCTTGAGGCTATTTTCCTAATTTCGGGAAGGGTAATCGAGCTGTTTTTAGGACTTAAAGAAAATACGTCTACAGGTGCCGTAAAATCGCCTACAAGATAAATAGCCGGGATAGAGTTTTGGGGAAGTTTGTCTTTTACGCGATTTAATGCGTTACTGACGTCTACTTCCGCAGACTGAAGATTTTTGGTATAGTCAAATACTACATGGACGATTGAAAAGTTGGCAACATTTGTTGATTTGATTTCGTAAATATGAGAAAGAGTAGCCATCTCTTCTTCTATCGGTTTTGAAACGGTAGTGGCAACTACGTTTGCCGGTGCGCCCGGGACTTGTGTAAATATTACAACTTCTGGTCTATTTGCGTCCGGAAACAGATTCTTAGGCATTTTTACAAGCCCGATTATTCCGAAAACAAACATAACGGCTATAATCGCAAAAAGAAAATGCCTTCTGTTATAAAAATATTCAAACATTATATTCCTTTAATTTTTTATTTTTATAGGGTGTCCCGCTTTAATTTTAAGTAAAATGTCGGGTTGTGCTGTAATTACTGGCGAATTTATATCTTCTTTGATTGCCGCAACGTTTTTTCCTTGAGCCAATATATGGACTTCTTTGATTTCTACAGAGCCGTTTTTAGGTATGAAAACGTAATTTTTGGAATTTATGGAAAGTATTGCATTATACGGTAATGTAACGCTTTTACCTTTGTATTCGACTACGTTTACGTTAACTTTTTCTCCGTTTATCAATGATGGGTCGTTAACATTTGCTTTATATGCTTTTACTCCTTCAAAGGTAGCGTTTAGAGGAATTAAATGGTATGTTTTGTTTTTATAAATAATTTCTTCTCTTTTTTTAGGAAGGATTAAAAACAGATAATTTCCTTTTTTTGATGAGACTTTCAAAATAGGTTTACCAGGAAACGCGTTATCGCCTTTATTTAGCATTTTGGCACTTATAGTCCCCTCAATCGGAGATTTAAGAACGGTATAGGTTAGATTGTTTAAAATAGACTTTTTATTGGCGTATAGAGCTTTTAGCGAATTTTTATCGGCTTTGATTTGTGCTTTTAGTGTTGCTATTTTGCTCTCTTCGCTTTGATATTGTTCTAAAGAAGCCATTTTGACATCAAGTAGTTTTTTGGTCCTTGCGTGCGTTGCCAAAAGGTTTTTTAGGTTTACGTTTTGGGCGTTTATTTTGTTTTTGAGTGAATTTATTTGAGAATCTATCTCTTTTAATTTCGCTTTCAAATCGCTATTGTCGATTTTGGCGACGATTTCGCCTTTTTTTACTTCGTCCCCGAGATTTTTGATAAATAAAATTTTTCCCGCAAATTTTGAATTAATTATCGTGTCTTTACTGTTTTTAACTTCCGCTAAATATGGTAAAGTTAGAGTAACTTCTTTTTTTTGTGGAGTATAGGTTTTGACAATAAGTGGATAAACTAACGCACTATGCATTTTAGCTTCTTCGCTTTTTCTAAGTTTTACAAGTTTGATTGCACCTATTACCAGTGCTATGGCGATTAATATAGGAATTGCGATTTTTAATACTTTCATTTGAACACCTTTTTAAGATTTTTTCCGTAAATTAACGCTTTTTGCGCTATTAAAGAGTTTTTTAGAGCTATTAGATTTGCCAAATCGGCTTTGGCTTTGGCTAAATCGTTTTCATAGCCTAAATATTCGTCAACCGTCATCGTATTAAGCTCAAAAGCCGTTTTAGCGCTTTTTAAGAGTTCTTTTTTCAAATCAACGGACTGTTTGGCTAATACGAGTTGTTTTTCTATCTCTTTTAAAGATTTGTTGATGTATGCGATTTGCGCTTTTAGGTCTTTAATGGTTTTTGCTATTTCGAGCGATGTTTTGTTTCGGGCGATTTTCGCTTTTTGGATATCGGCTCCGTTTTTTTTGTTAAATACGTCCCAAGTGATATAAATACCGGCACTTGCGTAGTTTAAAGCGATGTTTTCGTTTGTGTTGTATGCTTTGGCAAATGCTCTGTTGCCTTGCATTTTTAAAAAGACTTTAGGTAAATACGCGTCTTTTTTGGAAGCGATTTCATATTTTGAGGCTTTTAACTGTTCTTTTAAAGGTTTAAGGGAGATAAATTCTCCTTTTGAGACGTTATTGGCGTAAAATTTTATAGGTTGGTTTATTTTCGTTTCTGTTAACGTGTAGATTTTCGATTGCATGTCGGCTATTTTCGTTTCCACTTGGGATATTCTGTTTTTGATGCTTATTAGCGAATCTTTTAATCTCAATAGTTTAAACTCCGGAATCCTACCCACTTTAACTCCGGTTTTTGTCGCCTTGTAAACGGTGCTTATGGAGTCGTATTGAGTTTTTAGCGCCTTTTTTAAAGCGTATAGGTAATTAAGGTTGCTAACGTAAATTATAAGAGTGGATTCTCTTTTTAAAAGATTGATTTGCGATTTGTATTTGGTGGCGTTTAGCAAAAACTGCATTCTTTTTTTGTTATCGTAAACCTCTTTTATAAAAAGCGGCATATTAAAATTAAATCCTATTCTGTAGATATTTTTCGAAAAGGGCAAACTTCCGTGTGTCATAATGATTTTGGTGCTTTCGGTTGGCGGCAAAGGGCGAATGCTTGTAGGAATGTTGAAATGCTCGGCGCTTCCCGTTAGAGTCAATTTCGGATAGAGCGAATAGGTTACGCTTTTTTTGTTGATTTTCATCTCTTTAATTGCGACGTTATCAAGCTTAGTATCCGGTATTTCGTCTATTTTTTTTAGAAGTTGCGAAATAGTAGTGGCGTTTAAAAAAACTACCGCTCCTATTGTCATTAAGGATATTTTTTTCATTTTCGAGCCTTTATGTAAAGTGAAATCGTTTTATATATTTCGTCCGTTATTTTAAAATCTTCACTCAAATTTTTCGTTTGGAGTATGTTTTTTAATTTTTCCCTCATACTCAGCGTATTTGTATACGTCGTAAATGATGAGACGATGATTGTTTGGATAAAAAACGGATTTATATTTGTGTTTTTTAACATTTCGCTTAAAACTTTAAGTGTTTTTGAGGAGATGTTTTTAAGCGTCTCTTTTTCAAGATGCATGCCTTCACTGGCAAGTTCTTTGGCAAAGAGTTTTGCAATATACGGATTGTTGATAAAAAACTCTCCTAATGAATAAACGTATGATTTTAAATCTTCTTCCAATTTTCCTGATATTTCAATGTTTAAGCTTTTAAATTCGTTAATAAAAATTTCGTTGTATAGGGCTTTTTTGTTTTTAAAGTAATAATAAATAGCCGGTTTGGTTATATTTGCTTTTTTTGCGATGGTCTCTAAATTTGTATTTTCATACCCTTTTTTCGCAAAAACTTTTAAACCTTCACTTAAAATCTCTTCTTTTGTTGCCATTTTTTTCCTTACTTACCAGTCGGTAAATAAAATTATACAACTTTTTTGTTAAAATAGCAAGAAAAAAAGGTGTAACATGAAAAAAGTCGTTTTATTAATTGCCGGAGTGGCGCTTTTTGCTTCTAATGTGGACGAAATAAATAAAAAATTGGATTTGCTTTTGCAAAAAATCAACCAACTCGAAAAAAAAGTCGATAAAAAAGATGCGGAAATAGAAAAATTAAAAACTCAACTCAAACTCCAAAAACAAGAGATGAAAAAAGAGACCCAAAATGTCAAAACGGACATTCAAAAACAGATGGCTTTAAAAAGCTGTAAAAGATTAAAAGTAGTCGATTTTAAATATAAATATCATGATGAGGTGATTCCTTATTACGACGTATCCCTTACGTTAAAAAACACATATCCTAAAAAAGTTACGTATATCTCCGGGAATTTATATGTCGAAGATAAAGACGGGGTTACGATATTCCAAGATTTTTTCAAAAGAAAAGTCGATTTGCCGGTAGGTGGGGAAGTTACGTTTTCCCATACGCATCAGCTAAATTCAGAAATAGAAAAGTATCTTAAAGACGAGAATCCTCAAAATTTAAAAATATACTTCACTCCTATTCAAGTAGAATTTGCGGACGGGACTCTAACGCAGTGTAATTAAGCGAGGGAGAGATTATTCTCCCGCCACCGTTGCTTTGTTAGGATTGTCGGCGGCTTGCGATAGCATACATTTAAGTAATTCTTCTTTTTCGTCTTGAGGAGCTTTTTTAAGTTTTCTTTTAGCCCATCTTTTAATTTGTTTCATTGTTTTTATCGTAGGGTCAGGAGCGTTGTATTTTTTCATAAGCGCCGAACAATCGGCACTTGCGAATGCAATAAAGGTTAAAAGCGCTAATAATTTTTTCATCATCGGCTCCTTAGAATCTTAAATCATACGTTAACGCTATCATTTTATAGATATCGTCTATACTTTGAGGTTCTCCGTTTGGTGCAAAATACCAACCGTTAAAGTTGTATTTGTTTCTTGCATACATGAAATTCGCTCTGATGTATTGGAACATATCCAAATGATAAATGGCGTAAATATCATGCACGTAACCTCTGATTGCCATTTTATTCATAGGGTCGTATATGTTACCCGTAAATGAAAACCAATATTTCGAACCGTGATTGAATTCGTATCCTACTTTTACGTTTTTAGGGAGCGTATATCTTGCCCCTATATGATACGCATAACCGGTTTTTTGGTTTAGTTTCACAGGTGTTTCCGCTACACCGTCACCGTTTAAATCCACCATTGCCGTTGAACCGTTTGGTGAAGGCTTGGATATAGCCGTAGAAATAAATGCGTCGAGTTTAGGCACGATATTGTATGATTCCGCATAAAACCCATAATGAGTATAGTTACCCAAATTTACGTTTTGGTTGGCTTGCGAACCGTTTGTATTGGAAAACAAATCGGTTGTTTTTACGTAACTTAACTGCCAAAAACCGCGCGAACCTACCGGTAGTTTTCCTTCTATAAAGGCTCCGTAAACGTTAGTGTCTTTAATTCCGCCGTTTGGCGCGGTCCATTCGTATTGAGGGTCTTGCCATTCGTAACCTTTTCCGTATGCGACCCTAACGGTAAGAGGTGCTTTATAGGTAAATACTATACCGTCCGCCGCACCGTTGAATAGGAGTGCAGGGTATGTGGATTTTCTCGGTGTGTCGTATTTCAAACTCATTCCCGGACCGTCAGAGCTCGGCTGTCTACCTATTGTCATAATGAAATTAGGGGTAAATTTATAATCCACATAGGCTCTTTCTACATATAATGCGGACGTCCCGTTAACTCTTCCTTGATACATATCCATTCCGGCATAAGCGCTCGGGACGGATTGAGACCAAGCTTTGCTCATCATGAGTCTACCGGTAAATCTGGTTTTGTCGTTTATTTTGGCTTCCATATTAAGCATTAGTTTCATAAACCATTTATTGGTATTGGTGAAATTTTGTGTCGTTTGTGTTTGAGGATTGGTTCTTCTTCCGTAGAAGTTTGCTACGGTAGTTTCGAATTCCGCACTCCACTTGATTTTGTTTAATGCGGATTGCAATTCGTTTTCATCGACTCTGTCGTTTAAATCGTCGATATCGTCGTTCATGTCTGAAACTTGTGATTTTAATTGGTTAAGTTCGGATTCTAACGATTTGATTTTTTGTTTCAAGTCCGCGTTAGGCGCACCGAACATTAACGAAATAGCAACGGTTGATAGTAACAGTTTTTTCATTTTAACTCCTTATTTCTATATGATTGATTAGTTGCGAAAGTTTTTTCGTTTGTCTATTCAAATATTCAAGATTCTCTTTGATTTGAGACGAAATTTTTTCGTTAACGTTTGATATATCTTCAATTTCTTTAATATGCTTTATAATATCGTTTGTAACACTAATAGTCTCTTTTAGGTTTGAAATGAATTCATTAAGTGATACGGTCATTTCATTCATATCGGCGGTGAATTTGTTGGTGTATTCGTATGAATTGTCAAGTGAAGACTTAAGCGAATACAACTCTTCGTTGCTCTCTTGTGTTTTATTGTTTATGCTATTGATATTTTTTGATATTTCGTTAACTATCACCGATATTTCGTCAATGGAGTTTTGCGTTCTTTCCGCAAGTTTCCTAACTTCATCGGCTACGACGGCAAAACCTCTTCCCACTTCACCGGCTCTTGCGGCTTCTATTGCGGCGTTAAGCGCAAGTAAATTCGTGTTTTCCGCTATGTCACTGATTATTTTGATAATATTTTTGATATTTTGGTTGTTTTGGTCGAGGACGCTGACGAGATTATAAAGTTCTTCTTGGCTTTGAATAAAGTTATTCATTTTATCGGACGATAAAGCTATAACTTTTTCCATTTCGCTAAGGGAGGATTGAATGTTTTTTAACATATTTTCTATATTTAACATACTCTCTTGTGAAAAAGTCAGCTTATCTATCGTCATATTGGCTTGGGAAGTAGTGTTGTCTACTTCTAATTTAAGGGTTTTTGAATTTTGAGTTAGATTATCTGAGACGGTATTGATTTGATAGATTTGGTCGGAATTGGTTTTTATGTTGTTGATTACTTCGTTTATTAAATTTTCGAGTTTTTTCATCATAACGTTAAACGTGTTTTTGATGCTTTTGGTTTCTTCAAACGACGTTTCTTTATCTATAAATTTCAAGATAAGTTTGTCGTCTTGAATAATATTGGATATCTCCCCGGTAATGGCATAGAGGTCTTTGACGATTTTGTGGGAAAAGTAAAGCAAAAGAGCCATACCGATTAATATAATGACGATATTTGCAAGCATTACGTAAATTAATATGTTTATTACGTCTTGCGCTTTTGAAACGTTATTTTGAGAATTGATAAGGTATTTTTTGTTTTGTTGAATATCGGTTAGAATCTTATAATTGGATTTAACGGAATTGTCTATTTTTTTGGAAATGATTTTCTGTTGTTTGTTTAGGTTGTCTATTTTTTCGCTTAAAGCGTCCGTGCTGTCGTAGAAATTATCTATAATGGCGCCGTTTACGTTAAGTAGGATTTGTGAGAGTTTGATTATGTCTTTTTGGGTGTATGTATCGTTTGAGATTTTATTAATGATTTCTTTTAGCGGTTTATAAAAAAGCTTTAAATCTTCGGAGGTTTTTATTACTTTGTCGTTTATTTCCGTTAACATATGGATTAATATTCTTTTGTCTGTAGGATTTTTAATCGTTATGATTTTGGAGTTGATTTCCGATAATGTTTCCATTAATTCGAGTTTGTCTCCAAAACTTTCCAAATTATCCGAAACTTCTGATAAAATACCGTTAATCGAAGCGTTGTCTTTTTTGATTTTAAGCAAGAGGGCGTTTTGCGATTTTAAGGAATATTCGGTTGTGTTGAACGTTTTGTCTGTTTGGATTATTAGGTCGTTTATTATTTTTTCAAACGTTTCGTTTTTATCAAAAAATATTATAACCACGACAAACATTACGATTGATAAGACACTTAATAAAATACTAATGGAATATAGGACTTGTTTAACGGATTTTGCCATTTTTTCCCTTTGTTTCGTTTATATTTGGAATTATACTTTAAATCGGCAAAAAATAAAGTATAATAACTAAAATTTATACCCCGTTATGAAAGGAAATTATGTTAACGGCTCGAAATATTTCCCATTCTTTTGATTATGTTTTGTTTGAAAACGTAAATTTCGATGTCAAACCCAAAGAAAAGATTGCAATCGTAGGAAGTAGCGGAAGCGGAAAATCTACGTTTTTGCATATTCTTTCCTCTTTTTTAAGACCTCAAAAAGGTGAAGTCTATTTTGAAGGAAAATCGATATACGATTTAAAAGAGGAGGAAATGATAGCACTTAGGAGAGAGGCTATAGGAGTCGTTTTTCAATTTCATTATCTTTTTAATACCTTTAGCGCCTACGAAAATCTTGAAGCGGCGGCGATTTTGAGTAATAAAGAAGTTGATTGGGATTTGCTTGAGAGATTGAATATTAAAGACGTTATCGACCAAAACATTCAAACGCTCTCCGGAGGTCAACAACAAAGAGTGAGTATAGCAAGGGTTTTAACCAAAAAACCCAAAATATTATTTGCGGACGAACCTACCGGAAACCTCGATAAACAAAACGCGTTTGAAGTTATAGAGATATTAAAGGAGTATTGCGATAAAAACGATGCATCTCTTATAACCGTTACGCATGATATGCAAATAGCTAAAATGTTTGATAAAACGTATAAACTTGAAAATAAAAAGTTGATATTAAATGGAGATAATTAATTATCTAACTCCCGTTAACGTCGTTACGTATTTGTTGTTGTTTGTGAGAATTACGGCGTTTTTGTCTTTTTTGCCTTTTTTTAATTATACGGCGATACCCACAACAGCAAAAGCGGCTTTTGCGTTTTGGTTAAGTATCGTTTTATACCCAATAACGCCAAAATTCGCTTATGAAATAAACATTGCTACGATAACGCTGAGTATTTTAAACGAGGCGGCTTTTGCGTTTTTTATAGGTGCGGCGCTTCAAATGGCGTTTGATATATTAAAATATGCGGGAGAACAGATTAGTTTTGTGATGGGGTTTAGTTTGGCAAGCGTGTTTGACCCTAACGCCGGAGTTCAAACGACTATAATTTCTCAGTTTATAAACTGGTGTGCGATTTTGTTTTTTTTCTCGATAGGCGGAGACCATCTTGAAATCATGCTTCTTTATAAGTCGCTTTCCCATTTGCCTTTTGGGGCTTTTTTTAGTTATCACGGTTTTTATGAGTATTTTGTGGTTTATATGGGCAAATATTTTTTACTCGGTATTGCTATGGCGTTTCCTATTATTGCGATTTCTCTTATGAGCGATATAATTTTCGGTATGATTATGAAAACCATGCCTCAATTCAATCTGCTCGTAATCGGATTTCCTATTAAAATAACCGTTTCGTTTTTGGTATTGATTGCCATTTTGGCTTCAATGATGAAAATGTTTGATATTACGATGATAAATATCTTTAACGCCGTAGCCTCACTTATCTACTGAAACGATAATCGGTAGCGACGATTCTCAATGAATTGAAGAAGGCTTTAAACTCTTTTATTAAAAATGTGTCTTCGGAAATAATTATATACTCGTAATTTTTATAAAACGCGCTATATGAATAGTTTGCGCTACCAGTAATTATATATTTATCGTCTATAATCGTCGATTTGACGTGCATTTTTGCTTTGTCGCCGTTTTTGTAGTTTTTGCCCGAAAGCAGATAAATACGGAAGTTTTTTAGCGTCGCTAATCGTGGAATAACCGAATATTTGTATTTGGCTTCTTTTTTATCGGCGATTATATATATTTTTACTCCTCTTTTGGCGGCTTTTTTTAAAGCAGAGGCTATTTTTTTGTTTGTAAACGTATAAATCGTCATTTTTATCTCTTTTTTTGCGTGAGAGATTAAGTATGTTAGTTTTTTTTCGGCTTGTTTGCCCTCTTTTGGCATAAAATACACTTCCCATGCGTGAAGAAAAGTGCCAAAAACGAGTAAAAAAAGTATAAATTTTTTCAAAATGCTTCCTTTTTTAATATAATTATAATAAAAAAAAGAGGAATGGCTATGAAAATTTTACTCATTACGGCTAATGCGACGATTGAAAAATTGTTTACGTTAAGTGCCGAAAAAAAAGGCGACGAGGTGGTTTCGGGCAGTGTTGAAAATATCCCCGAAGGTGAATTCGGTGCCGTTTTTATAGACAAAGAGATATATAACGAAGAGTTGTTTAACGATTTAAAAAATAGATTTTCAAATTCCAAATTTGTTTTGATTGTGTCAAAAAAAGACGAAAAAGTAGGCGGATTTGATGATTATTTGACTAAACCTTTTTTGCCGACTGATTTGATGGAGTTGTTGGAGAAATTGCCTTCTCAAACTAAACAAGAAGAGAGTATGCAAGAAGAAAACGAAGATATAGACATAGAGAGTTTTGAGGATTTGGAAGGTTTGGAAGATTTGGATTTGGGAGACGATTTGGAAGATTTGAGTTTGGAAGAAGAAAAAGGTGACTCTTCTGATACAAATACGAGTTCGATGTTTGGATTGGACGAAATTGATATGAAAGAGAGCAGTGATAACGACGGTAGTGTAAATTCGCTCGAATCTATCGGCGATATAGGAGACGATTTTGATGATTTGAAAGATTTGGACGCAAAAGAGGAATTTACGCAAGAAGACGATGCGTTTGAGATTGATTTGGGTGCGTTTGAAGAGGATAGTGACAGAGGCGATAACGAATTGGATAAACTTGAAATCTCTTTGGACGAAAGCGGCGAAAATGAAGAGTCTTCCCATGAAGAGGAGAGCGCAACCGATAATTCGGACAAACTTGATATTTCGCTTGATATGCCTTTGGACGAACAAATCGAAAATAATGAAGAACTTGGGGAGACTCAGGATAATCAAGAGGATAAACTTGATATAAACCTGGACGAAGAGATTGAGTTGGAGGATATGTCACATACGGAAGCGGCTCAAGAGAACGAAACGGAAAACGAACTTGATTTGGAAGAGTTTGATTTGCAAGCTCCCGTTGAAGAAGATGAAGAGATTAAACTTGATGAGGTTATAGAAGATTTTGAAGACGAAAATAAAAATGAGGATAAAGAAGAGATAGCTTCTATAGACGATATTTCCGTTGACACTCAAACCGAAAACGAAGAGAGACATGATGAAGAGGACGAAATGAGTATAGCTCTTGACGAGCTTGAAGAAGAGATACAACCGACTCAAGAAGATATAAGTGAAATTTCGTTAGAACTGCAAAATGAAAACGAAGAGTTGCAAATAGAAGATACGGATACGATAAACGAAGAAAACGAAGAGTTGCAAATAGAAGATACGGAGATGTTAGATGCTCCCGACAATCAAGAGGTATGTGAAGAGACGGTTGAGGAGAGTGAGTTGGATATTTCGGAAGAAAATGAAAGCCAAGACGTAGAACCTCAAGAAGAGTTACAAATTGAGGATTTGGAAGAACCTCAAGAAGAATTAAATATAGAGGATTTGGATAGTGTAAACGAAGAAACGCACAACAGTGAAGAAGAAATTGAAGAGGTTGAAGAAATACCGCAAGGCGAAGAGAATATTCAAAATGAAACCAATCAAGAAGAATTTGACGAATTGAAGGTATTGGAAGAAGGAGCGTTGGCTAAAGCGTTAGGCGAAGAAGTGGAGAGTGAAGAAACTCAAAATATCATTGAGGAAGAATCTCAAAAAAATGAAGAAGAAACGAACCAAACAGCCGTTGATTCTCAAGAAATTACTCAAACCCAACCGACTCAAGCCCTTCACGGACCGTCAAAAGAAGAGATAGCCAAACAAACGCTCGGCGGTATACTCAATATTAATTGGGAAGAATTGAAAAACGCAAAAGCCAAGGTAACCATTACGATAGATTTCGGAGATTAAAATGCAAGGCAGTATTTTAGTGGTCTCGGGACCGAGCGGTAGCGGTAAAACTTCTTTGGCTCGTGCCGTTTGCGAAGAGTTGGGTAATAGGGCTTATTTTAGTATTTCAACGACTACGCGTCCGATGAGAGAAGGAGAAAAAGAGGGAGTTGATTACTATTTTGTTAGTAAAGACGAATTTTTAGATGACGTAAAAGATGGTTATTTTTTAGAATGGGCGGAAGTCCACGGAAATTATTACGGTACGAGTAAAAAACAGATAAACGAGGCGTTGTCTCAAGGAAAAATCGTTTTTTTGGATATAGACGTCCAGGGTTACGAATTGGTTAGGAAACATTATCCTTCGATTACTACGGGGGTGTTTGTAACTACGAAAAATCAAGAAGTTTTAAAGCAAAGACTTTTAAAAAGAGGCACTGAGAGCGAAGAGAGTTTGAAAATAAGAATGCTAAACGCTTTAAAGGAGATGCAAAAAATAGAAGAGTATGATTATCTTTTGATAAACGACGATTTTAAAGAGGCTAAAGAATTTCTTAGGAGCACCGCTTTTGCGAGTTTGATTAGAATTAGCAAATATGATTTGGACGAATTTATAAACAGTTGGAAAGGGAGTTGATGAAGCAACAAGTCGCCGAAATTTTAAATAAACACTTAGGAGAAAATCCTCCTATACAAAAACCCAAACAAAAAGAGTTTGGACATTATGCCGTGCCAGTTTTTAAATATGCGAAAATGAATAAACAAAATCCGGCAGAATTTGCAAAAAATTTATGCGATAAACTTAAAAATCATGAAGAATTTGAAAGCGTGGAGGCTCTAAGCGGTTTTGTGAATATTAAGCTGAGCGATAAATTTCTCGATAATTTCGCAAACGAAGTGCTGGGACAAAAAGAGAATTTTGCCAAAGGCGAAAAAAACGAAAAAATCCTTCTTGAATATATTTCGGCAAATCCTACGGGTCCGTTGCATATAGGACACGCAAGAGGAGCAATATTCGGAGATGCGTTAACGAGAATAGGCAGACACGTAGGATACGATATAATAACCGAATATTACGTAAACGATGCCGGAAGACAGATAAATCTGCTTGGTGTTTCGGTATATTTAGCCGCAAGGGAAATATTGGGATTGGAAGTGGAATATCCGGACGAATATTATAGAGGGGATTATATTAAAGATTTAGCGAAATTAGCTATAGATACGTTTGGAGAGGAGTATTTTCAAACGCCTATAGCGATTGAAGAAACTGAGGGGAAAAAGTTAGCGAAATTTAAAGACGAGAAGCTTAATTTGTGGGCTAAAGATAAAATGCTTGATGTTATAAAAAGTGATATAAAAGCTCTAAATGTCACTCCTTTTGATAACTGGGTTAGTGAGAGAAGTTTGTATAAAAACTGGGATAAAGTTAGAGAAATTTTGGAAACAAACGGTGCGCTTTACGAAAAAGAGGGTAAAGTTTGGTTAAAATCAAGCGAATATAAAGACGAAAAAGATAGAGTGGTAGTGAGGGAAAACGGTGAGCCTACCTATTTGGCGGGAGATATCATTTATCATTGGGACAAATTCAAAAGAGGATACGACAGATATATAAATATTTGGGGTGCGGACCATCACGGATACATAGCGAGGGTCAAAGCGGCTATTAAATTTTTGGGTTACGACCCGGATAAACTCGAAATCTTGCTCTCTCAAATGGTCAAACTCCTAAAAGGCGGCGCGCCGTATAAAATGAGTAAAAGAGCCGGTAATTTTATATTGGTGAGCGATGTGGTCGAAGAGGTAGGGGCGGACGCGTTGAGATTTGTCTTTTTAACTAAAAAAGCAGATACCCATTTGGAGTTCGATGTAGATGATTTAAACAAGGAAGATGCGAGCAATCCAAGCTTTTATGTAAATTACGCTCATGCAAGAATCAGAAGTATTTTTAGAAACAAAGGGATTGATTACGATGATGTAAAAAACGTAACATTGAGCGATTTGACTCGTGACGAAAAAGATTTGCTCTTTTTAGCGTTGCAACTGCCTTATGTGCTTGAAGAATCCTTTAATGCGAGAGAACCGCACAGACTTACTAACTTTTTGATAGATTTAGCAAGCGAATTTCACAGTTTTTATAATAAAAACAAAGTAATCGGCAGTAATAGGGAAGATATCAGGCTTAAAATTTTGGCGGTTGCGGGAAGTGTAATTAAACTCGGGTTGAGTTTGTTGGGTATAAACGCCAAAGAGAAAATGTAGGATACGAAAAGCCTATGAAAACAAAAGCCTTAATTAGCGAATGTATGTTGGGAGAGCCTTGCAGATATGACGGTAAATCAAAACCTCTGCCAGAAAAAATATTGGAAAAATTAAATAAAAAATACTATCTTATACCGTTTTGTCCGGAAGCTTTTGTGCTTGATACTCCCAGACCCCCGGCAAGATTTGTCGGTGATAGGATTATTGATATTAACGGTATCGATAAAACCGAAGCTTTTTTAAAAGGAGCCAAAGAGGCTCTTAAAATTTGTAAAGAAAAGGGGATAGAAGTATTTATCGGCAAAGAAAAATCCCCAAGTTGCGGTATTAAAAAAACAAGCGCTTATGTTAACGGCTGTGAATGCAAATGTGAAGCTTTGGGATTAACAAGCAAAATCTTAAAAGAAGAAGGGATTGAGCTTATTAGCGAGTGGGATTTAGGTTCTTAATGTTTCCTATTTCTTCTAAAAATCTATCCATTTGGTATTTTGCTCTGTATTCTTCGCTCATTAAATGAATAAGTATGTCTCCCAAATCGATTACCGTCCAGTCTTCACTCGAATCGATACCTAAAAACGTTTCTCCCATAGGTTTTAGCGTTTTTTTAAGATGGTCTATAAGCGATTGAGCGTGTTTATCCGCCATTGTGGTTGCGATTACGACGTAATCTACGAAATAATCCGTCTCTTTTAAATCGAAATCGGTAATGTCAAGTGCTTTTTTTTCGTCGAGTAGATTTTTGATTTTTGCTATTCTATCCATAAAACTCCTTTATCTCTTTTTCTATCTCTTTGGGAATGTATTTATATGTTTTATTACGAATTTGCGTGGAACTGATCGGTATGTTTATTTCGATAAGTTTGTCGATATTATACTTGTTTAAAAGATTTTTATCAACATCGCCTCTTGTGGCTATGACAAATTCGACCAATTTTCTTAATTTGTCTATATCTTTCCATTTATGGAGCGTTTTGAGGTTGTCACTGCCGATTATAAAATAGTCGGGTTTAAAAAATTCAACCGTTTCTATGGAATAAACGGGACGGTTTTTCTTTATTTCGAAATCGCTGATTTTTACGTTTGGGAAATGTTTAAACACTTCTTTTAGCCATTTAAGTCTTAATTCGGGAGGAGCGTGAAAATCGTTTTTTAAAGGATTTAGATAATTAGGGACAACAATTATCTGGTCTATATTCAAATCGTTTAGAGCTTTTTTAACGATTCTGACGTGACCTAAATGGATTGGGTCGAAACTTCCTCCAAAAACTGCCGTTTTGAGTTTTTTTTCGTTATTTGAGCGTTTTTTCAAAATTTGAGGATATCCTTTTTTGAAAATTATATCATATAATTACGAAAATAAATCTTAAGGGTCGATGATGAAAATAGCTATAAACGGGCTTGGTAGAATCGGTAGGAACGTGTTAAGAGTCGCTTTAAACAAAAAAGTGGACGTTGTCGCGATAAACGATATAATGGATATTCACACGGCGGCTTATCTTTTGCGATTCGATACGATTAGAGGTGCTTTGGACGTAGAAATCGTAGATGAAAAAACGCTTATGATAAACGATAAAGAGATTTTTTATACTTCGTTTATTTCACCGCAAAAAACACGCTTTCATCAAGCGGACGTCGTAATAGAGTGTAGCGGTAAATTTTTATCGTTTGAAGAAGTAAAACACCACATTAAAGGAAA